>OHRG01000286.1_pt1 | contig 42240 bp, 62 predicted proteins | sample 1578351 | NCBI WGS metagenome assembly OHRG01 (sample SAMEA3879599, study PRJEB24766) | human gut metagenome | biome: human-associated habitat; feature: feces | place: USA | collected 1985/1987
AAAGATCTCGGCGCTGATATTCTCCACGGTGATCCTGTCGTGAATATGCTCGTCGATATAGCCGTCAATCCGCTCCCAGATCGGGTCGTCCTGGATCCGGATGTATTTGGCGGTGATGGTTTCGATGCAGGAAAGCATCACCCGCGCGCCGGCTTCCCGCCGGTCGGCGCTCACCGTTGGGATCGCTTCCAGAGCGGCCCGCCATTTTTCTTTATCCCTTTGAGGCATAAAATCCGCGCAGCGCTCCAAAACCACCCGGCGGATATCCTCCGGGTCCTCGTCGGTAAGCATAGAGCCGAAAATGATATAGCCGCAAGGCTCGCCGTTGTATACTACCGGAAAGCACATCTCTGTCAGGCCGATATGGCAGCGGTAAACATAATAGTCCTGGCCGCACAGCCGGGCGCTGGTACAGCCGCCCCGGTCGCTGGCAAGGCACCTTCGGTAGCCCTCCGCCGTGCTGTGAACCAGCTCGCAGAAAGGATAGAGGCCTCCAAAATGGATGCACTGCCCAAAGTAATTCCGGTCCAGCATATCTGCGCAGAAGCCGCTGATCACGGAAAAGCTGTTGAGCAGAATCCCGATCCTCTCAAAATCCAATATAGTTCCCATAGGCCGCGTCCTCCGTGAAGCTTCATTCGCCAGCCTTGCCTTCCGCGCCGGCTCGCTGAAACTAATTTATTATTTCGCGGCTTAATATGCAATAAGCAGCAGGCCTTCAAGCAGTATAGTGCTAAAAACGTGCAGACCGCTCACTTTGCACAGTATCTGATGTCAATTATAATAAATACATAATTTTCAGGGCCGCGGTTTTATTTTGTGGAAAAGAGGATGCTTTGATCAAACCTCCATGGGTTATGCCACGGATTTTTCCCTTTTTTCTCCAGTTTTCCCCAGCGGCGCCTTGTGCAATATAGTGCGTTTCATTTAACAATTTGACAATATATTCTTTGGGAGGTATGTACATGAATTCGTCGTCCGCAGCAAGCAAAATGACGAAAGCCCATGGCAGGCGGCCCTCAAAAAACCGGATGCGAGACCATCTCTCCGGCTGGCTGTTTGTGCTGCCGCTTCTGGTGGTATTCCTGGTGTTTATCGGCATCCCGGTATTCCGAACCGTCTTTTATCTGGGGTTTACCGATTACAACCTGATGAAGGATCCCGCCTGGGTTGGGCTTTCCAACTATGAAAAGCTGTTTACCTCGGACCCTAACGCGGCAGACATGTGGGGCGCCACCTTTCGGATTCCCCTGTATCTGATCCCGCTGCACGTTGGGCTTTCCCTGCTCATCGCGTTTCTGGTCCACTCCTGCCGCCTGAAAGCGGTCCAGTACGCTACCCGCACTCTCATTTATTTTCCCGTACTGGCAACCACCGCTTCGGTGGCCATCGCCTGGAACTATATGTTCAACGAAAACCGGGGCGTGATCAACTGGCTGCTGCAGCAGGTCGGAATTTTAGGGCCGGACCAAAACGTGCGCTGGCTGATCAGCACGGAAACCGCTATGTGGGCGATTGTCATCTTCAGCGCCTGGAAGTTCATCGGCCAGCACTTTCTGTACTATTTCGTGGGGCTGCAAAACATTCCGGACACCTACTATGAGGCCGCTAAAATCGACGGCGCCAACAGCCTTCAAATGTTCTGGAAGGTGACTCTTCCCTTGATTACTCCCACGATCTTCTTTATCCTGATGGTTTCCCTTACCGGCACCATGCAGGCCTTTGACGAGCCCTTCTTCGTCACTAACGGCGGGCCGGGCTATTACACTACCAACGCGGCGCTGTATATCTACCGCAAGGCGTTCCAGGCCTACGACATGGGCTATGCCTCGGCGGTGGCTGCCATACTGTTCATTATCGTGTTCCTTCTCACGCTTCTGCAGCTGTGGAGCCAAAAGAAATGGGTGGTGTATGACTATGAATAAAGGAACAGCCAGCATGAAAAGAAAAAAAGCCGCCGCCAAACGGGCGGTTTCCCAGGGCCTTATCGTTTTGGGCTGCCTGCTGATCTGCCTGATCTGGGTTCTGCCCTTTTTGTGGATGCTGGGCACCAGTATGAGGCGGGAAATCGATTCCTTCAACCTGCCTCCGGCTTTCTGGCCCGAGCAGTGGAACATCGAAAACTATCAGAAGGTTTTTGATATGATCCCTTTTCTCAAATTTACCTGGAACAGCTTCTTTATTTCCGCCTCCGCCACCCTGGCCATGCTGGTGGTAACCTCGATGGCGGCTTACGCTTTCGCCAGAATCAACTTTGCCTTCAAAAAAATCGCGTTCCCCATTTTGCTTTCCGGCATGATGATCCCGGTCTCCTCCACATTGGTACCCCTGTTTTTCACGATACGGGACTTGAACCTGATGGACACCCAGGCTGCGGTGATCCTGCTGGGAATCTACTATCCCATCGGCCTATTGCTGCTCAGGCAGTTTATGATGACCATTCCTAAAAGCTATGATGAGGCTGCCTACATAGACGGCGCCAGCCGCCTGAGAATTTTCTGGTCTATTATCCTGCCCATGTCCCGCTCCACCATGATTGTAGCGGCGGTGCTGTGCTTTGTGGTGAACTGGAACAACTACCTGGTGCCTTTGGTCTTCCTGAATTCCGAGGGCAACTATCCCTTAACCCTGGGGATGCAGTTTCTGAAGGACAGCTGGACCATCGACCAGACCGTCATGCTGGCCGCAGTGGTGCTCAGCGTCATTCCTCCGGCGATTGTTTACATCACCTGTCAGAAATTTCTGCTGCAGGGCGTCATCACCTCGGGTCTGAAATCTTAATCAAGCGCACGTTTGCCTCAGGCGGCCGGCCACCGCCCCAAGGCAATCATTATAATGGAGATCACGAAAGGAGTATGATTATGAAAACCATGAAAAAAATCGGAAGCGTTCTGCTTGCGGCAGCGATGCTGCTGTCCGCGGCGGCCTGCGGCTCCTCCGGCGGGGAAAGTTCCACCGCCGCTCCCAGCGGGGACGGTTCCAGCACCGCGGAAAGCTCTCAGGGAGGCGCCAGCGCCGGCGGCGATACCGTTACGGTCTGCTACCACGGCGACACCTACGTGAAGGATGCGGACGGAAACGACGTCATGAAGGACATTTTCCAGGACTTCACCGATGAGACCGGGATCAATGTGGAGCTTACCTACATCGCCAACAGCGACTGGGCGGACTATACCACCAAGGTACAGACCCTGTTCGCCTCCGGCACCGCCCCGGATGTCATTTATGTGGCGGTAGAAAACCAGGAAGCCTTCATTCAAAACGACATGCTTCAGCCGCTGGACCCCTATCTGGACGCGCATCCGGAGATCGTAGAGGACTATGAGGAAAACGTAGCGGAGGCCTTGAGAAACGCTGCCCAGTATGACGACGGGCTGTACGGCTTATTAAACTGCTATGAAACCTGCGTCATGTGGCTCAACAAGGACATTTTGGCGGAAGCCGGCTTAGAGGTTCCCGACCCCAATTGGAACTGGGATGACTTTGTTTCCTACTGTGAAACCATCGCGGATAAGACCGACAAATTCGCTTACTGTATCCCCACCACCTATTTCACCGCCAACGGCTGGTATTATTCCTTCGGCACCGGCTATGTAAACGATGATTACACGGAAGTCACCTTTGACAGCGACGAATCCAAGGAATTAATGCAGTTCTGGCTGGATTCCTATGAAAAGGGCTGGTGCCCCGGAGATCCTTTTAATTTGGATGGCCCGGTGGAAATGGCTTCCGGCAGAGTGTGCATGACCTCTGCAGGCCGTTGGACTGCTTCTACCTGCTACAATAACGATATGACCAACGTAGCTTCCGCGTATATGCCCACAAAATATTCTGATCAGAAAGTGTCTGCATGGGGATTCTTGGGCGTTTCTTCTCAGACAGACAATTACGATGCCGCTGCCGCTCTGGCTTGCTGGACTGCGGGATATGACTTCTCTAAGCGTTACTGCTCTGAAGTCAACGGTAATATCCCCGCCAGAACCGATGTGAACACTCCCGACAATTACCTGTTTGACTGGGATGGTCAGGAAATTTTCCATTCCATTGCTGACAGTGCTGTTGGCATGGAGAATCCGCCCAGCTACGCTGAGCTGGAGACCATCTGGAAGTCCGCTGTGACCAACGTGCTTTCCGGCGCCAAGGATGTGGATACCGCGGTGAACGACGCCGCGGCGGAAATGCAGTCCTCTCTGGACTCTTAAGCCAATTCCCCGTTTTCAAGTTTTCGGCAAGCAGAGAGCCGCACTGACTGTACTTCAGTGCGGCTCTTATTCTAAAACAATAAGGAGCATGAGATTATGCACGATTGTTTCCAGGTTTATGGGCTCACCTGCGGCCACGCAGCGAATCCTTTGGCCATTGAGCCGGAAGCTGTTTCCTTTGGCTGGAAGGCCCGTCACACACTTCCGGGGCGTCTGCAAAAATCCTACCGTATCCAGGTATTTCACAACAGTGGGAAAAACAGCCCTGTATGGGATTCCGGCGTTGTTTTATCCAGGGCGAGTTACGGGATCCCGTACCAAGGGCCTGAGCTTTTGGAGGGCGGAGATTATCAATGGACCGTAACGGTGGAGGACGACCAGGGAGCCCTTGCCCAAAGCCAGCCCGCTTTTTTCAGCATAGGCATCACACGCTGGGAGGGCTCTTGGCTGGCCGGCGCCAACTATATGGCCGGAGATACAGCGCCTTTATTCCGAAAGGAATTCTCCGCGCCCGGGGACCTGGTTTCTGCCAAGCTTTATCTGGCGGCTGTGGGATACGCTGAGGTGACGCTGAACGGCAGAAGGGTCAGCGGCCGGGTCTTAGAGCCAGGCTGGACAGATTTTCGAAAAACCGTGCTGTATTCCGCCTATGACATTTTTGAGCTTCTGCGCGCCGGTGAAAACGCGGTGGGCGTTATGATGGGAAGCGGCTGGTATTCCAACGGAAATCTGTGCTATGACACCGCTTCCATGGGCGGGCAGTTCCTGCTGCAGCTGGTGATGGTTCGGACAAATGGGGAGAGGATTACGGTTTTCAGCGGCCCGCACCAAGGCTGGCTTACCACCAGCAAGGGACCGGTCCGCCGGGAAAGCGTGTATCACGGGGAAGCCTATGACGCCCGCATGGAAAAACCAGGCTGGGACCAGCCTGGCTATCTTCCGGAGAAAAAGGACGGCTGGGAGGAACCCCTATGGGCGGAGCCGCCGGAGGGCAGGCTGCGGCCCCAGGTAATGGAGCCCATCCGCGTGCGAAGGACGCTGGATCCGGTAGAGATCTATCAGACTGGGTCGGATGAATATGTGTTTGATTTTGGTCAGAATTTGGCCGGATGGGCAAGGCTGAAAGTACAAGGGCAACGCGGCCAAAAAATAGAACTGAAATTCGCGGAAAATGTCTATCCAGATGGTTCTATCGACGTTACAACCACACGGAACGCCCAGGCCCAGGACGAATATATTTTGAAGGGCCAGGGTGTGGAGCAGTTTGAGCCTCGGTTTACCTATCACGGTTTTCGCTATGTGAGGCTGCGAGGCTATCCAGGAATTCCCGGCCCGGACGCTCTAAAGGCCTGCCTGGTCTGCTCTGATGTAGCTCCCCGGGGCCAGTTCTCCTGTGGCAGTGAGATCTTAAACAGAATCCATCAGGCGGTGCTGTGGACTGAGCTTTCCAACCTTCACAGCATTCCCACCGATTGCCCGCAGCGCGATGAACGTCTAGGCTGGCTGAATGACATGACGGTTCGGGCGGAGGAGGCAGTTTATAATTTTGATATGAGCGCCTTTTACGAGAAATGGACCGACGATATTCTGGATGGACAGGGTCCCGTAACGGGGGCGCTGCCGGATGTGGCGCCCTTCTTCCGGCTTGGACGGCGGCCCGCCGATCCCGTCAGCTCTAGCCTGCTGGTGGTCCCGTGGCTGGTTTATCTTCATACCGGCGATAAAAAAATCCTCGCCAAATGCTATGACGGTATGAAGCGTTGGGAAGCCTATCTGGAGCGGGTCTCGGATCAGGATATCGTAAGGTTCAGCTATTTCGGAGATTGGGCCGGGCCGGTCACCGCCTCCGACCCGGAAAGCGGCGCCAGCGGCTCGTATTCCGCTGTTACGCCTCCAGATTTTATCTCTACCTGGGCTTACTATTTAAATTGTGTGCTGTTGGAAAGCATCGCCCGGGTTTTGGGAAAAGGGGAAGACGTCAGCTCCTACCATGCAATGAGGCGCAGAATTTTAAGCCGCTTTAACCAAAAATTTTTTCACGCTGATGAAAATCAGTATGCGGCCGGAAGCCAGGCCTCCAATGTCTGCGCTCTGCTCCTCGGCATGGTTCCTTCGGGTAAATCGGATCAGGTTCTCGCAAATTTAGTAACTGATATCAAAGACCGGCAAGGGATGCACCTCACAACAGGGAACCAATGCACAAAATATGTCATGGATGTGCTTACCCTATACGGCCATATAGATGTGGCCTTCGCGTTAGCCTCCCAAACCTCATACCCAAGCTGGGGCTATATGCTGGAAAACGGCGGGACTACTATCTGGGAACGATGGGAGAGGGCCAGCACCGGCTTAGTAACGGAATGCTGTTCCCAAAGCCATCCTATGAACGCCTCCATTGACGCTTGGTTTTACAAATACCTATTGGGGATCCAGCCCGACCCCTCAGCGCCGGGATTTGAAAACATCCTGATTCGTCCCCGCGTGCCCCAAAACCTGTCTTCCGCGTCTGGGACGCTGGAAACAGTAAGAGGCCCCGTCGCTGCCTGCTGGGCCCAAAGCGGAGGGCAGCTGTCCTTGAATATTGAAATCCCCTTTAACTCCACGGGAGACGTAACCTTAGAGACATCAGGCTTTTGCCGTATCGTCCACAACGGCCGGATTGTATGGCAAAAAAAGGATTGCTTCCCCATGTCTCAGCAGGCTATTACTCTAAGGGTACTCCCAGGTAAGCACTCTTTTGTGTGTGAAAGGGATATCTGATACGAAAGCGCGCGATTATCTGCCGGGGAGCCAGCCTGATTTTTGTAATAAGCTTTATTAAATATACTTTTTGTAAAATACATCACAAAGAAGGAGATTTTCATGGAAAAAGTACTTTTTGACACCGACATCGGCACCGACATCGACGACGCCCTCGCGTTAGCTTACCTGCTGTGCCAGCCTGAATGCGACCTGCTGGGCGTTACCACCGTATCCGGTGATGTGACCGCCCGGGCTAAGCTGGTGAGCGCCGTATGCAAAAGGGCGGGCAGAAATCTTCCCATTTATCCCGGGTGTTCTGACTGCATCGCCACGCCTCAAATCGAGCCTTACGTACCGCAGGATCAGATATTGTCCGATTTCGACCACGACACGGTGTTCCCCCAGGGCGAGGCCATTGAGTTTATGCGCAGAACCATCCGGGAAAATCCCGGAGAGGTCACTCTTATCGCCGTAGGCCCTATGACCAATATCGCCTTGCTGTTTCTGACCGACCCGGAAATTCCCCATCTGTTAAAGCGGCTGTGCCTGATGTGCGGGCGGTTCGGCACCTTTGAGGAGGAAAAGCGGCCCCACGCCGACCTTCTGGCTTTTATCCCCAACCCCCGGACCCAAACCGTACTCCAGGGCTATACGGACATGAATTCCATTGTGGATCCCTACGCCACCAAAATCGTTTATGACGCTCCCGTCGCCCTGCACCGCAGCGTAGGCATGGATATCACCCGGCAGGTCCGTCTCGACCCCCAGGTGTTCCGGGATACCTACCGCCATCCGGTGCTGGAACCAGTGAAGGCGATGGCGGAGCTGTGGTTCCGGGAATCCAACAACGTTTCCTTCCACGACCCTGTTCCCACCGCTTCCATCTTCATGCCGGATGGGATTCTTACCTACCGCAATGTGAATGTCACTGTAGAAACCACCAGTCCCCGTCTGGCCGGCTTTGTGTTTTACGACGAGGCTCCGGACGGCAGGCATCAGGTTGCCGACACCATCAATCCCGATGGATTCCTCGCTCATTTTCGTTCCGTCTTTGAGGCATAGCCCTCAAAAAAATTCCTATCACCGGCTTTGTTTCCGTTCCTCGGGCCCGCCCGCATAGGTACGCTGAGCAAAATTGGGGTTCCCTGGGCGCGCCCCCTTTTCCGCCAAGCCTCACAAGTGAATCCGCCCGTTCCCTGTTCTAAGGGAGCGGGCGGATTGTTGCGTGTAAACGGCCGCCTAAGCGGCTGAAAGCCTTGAGAAATCGGCCGGTATCCTTTTTTTCTCCGGCTTCCGGCTTTCTCAGCTTAGGCATAGCCAGGAACCGGTCCATATGATATAATGAGGCAGACGGGAATTTCCCCGGAGTAATCAAAAAAGGTGTGTGGTTATGCAATATCGGTTATTGGCGTTAGACCTGGATGGAACCCTGGTGACCTCTCACGGCGGCATCACAGAAGCCGCGAAACAAGCTGTATGGTCCTATATCGACGCCGGCGGCGTAGTGGCTCTGGCCTCCGGCCGGCCCACCCGGGGCCTGTGGCCCGCCCAGGAGCTGCGGCTGGCCCAAAAAGGCGGCTATTTGCTGTCCTATAACGGCGGAAAAATTGTAAACTGCAAAACCGGTGCGGCAATATATGAAAAAGATATCCCTCAGGACCTGGTGCCCGTCATTATCCGTATGATTCGGGACGCCGGCATGGAAGCAATCAGCTATCAGGATCAATACGTGCTGTTAGAGCATGTGGACCGGCTGTGGTTCGACCGGGAGGCGTCGGTGTGCCGGATGGAATATAAGGAGGTTCCCGACCTGGCGGCTTACGTCACCTTTCCAGTGGTGAAGCTGATGGCCTGCGGCGCGCCGGAGCAGATCCTGGCGCTGGAGAAGCAGGCCCGGGAGGCCATTGGCAGCCGGGTGGATGTTTTCCGGTCGGAGGATTTTTATCTGGAATTTGTGGCAAAGGGCATAGACAAGGCCGCCACCCTGGAAGTCCTGCTCAAGCATCTTGGATTAACCCGGGACAGCCTGGCCGCCTTCGGGGACAGCTACAATGATATTCCTATGATAAAATACGCCGGATTCGGGGTTGCGATGGCCAATTCGATTCCGGAGGTGCTTCAGGCCGCAGACGCCGTGACCAAAAGCAACGACGAAGACGGCGTAGCCCACGCGATTTACCGGTATCTTTTGGACCGGCCCGATTGTTAATAGTAAATTCACACTAGACTAGTGACTTTTTCCCTTTCCGCGTGTTATAATAACCCTAGACGGAACGTATTATTAAAGGAGGTTCTTTCAAAATGGATGGAAATAAAAAGGGTAAATTCGGAATCGCATTGCTGGTGATCGGCGCTTTAGCCGGCCTGGCCTATTTTCTGGTCAAGATCACGAATCACCGCAAAATCGTTTTCAGCTCCACACCCGTGATGGATGAATACGATTTCAGCGACTGCGACGGCTGCGAGGACGGCGACTGCGCCGCGTGCAGCGGCATCACCTTTGACGACGAGGACGCGGAGGATCAGAACTGAGGGGAGGAAACCCTATGAACTGCAGCGAGGAACTGAGACGCTTCTTTTTAGCCGGTATCGGCGCCATGGCCACGACGGCGGAGAAGTCCAAGGAAATCGTGGACGCTTTCGTCCGGAAGGGCGAGCTTACCGTGGAACAAGGCAGGATCATCAACGAGGAACTAAAACGGGATGTGAAGAAAACGGTGAGCCAAGCGGAGGACACGGTGAAAAGGCATGTGGAAATCGCTGTGGATTCCGACGCTCCCCTGGTCCGGAAAAGCCTTTTGGAGCAATTGGAGCAGATGAGCCCGGAGGAGCTGGAGCTTCTGCGGAGCAAGCTTGCCGAAATGGAGAAAAAGGATGACTCAGACGTCAAACCAAAATCATGAGAACCGGAAAACGCCCCCTGTCTCTGTCAAAGAGGCAGGGGGTTCAGACAATACCGCCATGGGCAGCCGTTTCCGGGAGCTGCTGGGCATTCTCCGCAGGCACGATCTGGTCCGAGGTCTGACCCCGGAAAAGCTGCGGGCGGTCCTGGAGGATATGGGGCCTACCTTTATTAAGCTTGGCCAGATCATGTCCATGCATCCGGATATGCTTCCCAAGGAATACTGCCAGGAGCTTTCCAAGCTGCGGGCGGATGTGAAGCCTCTGCCCTTTTCAGAGATCAAAGGGGTAATCGAGGAAGAATATAAGCTTCCAATCCAAGAGGTTTTTGCTCATATAGAGAAAGAGCCTCTTGGTTCCGCGTCTATCGCCCAGGTGCACAAGGCCTCTCTGCCCGACGGCAGACAGGTGGTGCTCAAGGTTCAGCGTCCGGGCATCCAGCAGGTCATGGCCAACGACATTCTGCTTTTGCGGAAGGCCGCGGGCCTTTTAAAGCTTTTGAGCGGCGGCGATCAGCCTGTGGATCTCGACATGGTTCTGACAGAAATGTGGGCAGTCGCCCAGGAGGAGATGAATTTCCTAAAGGAAGCTGGAAACCTGCTGGAATTTGAAGACCTGAACCATGAAATCGCATATATCGCCGCGCCCAAGCTGGAAAAGAAGCTTTCCACCGGGAAAATCCTGGTCATGGAATACATCGAAGGCATCCCTATTGACCAAATCCAGACTCTGGAGGCAATGGGCTACGACATGACGGAGATCGGGGAAAAGCTGGCGGACAATTACTGCAAGCAGATTTTCGACGACGCCTTTTTTCATGCCGATCCCCATCCGGGAAACATCTGGATTCGGGATGGTAAGATCGTCTGGCTGGACTTCGGCATGATGGGGCGGCTCACCGCCCGGGATAAGAGCCTGTTCCGCCAGGCCATCGCGGCGCTGGCGAACCGGGATGTTTACGAGCTGAAAAACGTAATTTTAACCCTGGGCGTGGTCAAGGGCAAGGTCAACCATACCAGGCTGTATACCGATTTAGATGATTTCGTTACCCGCTACGGGGATCTGGACCTCGGCAGCCTGAACATGGGGCAGCTGCTGGAGGAGCTGATGGATCTGGCGAAAACCAACGGTATTTCTCTGCCCGCCGGCCTGAGCATGCTGGGCCGGGGCGTTATGACCATCGAAGGGGTCATAACCGCCTGCTGTCCCCAGGTCAGCGTCATTCAAATTATCGTGAACCACCTAGCCGGCGGCATAAAGGACCAATTCGACGTGAGACAAGCCGGTGTTTCCCTGTGGAAAGCCCTGCAGGGGTTTCTAAACAAGGGCGTCACCGTGCCGGCTCAGTTTTCCGACGTGCTGCGGATGGCCGCTAAGGGCCAAACTAAGCTGAATCTGGAAATCGTCGGCTCTGAGGAGCCGCTGCAAAAAATAGACCGTATGGTGAACAAGCTGGCGCTGTGCATAATCACCGCAGGGCTGACGGTTGGCTCCAGCCTGCTGTGCTCCATTGAGCTGGAGCCAAAGTGGGGCGGAATTCCCTGGCCCGCCGGGGTGGGCTACCTGCTTTCCCTGCTGTTCCTCGGCAAGCTTCTGTGGGACATGTACCGGAGAAAGCGGAAGCCAAAGTAAGCTGGCCCGCCGGAGTGCCGCCGCCATTCGCAGCAGTACCCGTCAGATTGACAGCCCCTCGGCCGCGAGGCGGAAGGCTTCTCAGCCGGCAGGCTGTCGGGATGGTATCCATACAGGGGCCAACCCCTCCATAGAACTTTAACCGCACTGTTACTCTTGCTAAAGACGCGCCTGCCGTAAAGACAGGCGCGTCTTTGATTTTCCTTTTTTCAGATATCACTTCAGCAAGGCTGCGAGCGCCCTGGAGCGGCGCCGTCCGCCTGACGGAAAAGGCCCGGGAAAAGATACCTTTCCCGGGCCTTTCTTATGCTTAAATGTAACCTGTAGGAGGTGCTCCAGCCTGCCGCGCCCGTCTCCCGCAGGCATCCAAAACCGTGGAACACGGAACAGCCGCGCGGGTAAGAAACAAGAGACGCTCTTTCAGCTTCTTTATTTAATCAGGCTGAAGGAAAGCACCACGCTGGCGAACACGATGGAAACCATGCTCAGCAGCTTGATCAGGATGTTGATAGACGGGCCGGAGGTATCCTTGAAGGGATCGCCCACGGTATCGCCCACAACGGCGGCCTTATGGTTATCGGAGCCTTTTCCGCCATACTCGCCGCTTTCAATGTACTTCTTAGCGTTATCCCAGGCGCCGCCGGAGTTTGCCATCATAACGGCGAGAATAAATCCGGAGACTGTGGCGCCGGCCAGCATACCGGCAACGCCGTTTACGCCCAGGATCAGGCCCACGATGATGGGGGCGGCTACCGCCACGATAGCGGGAGCGATCATTTCCCTCTGGGCGGAACGGGTGCAGATATCCACGCAGGAAGCGTAATCAGGATCCGCTTCCCCGGTCATCAGTCCCTTGATCTCACGGAACTGGCGGCGGACCTCCACCACGATCTTCTGGGCACAGCGGCCGACCGCGTCCATGGTGAGGGCGGCGAACAGGAACGGCAGCACGCCGCCGATGAACAGGCCGATGAGTACGGGGGGATTGGTAATGGTCAGGTTAAAGTTGAAATCAGGCTTCAGCACCTGGATTTCCGCGATATAGGAAGCGATCAAGGCCAGGGCGGTGAGAGCGGCGGAGCCGATGGCAAAGCCCTTGCCGGTAGCGGCAGTGGTGTTGCCCAGGGAATCCAAAGCGTCGGTGCGCTTGCGGACCTCCTCGCCCATGTGGGCCATCTCCGCGATACCGCCGGCGTTATCGGCGACCGGGCCGTAAGCGTCGGTGGCCAGGGTAATGCCCAGGGTAGCCAGCATACCGACGGCGGACAGGCCGACGCCGTAGAGGCCGTTATTATAGGAGTCGCTGCCGCCGGACAGAAAATAGCTGACCAAAACGGAAGCGCCGACAATGACTACAGGAAGCACGGTGGAAAGCATTCCCAGGGACAGGCCGCCGATGATGACGGTAGCGGGGCCGGTGCTGGAGGTGCCCGCTAGCTTCTTGGTAGGCTTATAGGAATCGGAGGTGTAATATTCGGTGACCACACCGATGAGAATACCAGCCAGCAGGCCGGAAAGAATGGCGAAATAGAAGCCGATCTTTTCCGCGCCCAGGCCGAAGTAAATCAGCGGGAAAGCGGCCACAGCGATCAAAGCGGCGGAAATCCAGGTTCCAAGCCGCAGAGATCCCAGAAGGTTTTTCTGAGAGGCGTTTTCCTTGGTGCGTACAAAGAAGGTGCCGATGATGGAAGCCAGAATGCCAATAGCGGCCATGGACATGGGGATCACCACGCCCTTAAAGCCTAAGCCGGCGGCCACGGCCAGAGCGGCGGTGGAAATAATGGAGCCCACATAGGATTCATACAGGTCGGCGCCCATGCCGGCAACGTCGCCTACGTTGTCGCCTACGTTATCGGCGATAACGGCGGGGTTGCGGGGGTCGTCCTCGGGGATGCCGGCCTCGACCTTACCAACCAGGTCGGCGCCTACGTCGGCGGCCTTAGTAAAGATGCCGCCGCCCACACGGGCAAACAGAGCCATAGAGGAAGCGCCCATACCAAAGGTAAGCATGGCGGAAGTAATCGCCTGCACCTGGGCGGCCTCGTTCTGCATCACGTCGACAGTGCTGTACCAGAACTTCAGGAAGAAATACCAGATAGAGATATCCAGCAGGCCCAGGCCTACCACCACAAAGCCCATTACGCCGCCGGCGGAGAAAGCGATTCTCAGGCCCGCGTTCAGGCTTTTGCTGGCGCTGTTGGCGGTGCGGCCGTTGGCATAGGTCGCGATCTTCATGCCGATAAAGCCGGACAAGGCGGAGAAGAAGCCTCCGGTCAGGAACGCAACCGGCACAAAGGGGGTCAGGAACCCGGCGATGGCCAGGATCAGCAGGATAACGAACATAACCGCGAAGAAAATAGCCACGCCGGTATACTGGCGCTTCAGATAAGCGTTGGCGCCTTTCCGGACAGCGCCGGCGATTTTCTTCATCAGGTCGGTGCCCTCGTCAGCCTTCATAACTCTGCGGGAAAGGAAAAACGCGAACAGCAGAGCCACTACCGCGCCGACAGGAGCAAGGATGGACAGATCCATTTCAATAACCTCCTATAAAATTGATAATAATACCTGATTGAAATTATAGCAAATCATGGGATGAAATTCAACAACCTATGTAAAAACTAACAAAAGGTACAACTCTATTTGGAAAATATAAGCAATCTGCCTAAATATCTTTCTTTTTTCTAAGCACTATAAAGATATTCCGCTTTTCTTAAAGCCTCGTTATAAATGTATAAAATTTCTTTATTCTTCAACTTTTTTCTTTTTTAACCCCGTTTTTCTTTTCTCCCTTTTTGCCTTTGCAACTGCTCTTTCCCCTTCTTTCCCTTTCCCGCGTTCTCTAATCCCGGTTCTCAATCCTGTACCGCCATTTTCCCCGCTTTACGGAAAGAACGCCTCTCAAGAATGAGAGGCGTTCTTCCTTTTGATATGGGAATTTAGGTGTAAGCATTTTTATTCCAGGTTCAGCTTTTTCTTGAAGATAAAGTTGGTAACCCAGTAGAAAACCACGGAGAAAACCGCGTAGTAGGCGATGCACAGCGGCAGCACCACAGTAGATACCAGACGGATGGAATCCATCGTGCTCCACAGCGCAGCGTCATTGGAAGAGGCAAACACCACCAGGATTCCGACCGTACCGATGATCTGCATGACAAAGTTGATCGCCAGATACATGCCGAAGGCTCCCAGGATTTTGTGGTTATGGAACAGAGAGCCCAAGGCGATCGAGCAGTAGATCATCAGGATGCCTGACACAAAGGACAGCAGGAACAGCGCGAGCACCTCGAAGAGAATGGCGATTCCGTCGCCTCCCGCGAGCTGGAAATACCGGGGCAGCTCCACAGTAAAGAACTGGGAGAGGCCGTCTATCACATTTTGATCCACGACCAGAATGAAGATAGACAGGGCGCAGACCACAAAGCTGGCCAGGTACCACACAAAGGCGACGATCCCCTTGGAGGTGATATGGCTGTGAGCCTTGACCGGAAGGGTAAACATCAGATAGCCCTCGTCAGTCAGCAGATTCTTATAAAACCGCTGAATAATGACGATCAGCGTAATGACAAAGGCGGCGATGATCACCATGACGTACATGACCGCCATGACGGTGGCAAGGGCAGAAATCGCCATATTGCCGGTTTGGAAGAAGTTCAGCTCCATAAACAGCCGGTTGATCAGCGCGAACAGCAGCATCGCCCCGTTGATGGGCAGAAGCATCCGGCTGGTAGCCTTAAACTCGTATTTCATCAATTTTCCTAGCATCTGAATACCTCCCTGAACAGGGTGTCCACAGATTTACCCTGACCCTCTCGAATATCGTCCACACTGGACTGAAGCGCGATCTGTCCCGCGCTGATAAACACCACCTCATCCAGCACCTTCTCAATGTCGGCGATCAGATGAGTGGAGATCACCACCGTGGCGTTTTCCGTATAATTGCTGATGATGGTATCCAAAATATAATCTCTCGCCGCCGGGTCTACGCCGCCGATAGGCTCATCCAGCAGGTAAAGCTGGGCCTGCCGGCTCATCACCAGAATCAGCTGCACCTTTTCCTTGGTGCCCTTGGACATATTCTTCAGCCGGTCCGCCGGGTTGATATTCAGCCGCTGAAGCATCTCATAGGCCTTAACCTTGTCAAAATCCTTGTAAAAATCCTCGAAAAAGTTCAGCAGATCGGAAACCCGCATCCAGGTGTTTAAATAGGTGCGCTCCGGCAAATAGGAGACTATTTTTTTCGTTTCCACTCCCGGCGCCATGCCGCCTACCAGAATCTCGCCGCCGGTAGGCACCAGCAGACCGCTGGCCAGCTTAATCAGCGTGGTTTTTCCCGAGCCGTTCGGCCCCAGCAAACCGATGATCCGGCCTCTTTCCAGCGTTAAGTTCACCCCGCCGAGGGCCTGCTGGTAAGAATACCGCTTTACCAAATTATTGCAAATTAAGATCGGGTTCATTTGGCATCCTCCTTGCTCCCAAGCTGCTGCATCAGCTTTATCGTTTCTTCCTTCGTAAAGCCCAGCTGGTTCATCTTTTTAAAAAAATCCAAAATCTGATCCGTAGCCAACTGGTTTTTTAAATTTTGAATCATCTTGCTGTCCTCCGTTATAAACCTGCCGGCGGTCCGCTGGGAATATACCAGCCCCTGCCGCTCCAGCTCCGTTAAAGCCTTCTGCATCGTGTTTGGGTTGACCGACGCTTGCGCTGCCAGATCCCGCACCCCGGGAAGCTTTTCGCCCACGGTGTACATCCCAGACACAATCCGCAGCTCAATTTCTTCAATCAGCTGCAAGTAAATGGGTCTGTCCGCTGTCAGCTGCCATGACATGGTAACATCTCCTTTGTATCATTGTATTAATATCATAGTACAATGATACATTTTATTTTCCCATTTGTCAATAGCTTTTTCATTTATTTTTATATTGTCCAAAAAACAAATTCATGACAGCTCTTTTTCGCAAGGCTCAAAAGCGGAAGCAGGCCCGGCTTAAGCCCTGCCGCGCGGCGGCGCAGCAGGCGGCCAAGCCCAGCGCGGGAGAGCCGCCGCGCTGGGCGCTATGCCGCCCGGCATGAGCCGGGTGCCTGTGAAAAGCGAAAAAGGCTTTCCCGCACCCTTTTCGGGTTGGAAAAGCCTCAAGAAAAGTCAAATGAAACCCCTGGCTGTATTCCACGGCGCCTCCTGTCCGCCGGGGAACACCCGTCCAACAGCAGGCGGCGCCAAGCGTCCTTCCTTATTCTCCCGCTGTTTTTTTCGGCAGGCGGCCGTACAGCGCCGTGTAGTAACGCAGCTTTCCGGCAAGCTCCGGCGTCAGGGCGTCCGGCGCCATCCGCCACTGCCAGTTTCCGCCCAGGGTAGAGGGCAGATTCATGCGGCTCTCGGCGCCAAGCCCCAGTACATCCTGCATCTGGGCGATGGCCAGGTCGCTGACGCTGCTCAGGCCGGTGCGGATCATGCCCCAGTGATATCCCTCCCGTTTGGTCAGGCGGCAGTAATCCACGGCAAATTTCCGGTCCTTGCGGCTGGCCTGCTCCAGCCAGCCGTTTACCGTGTTGTTGTCGTGGGTGCCGGTATACACCACGCAATGGTTGTCGAAATGATGAGGAAGATAATCGTTTTCCTCGTTGGAGTCAAAGGCGAATTGGAGCACCTTCATACCGGGATAGCCGGTTTTTTTCAAAAGCTTCTGCACCGACGGGAACAAAAGCCCCAGATCCTCGGCGATGATCGGCACGTTTCCCAGCGACCGACGCAGCGTTTTGAAAAAGTCGATGCCCGGCCCCTCCATCCACTGGCCGTTGACAGCGGTCTCCTCCCCGTAAGGGATGGCGTAATACGTGTCGAAGGCGCGGAAGTGGTCGATCCGGGTCACGTCGAACAGCCGGCGGGTCAAATCGATCCGGTTCATCCACCAGTTGTATTTGGTCTTTTTCAAAAATTCCCAATCATACAGGGGGTTCCCCCAAAGCTGCCCGGTTTCCGAAAAGTAATCCGGCGGACAGCCCGCCACACATACCGGCCTGCGGCTCCTGTCCAGCCAGAAGATCTCCGGGTTGGACCAGGTATCGGCGCTGTCCATGGCCACATAAATCGGCATATCCCCAAAAATCAGAATCCCCAGGGAATTCACATAGGCCTTCAGCTGCCGCCACTGCCTGAAAAACAGAAACTGGACATACTCCCAGAACTCCACCTGGGCTTTCAGCCTCTTTTCATACTGGACCAGGCTTCTTTTCCGCCGGAGCCTGATCCCCTCGTCAGGCCACTCCAGCCAGGAGATCATGCCGAAATGCTCCTTGACCGCCATAAACAGGGCGTAATTTCCCAGCCAGCTCTCGTTATCCCGCCGGAACCGCTCAAATTCCTCCCGGTCCCGGGATGCGCCCCGCTCATAGGCCAGCCGCAGCACCTGAAAGCGGCTGCGGTAAAGCGCCTCATAGTCCACCCGCAGAGGGTCTCCGCCCCAGTCCAGGGCTTCGTATTCCTCCTTTTCCAGCAGGCCCTCCTCCTGAAGCAGGTCTAAATCAATCAAGTAGGGATTTCCCGCGTAGGTGGAAAAGGATTGATAGGGAGAATCTCCGTAGCTGGTAGGCCCTACCGGGAGAATCTGCCAGTATCTCTGCCCCGCCGCCTTCAAAAAATCCGCGAACCGGTAGGCTTCCCTTCCCAGGGTGCCGATTCCGCAGGGAGAAGGCAGGGAGGTAATATGCATTAAAACGCCGGCATCTCGCGCCAAACGTATTCACTCCTTTACTTTCGTTTTATCAGGGCCGTGAGGGCTTTTCCCGGCCCGCCGTTTACGGCCTTTTAAGGAAAGCCCCGCTTCCGCCTTGGCCAATCCGGCAGGCGCGGGCTTTTGGCGCTTTCCCAAAAGCCTGTCAAAAAAACTGTTTCGCCTTTTGCGGCCGGCGGCTGTCAGGCCTTTCTCGCCGCGGTAAGGGCCAGCCGCAAGGCATGGCTGGACGCCAGATAGCGGATCAGCTCCCGCTCATCCCGGTAGCCCCGGGAGAGCCTGCACTCCAGGACGGTGGAATAATTTTCGCTGTCCACCCCCACGTACACCAGGCCTACCGGCTTTTCGTCCGTTCCACCGTCCGGCCCGGCGATGCCGGTGGTGGAAACGCCGATATCCGCCTGAGCCAGCTTTCTCACGCCCGCCGCCATCTGAGCCGCGGTTTCCCTGGACACCGCTCCCAGAGCTTCCAGGGTTTCATGGGAGACCCCCAGCACCCGCTCCTTAATTTGGTTGGCGTAAGAGCAGATCCCGCAGTCGAACACCTGGGAAGCGCCCGCCACCTCGGTAATCCGCTTGGACACCAGTCCGCCGGTACAGCTTTCCGCCGTGGCCGCCTTCAGCCCTTTTTTCTGAAGCTCCGCTACCAGCGCCGCCTGGAGGCTCCCGATATCCACGCCGTAAACGTTGTCGCCGAAGAGCTCCTTGACCTTTTCGATCACCGGCTCCATCATTCGGTCGGCCTCTTCCCGGCTTCCGGCCGAGGCGGTCACCCGCAGCAGCACCTCGCCCTCCTTGGCGTAGGGCGCCAGGGTGGGGTTCCGGCTTTCCTCCATAAAATCGTGAAGACAGGATTCCACATAGGATTCTCCCAGGCCGAAAATGTGGATGCTGTGGGAAACCAGAGTCGAATGGGTTTTCTCTTTCAGATATGGCACCACCTGATTGGAAAACATCGGCTCCATCTCTCTGGGCGGACCGGGCAGAAGCACCGCGGTTCTGTGCTCCCTTTCATCCTCCAAAATCAGCCCCGGCGCGGTGCCGTTTTGGTTTTGCAGGGGAACCGCCCCCACCGGCAGGTAAGCCTGCTTCCGGTTATTTTCTGTCATTTGCCGGTCCGAGTGGAGAAAACGCCGGAGAATACCGTCGTAGGCTTCCTGGTTAAACTCCATTTCCCGGCCGAACAGCTCGGCCACCGTTTCCTTGGTCAGATCGTCGTAGGTAGGGCCCAGCCCTCCGGTGAGCACCACCAAATCGCACTGGGAGAAGGACCGCTCCAGCTGCTCTCTAAGCCTTTGGGCGTTGTCCCCCACTACGGCCTGGTGATATACGTTAACGCCGATGGCGGCCAGCTCTTTGGCGATGTAAGCAGCGTTGGTGTTTACAATGTCCCCCAGTAAAAGCTCCGTTCCGACGCATAAAATTTCTGCCCGCATGAATGTGTCATCTCTTTCTGTGTACTATTTTCCATGTGTTTTCGCATAGGTTTAGTTTAACAATACCACAACAGGGCTTGTTTTTCAATGAAAGTTGAGGTACAATAGCTGTAAGGATTTTGTAAGAAAATTGTCATTTTACAATGGGAATTAGGTGAGACGGATATGAAGAATTTTTGGGAAATCCTTTTATACAACATCGCTTTCGTGGGGGCTTGGCATGTGGTTGCTTTTGTGCTCTGCGTTTATGGAAGCCCCTCTTGGTTCGACTTCCGTCGGAAGCGCTATCAGATGTTCAAATGGGAAAAGAACGGCAAGTGGTATGTGAAGTATTTGAAAATTAAGCTTTGGAAGGATCTCGTTCCCACCCATGTGGGAAAACAGGGCTTTTCTAAGGATCATCTGGATACCGAGGATCTTTCCATCCATTATTTAGACGCTTTCCTTCTGGAAACCTGCCGGGGAGAATGGGATCATTCCCTGTGCGCGTTCTGCGCGGTGCCCGTGGTGATTTTCAATCCCTTCCCGCTGGGGCTGATTTTCGGCTTTTTGATTCTGCTGGGCAACCTGCCCTTTGTGGCGATCCAGCGGTATAACCGGATCCGGCTGCTGACTTTGCGGAAGCGCCGGGTAAGAGAAATGGAGCGCTGCAAGGTCAATGCCTAGATTTTTTGTTGAATCGGTCTCGGGCGGACAGGTGATACTGACCGGACCCGACGCCGCCCACATGTGCAGGTCCCTGCGGATGAAGCCGGGCGACACTGTAACCCTATGCGACACCCAGGGATTTGATTACCAATGCGTTGTTCAGCGGCTTTCTCCCGAGGAAGCCGCTCTTACTATTATAGACAAACACCAGTGCGAAAATGAGCCGTCCCTGTCCGTAATTTTATACCAAGGGCTGCCCAAGGGAGAAAAAATGGACTGGATCGTCCAGAAAGCCGTGGAGCTTGGCGTTTCGCAGATCGTTCCGGTGCGGATGGAACGGTGCGTTTCCCGTCCGGATGGAAAAGCCTCCCAGAAAAAGACGGATCGCTGGCAAAAAATCGCGGTGGAAGCTGCCAAGCAGTGCGGACGGGGGATTCTCCCCCAGGTCTGCCCTCCCGCGGATTTTCACCAAGCACTGATTCAGGCAGCTCAGGCCGAGGTATTTTTATTTTGCTATGAGGGCGGCGGAGAGAGTGTTTCCCGGCTTATCACTCAGAAAACTAAAACCGTTTCCGTATTGATCGGTCCTGAAGGAGGCTTTTCGCTGCCTGAGGCTGAGGCCGCGCGGAAGGCGGGCGGCGTGCCCGTCACTTTGGGAAAACGGATTCTCCGAACGGAAACCGCCCCGTTGGCCGCGTTATCCGTGATCATGTATGCCTCCGGCAATATGGAGCCCTAACGCGCGGAAAGGAGGCTTTCCGCGTTTTTGCTATCCTATTATCCTATTTGTAATAATATTAATATTTATTACAAATCTTCATGAAAGTACATTCTAAACACCACAGCAGCTTTCTTTTTATCAAGCTTTATCATAGCTCCAGCTCCACGCAGGGCCAGCTTTTCATCACGCTGGTTTTTAGCGCCTCCGGTTCCCCAACCGCTGGCGCGGATCCCCGCGCTTAAAAAATAATTGCCCGGCAGCCTGGCCCAACGCGCCAAATGCCCGGCCTGCCTCCAGGCTGTTTTAGCTTGCTTCCCCGTACCATACCAGCGGTTCCCAGTTTCTTTCGTTTTTTATTCGCCGGGCTTGCTTATATTTTGGCTCGGGTTCCTGAGAAAACTCTGGGAAATTTTGTTTTAAATATGATATATATTACTATTAGTATTAATTAGTTTTTAATTTGTCATAGGTGCGCTGATGGAGATTCTAAATATCCAAAACCATAAAAGAAATTATTTACCGCTTCTGCTGTTGGCGGATGAGCAGGAAGCCATGATCAACCGGTATTTGGACCGTGGGGAGCTGTTCGCCCTCATGGACCCGGAGCTTAAAACCGTGTGCGTAGTCACCCAGGAGGAAAACCGGGTGTTTGAGATTAAAAACTTAGCCACAGTCCCCGAGGCGCAAAACCAGGGCTATGGGAAAAGGATGGTGGAGTTTATCTGCCGCCATTACCGAGGGCGCTGCGACAGGCTTTTGGTTGGCACAGGCGACAGCCCGCTGACAATCCCCTTCTATGAAAAATGCGGTTTTCAGATTTCTCACCGGGTGCCCAATTTCTTTTTGGATCACTACGACCATCCGATTTTTGAAGGCGGGAAGCGGCTGATTGATATGATATACCTGGAAATGGCGCTTTCAGATTAAGGGATCTCATCATGCTCGTTATGGAGTCCGCGGATACAGTAACGCCTTAGTCCGTCTACCGTCCGGACAAGCCTTGATGCTCCAGGGCCAGCTATAAAAAGCCTATCCGTTGTACGGATAGGCTTTTTCCATCATAAAGGGGCAGAAGCAGGCTTTAAAATTCCAGCTTGGCCTCAATGTATTCTGCCAGCTTATCGATGGCAACGCGCTCCTGCGCCATAGTATCCCGATCCCGGACAGTAACACAGCCGTCAGTTTCAGAATCGAAGTCATAGGTCAGGCAGAAGGGCGTACCAATTTCATCCTGGCGGCGGTACCGTTTGCCGATAGAGCCTGCATCGTCGTATTCCACCATAAACCGCTTCTGCAGCATATGATAGACCTTTTCAGCGTTTTCGTTCAGCTTCTTAGATAAGGGCAGCACCGCGCATTTATACGGCGCCAGCGCCGGATGAAGATGCATAACCACACGGGTATCCTTCTCTCCAACCTCTTCCTCATCATAGGCCTCGCACAAAAACGCCAGCGCTACACGGTCAGCGCCCAGTGAGGGTTCTACCACATAGGGGATATAACGGGTATTATCAGAAGGATCAAAATACTCCAGGCTCTTTCCGGAATGATCCTGATGCTGCTTCAAATCGTAATTAGTCCGGTCGGCGATCCCCCAAAGCTCACCCCATCCGAAGGGGAACAGATACTCAATATCCGTAGTAGCTTTTGAATAGAAGGATAGTTCTTCCTTCTCATGGTCTCTCAGCCGCATGTTTTCTTCCTTGATTCCCAAGGACAGCAGCCAGTTTTTGCAGTAATCCTTCCAATAGTAGAACCATTCCAAGTCCGTATCCGGCTTACAGAAAAACTCCAGCTCCATCTGTTCGAATTCCCTGGTGCGGAAGGTGAAGTTTCCCGGAGTAATCTCATTGCGGAAGGATTTTCCGATCTGGCAGACGCCGAAAGGAAGCTTTCTTCTGGTAGTGCGCTGGATATTGGCAAAGTTTACGAAGATGCCCTGGGCAGTTTCCGGACGCAGGAAAATTTCGTTTTTCGCATCCTCGGTCACTCCCTGAAAGGTCTTGAACATCAGGTTGAATTTACGGATATCGGTAAAGTTAGCGGAGCCGCATTCCGGACAGGTAATGCCGTGCTCCTTGATGTAATCGCTCATCTGCTCAAAGGTCATACCGTTGGCGTCGCCGCCGGCGTCCTCGATCAGCTTATCCGCGCGGTGGCGGGTTTTACAGTCCTTACAGTCCATCAGCGGGTCGGAAAAGCCTCCTACATGGCCCGAGGCTACCCATACCTGCGGATTCATCAAAATAGCGGAATCCAGAGCCACGTTATAAGGATTCTCCTGGACAAACTTTTTGTGCCAGGCATTCTTCACATTATTTTTGAACTCTACGCCTAACGGGCCGTAATCCCAGGTATTGGAAAGGCCGCCGTATATTTCGGAACCAGAATAAACAAAGCCGCGATTTTTACAAAGGCCAACGACTTTTTCCATGGTTTTTTCACTGTTGGGCATCATAAGGAAGTTCCCCCTAAACTTAATTTTTCGATACCATATAATAGTAATCCAGCCCGGGCAAAAAGTCAATGAAATCCCTAGGATTTATGCCTATCTCTTGACAATTTCGCCGGAATTGCATATAATAAAAAGGCTGTTTCGGCTAATCAGCCTGCTGTAAGAAGTTCTTTTTACATTCCTTCGCCGTCTTTTTTAGAAAAAGTAGTTTTCGCGGCGGCTTGACTAAAGCATCTGTTTCAGATACAAACGTGCCAAGGCTTCTCCGTGTGCAGGAACTATTTTAGCCGTAAGCATTTTAAAACCGGGGTGTAGCGCAGTTGGTAGCGCGCCTGCTTTGGGAGCAGGATGCCGGGGGTTCGAATCCCTTCACTCCGACCAAATTGGAACCCGCATGACTGCTGAAAAACTCAGTGTTCATGCGGGTTTCCCGTTTTATACGTATTTAATAAATCCGAAACGAAACCGTCTAAACCGGCTGAAAACCGCTCGAAAATTGTGCAACAGTGGACATAGAGTGGACATTTTAAAACGCTTGTTCCGCTTTTTGTTTCGGTACTTTTGCACCTAATTTTTCCCTTGCGCTTTCTAATGCGGAAGGGGATAAATGAGTGTATCGCATAGTCATTTCAGGCGTTGCGTGCCCCATTAAGTATTGAACAGTTCTAACATCTACTCCTGCGGCGATAGCGTTAGTAGCATAAGTGTGCCGAAGCTGATGGCTAGTAAAATTATATTGCCTAGTCACATCTGGTTTCACTCCTTTTCGCATCCGCCCCGCCGATACTTTTGCTGCAACAGATATCCCATTTACTGCATCTAAAAGACATTCCCACAAATGAATAAACTCTCCTTCGGTTAAGATACCTTTAGCTCCAGGGAACACATATATCCTTCCTGTAATTGAATTTTTATTTTGCTCTTTCCAAGCAGTTAATTCAGACGCATATTTGATTGGAATTGGCACCTGGCGAATACCGGAAACCGTTTTGGGTTCTTTTACTCGTTTTCCTTTAAAATCATAAGCTTCCATCACCGTCAAAACGAGATTGTCTAAATCAACATTTTTCCAGCGCAGTGCCGCCGCTTCTTCCCTCCGCAAGCCACAATTTAGCTGCATCAAAGCAAACATTCGCGCTAATGGAAGCCGCTCTGCCCGATTTTTATCCAGTTTATTATTTGCATCAATGGGTTTAACATTCCATAAAAGTCTTTCTTCGTCCGGTGATATAGCCTCTCTTTGCGTTTTGGGGGCATTTTGAGGCGCGTTGACATCATCAGCAATATTGATCATCATGGCGTGATTTTTTCGAGCTAAACGGCATATTTGTGAAGCCGTTTGAATGACTAAATTTATTGTTCTTCTGGATAGACCGTCTTCAGCCATTTTAGTAACAATTTGAACCAAGTCAATAGATGTCAGCTTAGTTATCTTAATAGGATTTAGTACAGCTAGGTGCTTTAATGCTCCATTGTATACACCTTGCGCCGACTTCCCAATGGAAGGGTACTTTAAAGTTTTCCACACATCAGCCCAGTATTTCCATGTGCTTTTTTCATCGGTTACAGCCAATCCCATGCCTTTCTGGATCCTTAGCTGGGCTATTTTTTCTTCAAGTTCTTCCTTGGAATGTCCATAAACAGATTTTACAATAGCTTTTCCATTTTCGTCTCGTCCTAAAGTGATTCTTTTTCTATATAACCCTGATGTATGTGTCGTTTTTCTTTTGCGTCCCGCCATAATAAAAACCACCTCCAAAGTAAGACTTGCCAAGCCTACCCCGAAAGTGGTATAATTTCATTGTTCGGACGCATTATCCACTTTGGGTAAGCTGTTCTATTTTATCCCCCTTCGGCTGCAACCGGTGGGGGATTTTTTTGTTTATAACAAGTATTTAATTTCTACTGTTACATAATAATTTGATTCTCCTGTTTCCACCTCATAAACTTCTTTATCTTTGTCTTCGTCATACTCACTATAAAGAATCTTATACTTCCCTCCGTGGATCTCTGCATCAATCTTAGCAATTCTACCGGACTTCAATAGATTTTTAACATGGGTACAACTTCCCTTTTTTATATATCCTACATGCACACTATCAATAACTACTTTAACTGCATTTGGATCAAATTTATTATCTGGTTCTTCAATTAATTCGACTGTAGATGGATTGAAGTCATAATAATAAACTTTTTCTCCCTCGTATTCTTCGTCAATAAGTTCTCTTTTTGAATACTCATAAATGGGATTTTCTTCACCCAAAGATTCAATTTCCTTTTGACGGTAAGATGTCCCCGTAACATGGTGATTTTCAGTTTTATACCGAGGAGTATTTTTCTCAAGTGAAGTGTTTATAATGGGATCAGCTTTATTTGCTAGGCTTTGCTTAGCACTTCTAGCACTTGCTAGTCCGCCTTTTATGCCCGTTTCCACTCTTTTGCTGACAACCTCATCAATTGAAATGTTTTCACAATTGAAAACGTCAGATTCATTCTTTGCAACTGTTACAGTTTTTTGTTTCTTTCCGCTTACAAAAAACGGTATTGTTATAGCTACTCCAACCACCATAAAAGCAATACCAAACGGTGGAGCCGCAAAAAGGCCGGTTATTCCAAATAAAAATATGAGTATTCCTAATATCAGTAAGATAACAAATACTGTTTTGTGCTTCTGTTTATGGGCATTATTTTTTGACATAATATCCCTCACAATTTTTCCTTTATAGTTCTGTTATATTTTCGCTATTTCTGGAAGCAATTTCATTTACCATCTTTTCAAATTGGCTTGCTCCATAATGTTTTGTTTCGCCATCATAAGGTTTAGTCAAAGCCATTTGCAAAAACGCTAAACTTTGTATCTGTCCTTCTTTGTCTTTGTAAGTAAGAATACCCACCCATTTTTTTGTAGCTTTATTTTTGGCAGAAGCCGCTCCAACAATAGCTCCTGTAACCCCAAATAAAGCGCCACCGGCTAATGCACGTAATCCAGCATTTCCTTTGTCAGATAACTTTGTTTCGTCTTCTAACATGAAACTGATAATTCGGCTATAAGGCAAGGTTATTGCGGTTTCTTCATATTGAATTTTCAACACTTGTCTTTCGGGTTCCAATGAAATTCCTACGTTTTTGCCAGCGGGGATTCTACCGATTGCCTGTAAGGTTTGCCCCAGAAAAAATGCATTAGCCTCTTTCTTAGCTTTCTTTTCTTCTTTCGACTTAAACAACCCCATAAGATGAACCTCCTCGTTTAGAAGTCTTACCGTCTAATCCATAACATTAAAAATACAATTCCGTTGCTAGATTTCCATAAGTATACAAGCAAACGGCTTTTCTCATAAATTCTTCTGTCACGTCAAAGTAATCCGCTAAATCCCATATCTCTGTATGCCCATTTGCAACAGCTTCATCAAGTTCCTCCTCTGTAATCAACTGCTTAATGGCCCATTTATTCGCTCTGTTCTCGTGCTTCTGTCTCACATCTAAAGGACTATGTACATTATAAAATGAATTAGTTTCTATATGCCCCATTTCGTGAGCTAAGCACACTTTTGCTTCTGTAGTGCTCTCGATATGATCTGTATCTAATGCAATCCACCCTTGAGGCAGAGCCAGAGATTTTGTATCACGCATAGTAAAGTAATCTATCTCTATTCCGAATTGCTCAGCAAGCTGGCAAAGACGAAAAAGTGTCATTCTTACTCCCTCTTCTGTTGCGACTTCTTAAATTTAATATAGTCTAACACGTCTTGTTTTTGTTCGTCCGTCATTTCCTTGACCTCACCGAATAAGGCGAAGTCTATTCCTTCTAGCTGCAAATCAAGCTCATCGCTTTTAGTGGTGGGCTCTTTTTTTTGCTCTGTTCCAAGTAGATATCCAACTGATACTCCAAAATATGACGCTATCTTATCTGCATTTTTCGCAGATAAACCTAATTGTCTTCCCATTTTTAAATCTGTTAATACACTGGGTTGTATGCCTGCATCTTTGCAGAGACGATATCCAGATATCCCTGCATTATCACATAATGACATAATTCTATTATACAAATCAGACATATTACAACCTCCATATTTGTGTAGCACGAACAAATATAGAATTCCGTAATAAAACACCTTGACTATTACCGAAATAGGTAGTAATATTAAAACAGGACATACGGAAATCTATAAATAATTTTTATTTGCATTTAAATTATATTACTAGTTTCCGTAAATGTCAATCGCATTATATGGGAGGTGATCGACAAGATGGCACAATTTACTGTATTTGGTAAAGATATAAAAAAGAGGCTAATTGATTTAGAGCATACACAAGTGTGGCTAATTGAACAAGTAAGACAAACAACTGGGCTCTATTTTGATGATTCTTATTTATATAAGATTCAAACCGGACAGTTAGCAACGCCAAAAATCGTCTCAGCTATCAGGGATATTTTAGAGTTGCCGGGAGACGAAAAAGAAGCGGGGTGAAATAGGTGAAAAAAACAATATGTACATATAGTAATCAGCCCCTATGTCCACAATGCAAAGGAGCTGTTTATCAATGCGATCCTTCAAAAAACACACAATGTGAAAAAAGTTTTTGTGAGGAGTGTGGATATACAACTCATATAGAATACGCAAAAAATTTTCAACCGCTTTGTCCGCGTAATTCACTTAAAACGAGGGAAATAAAAATGAGCCAGAACAAAAATTCATTTGACCTCAACAGCGAAGTAAAAAACACTCCACATATTGTCAAGGTTGACGGTGTTCAACTGTTTAGCGCAGACTGGGTCTTTGAACAAATGCAGGCACAAAGCTGTCGGATAGACCGATCTAACAAATTTGCATTGTTGGGAATAGCTGTAGGGGTTGTCGCTGTTATTTTAGCAATATTACTTTAATTAGCGGGGTGAACGCATGAACATTTTAACAGCAATAAAAAAAGCTATAGATGAAGATTCATTTATAGCCAGAACAAGTTTAGATTTTGGAGAAGGGCGAACATTAATAAAACCAACTAATTCATCGGACTGCTGCATTGTTGTTTTTCGAAGAGACAGCGTAAAAAAACGGCAGCAAATCAAATGCTGGAATCCTACTGCCGATGACCTTTTGGCTGAGGATTGGGAAGTCATTAAGGAATGAATTTAGAAATAAAATCTGCGATGCTTAGCAATGTTTCCTTTTTTTTGATTCTCCATAGTAACAATGGCATGGTCAGATAATTCGCAGTGATAAATTGTTTGATCGGCATAATAATTGTTTAAAAATTTATTCCGTCCAAGTTCACGAAGAGTATCTTCAATATTTTCTAAACTCCAATCAGAAAAGAATGTCGAATGTATGTGTTGAGCTGAATCAAAATTTTTGGCTTTCGATTTTGAAATTCCCTGTTTGCGACGCGATAAATATTCCTTATATAAGGTGTACAAAACAGTTTTCGCATCTTTAGATAACATTTTCGATTTTTTCCTTTCATAATTAATCGGTGCTACCTCTGGTTGCAATTTGATTATAAAGAAAATAACTAGAAATAGCAATATAGGTAATTTCAAAATTACTGCATGACGAAAAGGAAGTGGGGTGAAAAATTGAGGACAAACAAAAGAAAAGCTCCTATTGGGACACAACAGGAGCAAATCGAGCATTTGGAATTCTTGACTTTTATATTATGCATTTTGGTCAACACTCTCACAGTCACTGTTTTATTGTTGTCCTATAGATTTAATAGTTTTCGTGATTTTATCATTGATATTATTTACCAGCAATCCGTTATTTTCCAAAATCTGAGTAAGATCTTGTGTTGAAAGTAAGAAGGTGATGAATAAAAAAATGAAACAACTCAAAAAATCGATTATCTGTTTTTTGTTATTGCTATTAATTCCAATTCTACTATCTGGTTGTCAAAATTCAATCACACAAGGGGAAGTAATCGAAAAAGAATTTACTCCATCACATACAGAGGTAATGTTAGTCCCACTTGTTCACAGCAACGGAAAAACATCACATACAACTCTTGTACCTTTTATCTATTCCTATTCGGATTCATGGAAGATAACAATTCAAAGCTATGATGAAGAAACCGGGGAAAATTCAACAGCAACATATCGCGTAACAGAGAACGTCTATAATTCAGTCGAAATTGGATCCGAGTTTATATACGACGAAAATATGAAACCGAGTGAACCTGAATACATTAGAGAAAGGCAATAAAACTTCTAATAAAATAGCCGCACTCAGGTGATAGAAAGGAGAAAAATACATGACACTTGAAGACCGAACACTGGTCAAAGAAATTGCTACCGAAATAAGAACCAGATTTAACTGCGAAACTCTCAATGCCAAACAGTTTTCTGAATATTTAGGCAGAGAAAGCGAATATGTTTGTGCCAAAATCAGTCAACGTAAATTGCCGGGGTTTAAAGACGGAAGAACCTATGTAATTCCAATTGATGCAATAGCTCTATGGATCGTAAGACTTTCGAAAACTAAGGATTTTCAGTAAAGGAGGACAAGCACATGAGCACAGAAATGACGGTGGCGTTTATCATTCTGGCGGTATGGAGCGCCGTATTCACAGCGGCATATATCGGCGAACGGTACCGGAACCGGAAGCTGAGGAACGCTTTAAAGAAGAAAAGGAGCCGGTACATAAGAGAGGTGAGTTATGGAAATGAAACAATCCATCTGTGACAAAGACTGCTTTCACTGCCGTTTTTCAGATTGTGTTAACCACTACGGCCCATATACTGAGGCGAAAGACATTAAAAAGGCTTTGAATGGGCAAAAGAAAAGCCGCCCCATGACGGAACGGCAATTATTTCTTCATGAGATAGAATCTTCTATTATGTCCATTAAATGAATAGGGTCAAGTTGAAATAGTGTACAACGTTGTGCAATGTCTAATACAATCTCCAAATACATAGAAACATCTGAAATGAATACTACATCTATTTGTATATTTTCAGTCATATCAACAGCTTTAATTCCATATGAAATGTACCTTCCCACGTATGGGTGAAAAAGTGACTCTTTAACAACCAGGTACACGGTCAAATAAATCCTCCTCATTTTTAAAAATTTCCACATCTAAGTCGAAATAAACCATTAACCTCAGCAATACAATCGACCCAGGCAACACTAAACCTTTTTCGATTTGCTGATACCATCGCACCGATATGGATACAATATCAGCTACTTGTTCCTGAGTAAGAGAGCGCTCTGATCTTGCGTGATAAATTTCTCGTGCAAATGTTGACTTTATTGACATTGACATTTCCTCCTTTGTTAAGAAGGATAAATCAATCTGTGACTTAACGCCACGAATCATGAATTCAGTTTATCAAAAATGACGAAATTTTTCGAATATTGTCGAATTAATCCTATCCTTCTTATGACTAAAGGATACATGAAAACTCAATAAAATCCTGTTCCTTAAATAAAGGTTAAAAAAGCTGTCCTGTAATATTCACAGAACGGCAGTGAGATCAACCTACTTTATGAAATTCTTTCTCATGTTGTGTCAGACGCTTTTCACCAGAAGAAATATCCTCCCAAGCCATCTTCAAACTGGATTCTAGAGAATCAAAGCGGTCGTTCATTTCTTCTCGCATAGCGTTCATTCCAACACGCAATTCTTCTTGGCCTTGTTCCAAGGTTGCTTGACCCTGTTTTAAACTTGCAATATCTCCTTGCATCTGCTCTAAAATAGCAAGAATCTTTTCTTCATTATTCACATCAATCCCTCCCTATTCAATCCATGTTTCTACTATACCACGGTATGCTACCCCGGTCAATCTCATTTGTTGATTTCCGGATTATCCGTCCGACCTACTAAATAGTCGATGGATACGTCGAAGTAGTCAGCAAGGGTAATGAGTTGATCAAATGCTGGGTTTCTCTCGCCGATTTCATAGCTTTGTATTCCTCTTTCGCTTGCTCCAACTTCAACAGCAAGCTGCTTTTGTGTTAGCCCTTTTTTCTTACGAATAATCCTAAGTCTTTTTGCAAAATCGTTCATGTCATATCCTCCTTAAAAAACTGGGGATTGACACGCACAAACAATCGTGTTATTATAAAAGCATAACACGTACAAATATGCGTGTTCAATCTAGAAAGCGAGCGGGTGATGAAAAATATAAAATTGATAGAAAGACGCAACAAAATAGGCCTTACGCAAGTAGAAGTTGCAAAAAAGGCCGGCGTTTCAGAACGCGCCTATCAGAGTTATGAAGCGGGGAAACGTCAGCCAAACGTTCAAACCGCTAAACTGATAGCCAAAGTATTGAAAAGCACAGTGGAAAAGCTTTTCTAAGGAAAGGATAACACAAAGGCAAAAAAAGGACAAGCAGAAAGGAGCAAAAACGTGGATTACGAAAAGGAAATTGCAATGTTGCGGCAGGAAATTGAGGAATTGAAAAGCCGAAAGCCAAAAATCATTAACACTACTTTCTATAAAATAGCGGATCAGGAATGCGATGAATTTTTCGAGCGGGTTAAACAGGAAAATCAAAATTATTCAGGCCGGTTACTTTGCAAAAACGCCGCAAAGGACGCTTATTGTGAACGGCACAATTTATTTGGAAAAGATAGAAAAACTCCTTCCAGATACATTACTTCGGAAGAATCCGCAAAAGAATTTGTCGCTTTATTCAAATTGTTTTTAGCTATTTATCAAGGCTACTTAAAGAATGGAGTAAGATATAATGCCAGTTAATAAAAAGAAAAGCCGCCCTCGCGACTGGCATCACGAAGAGCGGCAAACGAAAAACAACTGAGTATATTTTAAACCAAAACAGGAGGTTTGTCAAATGGACAATAAAGAGTTAATGATCTGTCTAATGAAAAGATGTTTGGAACTGGAAAAAGAAGTCGAAAACCAAAAGATAGCCGGCGACTATTGGTTCCGGGAATGGGAGAGGCTGAAAAATGAACAGAAGCAATGATAACGGCCTCTCCCGCGCGGAATTTAAGTACCTGTATGATACCGATAACGAGGAACCGGAAACGGATAAAAGCCCGGAATACGAGGCCCTGGAGTGGCTGAAGGAGGTATATTATGCCTACCAAGAATATTGTTGAGTTTACCAGATATACCGTACCTATAGAAATTACATTCAAGGACGGTATCGAGTGCTGTGAATGGTGCAATCGCAGCTTTATGAATATGAAACGGCATATTGAGTGCGGTCTTACCCATGAGGAAATAGTCAGCCCTAGAGATTCCATCGGGTGGAACTGCCCGGTCAGAAAACTAGAAAAGGAGGAATAGCATTGGGAATTCCCGTGTTAATTTTAGGGGAATCCGGCTCCGGAAAATCCGCGTCGCTTAGAAATTTTAAGCAAGGAGAAATCATGGTTTTTAACGTGGCAAACAAACCGTTTCCCTTTCGGGAAAAACTTGACCGTATCGATAAATCCGGATATCGGGCTATTTTTGAGGAATTTAAGGCCCAAAAATACAAACGGTATGTGGTGGACGACAGCCAATATCTTTTGGCGTTTGAATCGTTCGCAAAGGCAAAGGAAAACGGATATCAAAAATTTACGAATATGGCCCTGCACTTCTACTCTTTAATCAAAACCGTTACAGAAGGACTGCCGGACGATACCGTGGTGTATTTCCTGCACCATGTCCAAAAAACTGACTATGGAATAAAAGCCAAAACCATCGGTAAAATGCTGGACGATCAGTTGACCGTTGAGGGATTGTTTTCAATCGTTCTCATGGCTGAGTTTGACAATGGACGCTATTATTTCCGAACTCAAACCAACGGAAACGATACGGTAAAAAGCCCTATCGGCATGTTTGACCGGGAAATTGATAACGATCTGAAGACAGTCGATCAAAAAATCCGGGAATACTGGGGGATTTGATATGGCACGGTTTATTGATTTCCGCCCGGATCATTCCGTCCCCGGCCGGAGGGAAACCGGGGAAGAATTTATAAACGCCAAATATATTAAAAAGGTGTATTTGGCGCTGCCGTTTCGGAACGAAATTCGGATTGATACGGTAGATAAAAATGGAAATACCCTCTCTTTTACCGAGCGGTATAAAAACGCTAAAGATTGCAGAGCCAGAATGAATGAGCTCAAAAGAAAATTAAACATATTTTAGGAGGTACATAACAATGAAGCCAGTAAACAATTGGGACCAGGTAAAAGCAGCGTCGGACCGCCAGCAGCTTCCAAAGGGCGGGTATGTCTGTAGGATCATGAACGGTGAAATCAAAACCTACAATGGAACAAAAGGAACTTTTGATCGCCTTGAGATTAGTATCGACGTTGCGGAAGGTGAATTCAAGGATTTTTACGCTACGGATTACCGGGGACAGAATCAGGAAGATAAAAAATGGCGCGGGGTCTTGCGCCTTTATGTTCCCAAGGACGACGGCAGCGATATGGACGAATGGACCAAATCCAAGCTGAAGGCCGCAACCAACGCGGTTGAGGACAGCAATCAGGGCTATCACTGGGATTGGAACGAAGCCGGGTTAAAAGGAAAGCTTGTCGGCTGCCTGATCCGGAACGAGGAATGGGAATACAACGGGAGAACAGGCTGGAACACAAAGCCCTTTAAACTTGTGCCTGTCTCCGATATCAAAAACGGAAAGTTTGAAATTCCAAAGGACAAGCCATTGAATAAAAAAACATCTGATTCTGATGATTCTGAAATCGTAAGCGCCAACGCCGGAATCGATTCTTATCTGGAAGACCTCCCGTTTTAGCCTATGGACCATTTTGATGTGAAACGTTCCCTGGACAGCATGGTGATCCTGGTGGATACCAGGGAGCAGGATACCCCTTCCCTGCGCCGAAGGCTGGAGCTTATGAACTGCCCCTGGGAACGCCAAAAGCTGGATTTTGGTGACTATTCCGCAAAATGCAGACTGCCTGACGGGGAATGGCTTGACCTTTCCCCAAAGGTAGCAGTCGAACGGAAAATGAGCTTTGACGAGCTGTGCGCCTGCTTTTGCAGAGGAAGGCAGCGCTTTACCAGAGAGTTTGAGCGGGCCAGAAAAGCAGGAGCCACCGTCTACCTGTTAATCGAAAACGCCTCCTGGGAAAACGCGTTTGCCGGAAAATACCGCAGTCAAATGAATCCTAAATCATTTATCGCCAGCATGACGGCATGGCTCGCCCGATACCGCTGTCAGCTCATATTCTGTAAATCGGAAACTACGGGGATTTTAATCCATGAAATCCTTTACCGGGAATTAAAAGAGGTTTTAGAAAGTAAAGGAGGAATCCAAGCTGATGAAGTGTGTTGAACATAAGGTTATTGAATATCTTTGCGACGACTGCGGGGAACCTTTGGGAAACCATGAAGGGAACCCATATATTTCTGACGGCGAGAATAATTACTGCTATGATTGCGCTTTAAAGCATAGATTAATTGATGCTGACGAATGGTTATTTGCCCACGGTATTTCTATTTACGATCACGCGGTATATAAAAACGGAGAAATTATCGCCTATCAAAAGTGGGGAAAAAGTTTTCGAAGAGACGTGGTGAAAATGTTCGATGAGCAAGGAAACCGGATTTGATTACAGCGACCGCGAGTTTATCAAGCTCAACCGAAAAATTCTGAATTGGCAATGGTATTCAGATCCATGCACCAGAGATGTTTTTATTCACTGCTTATTAAAAGCAAATTGGAAGTCTGGAAAATGGCATGGGTACCAATACCAGCGCGGGCAGTTTATTACTTCCCTTCCTAGTTTGTCATCTGAATTAGGATTGTCTGTAAGAAGCGTGAGAACTGCTTTAGATCACTTAAAATCGACAGGCGAGCTGACAGACTGGCACGATTCAAAAATCCGCATGATTACTGTTGTTAATTATGAAAGGTACCAATCGAGCGACAGTCTAAACGGCAGACGACCGACAGGCAACCGACAGACCACCGACAGGCAAGCGACAGGCGACCGACAGCAGTATAAGAATAATAAGAATATAAAGAATATAAAAGAAGAAAAGAAGGCGGCTGCGCCGCAGGAGGTATTCCCTCCGGGAATTGAAACGCAGGAAGAGCTGGAGGCGTTAAAGGCCAGACTGAGGGAGTGAGAAAATGCCTTATGAATTAAAGCGGGAGGATATCCTTGGTTTGGCTCGGAGGTTAAACGCCGAAACGCATGAAAAGGGAGAAGAGCTGTTTTTTAAATACTGCCCTTTCTGCGGCGGGGACGGCCATGACCGTAACACCTTCAGCATCAACCTGAAAACCGGAATGTTTAAATGCTTCCGGGCTTCCTGCGGAAGACAAGGCCATTTCGTACAGATGGCCAGAGAGTTTTCTTACCCTTTGGATTTTCAAGCGTCCGGGAAAAGCAAAACGGTTTACAGGGCGCTTCCTCAAAAAGAAATCCAGGTGCGCGATCCAGCTGCCATTTATCTGGAATCCAGAGGGATCAGCCGGGAAACCGCGAAACGGTATCAGATCACTACCCGAAAGGATATGCCGAATGTTCTGGCTTTCCCTTTTTACGATCAAGACGGCGTGCTCCGGTTCGTGAAATACCGTAAGACGGATTTTGATAAATCCAGGGATAAAAACAAGGAATGGTGCGAAAAGGACACCATGCCGATTCTGTTCGGAATGAAGCAGTGCGTTGATTTTGAGACACTGGTTATCACAGAGGGACAAATAGACAGTTTAACGCTGGCTGACTGCGGGATCAAAAACGCGGTTTCTGTGCCCACGGGAGCGCTTGGATTCACCTGGCTGGAAAACTGCTGGGACTGGGTTTTGAAATTTAAAGAGGTTGTTGTTTTCGGAGACTGCGAAAACGGAAAAATTACCGTAGCGGACGAGCTTTCCAAAAGGCTTCCGATGCCGGTAAGGGTTACCCAGCCGGAGGATTATTTCGGAGAAAAGGACGCCAACGACATTTTAAGGCGCTATGGAAAAGAGGCTGTAGTTTCCGCCGTACATAACGCGAAGCTGAAGCCTGTAAACCGGGTCAAAGAACTGGCGGACGTTCAGGCGGTAGACATTTACAGCATGGAGCGGATTTTCACCGGAATTAATGAAATCGACCGTATTATTGGAGGTTTCTATTTTGGACAGGTAATTCTGCTGACCGGAAAACGCGGCGAAGGTAAAAGCACATTTATGAGCCAGCTGATTGTGGAAGCTTTGGAACAGGGATACAAAACTTTCGCATACAGCGGTGAGCTGACGGATTATCACTTTAAGCGCTGGCTGGATTTTCAGGCGGCAGGGCCGGACAACATTGTATCAAACAAAGATCAATTCGGAGAAGAAACCTACCTGTTAACCAATGAAGTGATCGACAAGCTTAACAGCTGGTATCGCGGAAAGGCTTATCTTTATGATAATTCGGCAGTAATTGAGAGCGAAGAATTGGAATCCCTGCTGGTAACCATTGAAAAGGCAGTATGCCGGTATGGAATCCGGTTTGTGTGCATTGATAATTTAATGACCGCCCTTGATGTGGATATGAGAGACGACCTCTATCGGGCGCAGTCAAAGTTTTTGAGAGAATTGAAGCTGCTGGCCGATCGCCACAATATTGTGGTTCTTTTAGTGGCACACCCCAGAAAAATGAAAGACGGGAATTTTGCTAATGACGATGTTGCCGGCAGCGGGGATATTACAAACCGGGTTGATGTAGTGATGTCTTATTCCAGAAGCGAGGACGAAGCCTGTGACAGTAAGCTCGCTATTACGAAAAATAGGCTTACCGGCAGGCTGGCAATGGGAGAAAAACAGATCAAGCTTTTTTACAGCAATAAATCCAAACGGATCACCAGTGTTCAGTCGAACGGAAAAAATTACAGCTGGAAATCCGAAAAGGAAATGATTGAATCCGGCCTGCTGGACTTGCCGTTCTGAGGTGCAATATGACGTTTGATGAATTATCTCTTATGGCTTTTCGCAATGATCCCCTTCCCCGCTTCGTAAAACTGCATGAAATGGCCGCGTATTTCGGCTTGCAAAATATTTACTGGAGCTATGAGCACCGTTTTATTTCAAAGGATCAGGCTGCAAAACGTAAAAAGGAGCTTCAATATAGGTTTGAGGACGAAGTAAAAAAGCATGAGGATTCTTTAAAAGACCACCAATACATCGATCAGATCCGTGTGGCGTTCGGCGGGCAGTTCAAGGCTGTAAAAGAAAGCGGCTGTCCTGTATGCAGGAGGCTCATTGAGATTTTGGACGGTAAAATTTAACCCCGCCGCAAACAAACGGGAGAAAGGAATTTTAAAAATGTATATTACTTACGAATTACTGAAAGAAAAAGGCGCGTGTTCTCATGGCTTGAATTGGTTTAAACAAAATTTCCCGGAAGGCTGTGAACTTAACGAAGAAACCGTCGCAAGGGTGAAAAAATGCGATACCAGTTTTGTGTGGTGGTTTTATGACAATATCCAACAGGATAAAAGATTATATAAGCTTTGCGGCGTGAACACGTCTAGCGGAGTGAACAGGTCTGGCGGCGTGAGCGGGTCTAACGGCGTGAACAGGTCTAGCGGCGTGAACAGGTCTAGCGGCGTGAACGGGTCTGGCGGCGTGAACGGGTCTTTCGGAATATTAAATTCATATGGGGTAGACTGCGCTTTATTTTTGGCAAACAAAAAAAGAGTATATCTGATATTTGGAAAAGAGGTTTCAGAGGGCAGATACCTTGAAGTGAAAAATAATTTATATGAAAAGCTGGGGATCTGGGAACCGAATTTCAATAATATTAAAGCCCTATATCTTAAAAACGGTTCAGATTGGAAGCTCACGCCTATCAAAAACGCAGAAGAAATTGCACGACAAGAGGCGTGGAGGGATATGCCAAGAGAAGCAGTTGAATATATCGCTTCTCTGCCTGAATTTGACGCGGATATGTTTTTTGAAATCACCTGTATTGACTTGAGATGACCCCGCCGCAAACAGACTGGAACGGAGGTCTTTCACCTTGTGAGGTTATGAGCCGGAAAGCATTTAACTACTTAGCGAAACAGGAGGATTGAAAAGTGAAAAAATTTCATTGTTGTTTAGATATTGAAGGTGGAATAAAGCGCGCTAAAGATTTAAAAGGCTGTATTACAGTTGATGGGAAGATACTAACAGATGTATCAGATATCAAAAAATTCCTGAAAGAACAGCTCGCTATGGGGAGAAAAGTCCTTCCTTGCGGCGACTGCGACAATTTCGACTATCAAACCGGTTGTAAAGGACACGATGTAGAGGATAAGGAGACCCATCATGACTGAATTAAAACGGTGCCCTTTTTGCGGAGGTAAGGCTAAATATAAGAGAACTACGATAAAAACGAACGGAGTTTGGTGTGATACAGTGTGTGTCCGGTGCATCAGCTGCGATTCAAGAACGGGAAGAATTTTGTATGACGCGCGAAAACACCCCAACGGTGAAGAATACGAAGAAGCGGCGAAAGCTTGGAACAGGAGGGCTGACGATGGCGAGATACTTTAAGATTACAGAGATTGATTGCGACAGTTTTTTTCAATGTACTGGTGAAGAACTGGATTGTTCCCAATTGGTTGTACCTGTAATTGGATATGTCTTAGTTGCTGTTGACGATACCGACGAAGATGAAATCTCTGTTCCTTTAGACAGCTTTGACGAGGAGGATTGAAAATGGCTGAGTACATCAAGAGAGAAGCACTTGAAAAAGATTTGAACATTCGACTATCAGCGTTAAGAGGTAAGAATGGATATTATGACCATTATACAGATGGATTTGACGAATGTGTAGACAGGGTAGAAAATTTTCCCGCCGCCGACGTTGAAGAGGTGAAGCATGGGAAGTGGGTAGAACCACATTGGAGAAATTCTGTGTCGTGTGCTAATTGTTCAATTTGTGGGGCTGAAGCTTATCATTATGATTTTCATGGCGTGCAAAAAACATATCGTTACTGCCCTAACTGCGGCGCTAAGATGGGTGCGGAGGGATAGTTATGTGTAATTACTGCCAAACTCCAATTTATATCAAAACAATTCAATATTGTAAATCTTTACTTGCTCCATTGACACCAGAACAAGAACTGAGAGATAAACTATTGGATATGACTGGGGAAGTTTATGTGAATATTCCAAAAAAGTATTGTCCATTTTGCGGCGCAAAGATGGATTTGGAGGACTAAGCTATGACAAGGGAAAAAGCGATTGAAATTCTTGAAAATGGTGCATGGTGGGATTTGCTTATCCCTATAACAACCATTGAAGGCATGAAGTCAGATATCGAATTGCATGAAGCTCTTGATATTGCTATTGCCGCTCTATACCCCGTTAGTCGGGAACAGGTTGAGAAAGTGTGGAAAGGCTGTTCTTGGTGCAGCAACGAAGGAAAAAAGCCAGAAAATTGGGAGTGCTCTCTTTTAGACGACTGTGGTTTTTCGGTTGTTGTTGGAGACGAAGTAGTTTGGACAAATGCTGAGTTTTGCCCAGTGTGCGGAAAACCGTTAACGGATAATGCTGCGGATACACTTATAAAGAGATTGGAGGCGCTGTATGAACATAATGCGTGAAGTTGCTGAATTGCAAACGGAATATCAAAGACTGATCGATGAGAAGCGACTAACTAAAAGGGAAATATGTGACCTGTGCATCCCATTCCAGGACAAATACGGCTTAAAGGATTCACAGGCGCTCAGAATTATCCGGAAAGAGATGGATTTATCTGAGATGGCGGATTTGTTAGAAGGGAGGCGCTGAAAGATGAAGAGACTGATTGATTTAGACGAACTCTTGCAATATCCACTCAGACGCGGGAGCGAACATTACGATGAGAAAAATGCTGACCCTCATTTCCTATTCGGTGTGGAATCCGTTCTGGAGTATGCACAGACATTGCCCACCCTAACCCAGCCGAACAACTGGATCAGTGTTGAGGACAGGCTGCCGGAAGATGGTAAATATTTGTGCTGTTTTTCATCTTTAGGGCTTGGCTGGTGTATAGATGTGTTATCTTATGCCTCTGATTTAAATTCAGTTGATGATTGGGATTTTTACAATGAGCATCACGGTGGTTTTTATGATCTTGATTCAGAATGTGGATACTACGAAATCAGCGGAGTTGCCTACTGGCGCCCGCTTCCAGAACCGCCTGAGGAGGATTAGTTATGTATAAGGAATTAGTTGAGAGGCTGCAAAAAATGTATACCCTTTGTGCTTGGGACGAACTAAAAGACGCCTCCGATGCTATTGAAAAGCTGCTATCAGAGAATATACAGTTGAAAAGGCGTATTGTCTTTTGGGATAAAAATACATTCGGAAAACTTCGCGCAGAGCTTGACCGCCTAAGGCATGAAAGAGATCAGGCGGTGGAGGAACTTCATCGAAATACAGACGCTGTCCCCGTAGTTAGGTGTAAGGATTGTAAGCACGAAATATCAACGGCTGATATTAGAGCCAGAACCGGTTCCTATTGGTGTAATTATAAATTACAGCCATGTGATGCAGACGACTTTTGCAGCTACGGTGAAAGGAAGGAATCAAATGAATAAAGAGCATTATTTCCTGCGCCCCCCGATCATCATAAGCGAAGAGGAATTAAAAAGGCAAAAGAGAGATCCTAAACTCCTGATAAAAAAATTTGAACGGCTGAGACGGTGCGAATTAAATTCCGGAAAGTCTGAATCTCACCCGGACGTTATGAAACTGTCTGAAACGATCGAGAAGTTAAGAAGGTGAAAAATGCGACTGGTTGATGCGGATTTAGCCCCGGTTTATTTAAACGAGAAGGCTTGTGAACAAATCAAATCAATGCCAACTATCGACCCTGTTCATGCTGCTGGTGCGTGCTATTGTGGAGAGTGCGGTTATTGTATTCATCAGCCAGGGCTGAAAAGCGTCGAATGGATATGCATTGAATGGCATAACTATTGTGATTGCGGCCCGAAGATAGTCGCTCCAAATGATTTTTGCAGCTACGGTAAGAGGAAGGAAGAACAGCCATGACCGGGATTGAAAAAAGAATATTTATGGATCTGAATCCTTGTGGAAAATGGTTAATGGTGCTCAGTAAGTTTAGTGAAATCAAGGAAATGGCGAATTTAATGAGTGATGAAGATATCAAATTCGCTGAAACATTCCTGCGTAACATACAGCCGGAGGTGGAAAAATCATGAAAGAACTTGCCCGCTTCACAAAAAGCAGGCTTTGTGTGGTATGGCTTATCATTACCGCCTGCGCTTTATGTGATCTTTTCCAAACCGTTGCTAATGGAAACACGCAAAACACTTGGATTAATTTTATCATGAAGCTGATATGGTCCATTGGAATTGCACAGGCTTATGAATTTGGATTTAGAAACGGAAAGGAGAATTGATCTTGACCAATATAACACTGAAATCTTTATGCGGGATTCATACTTTAAGCGCCGTTGAATATGGGCACAGCGACGACGGACAGTCTGAATTATTTTATTTTACTTTAGGTGGGATTACTTATTGCGCTGAAGAGGATCCAGATGATGGGTATCGCAGCGCAATGGGATCTTTGACCATAAGTAATAAGCAATTAAGTACAAATATTCCTCCTACTAAAGTGCTTTGCAAAATGAGCGAAGAAAAATACGTTGATTCTTTACTTATGATAGACATATTAACACAGAAAATTGTACTTGAAGTCGGAACGGACTACACAGAAGATTATTATCCTGTTTTTGTTGCAGCATGGAAGCCTAAAAATTTGTACTGTAATATTTCGAAGGAGGAATGATCATGGCAGGCTGGCAATTATTACTTTTAGGTTATTTTTTAGGCGCACCGTTAGGCTTCTTGCTTTGTTCCGTTCTGGTGGCAAGCAAAG
>OHRG01000413.1_pt1 | contig 33593 bp, 33 predicted proteins | sample 1578351 | NCBI WGS metagenome assembly OHRG01 (sample SAMEA3879599, study PRJEB24766) | human gut metagenome | biome: human-associated habitat; feature: feces | place: USA | collected 1985/1987
TTTGGTGTGGTAACTTAATTATATAGGAAAAGAATCTCTATGCCTATTTCTTTTTTACTTTACCCCCAAGTAAAGTGTACAACCGATTAAACAGCTAGGACTTTTATAGGATTAAAAACTATTGATTGAGTTTCGCCAGTTTTTTATTTAAGACTTCCATAATCATTTCGATAAACATATAAAATGTAATGGCATCATCTAATAAATAGGTATTTTTAGAGTGGCTTAAAAGAGGAAGAACAGCTACTGTATCAGCTAACTTTGCAAGAGTACACTTTGGAGTCATGGTTATCAGAATTACCTTCACTCTGTTTTTATGGTATTCTTTTACCAGATTTTCATAAAGTTCTAATCCACTGATAGAAAATATAATAATGACATCACCCTGCTTTAAGATGGATGAATAATTTTCCATAATACTGGAATCCTCAATAGGACGGCAGTCAATTCCAAAGCGGTTTAAGCGAAAGGCCATTTGCTTGGCAGAATAGAATGAATGCATATATCCTAAAGTAATTACTCGCTTAGAGTATAGAATTGCATCAGCAATTTCATCTAACAAAGGAGAATTATTAAAAGAGGCCATTTGCTGCAGTCCCTCACAGTAGTATTGCAGCACACTGTCGGAAACCGCCTGGTTTCCAAACGAATGGTTTGAAGATTCACTAAGTTCGTGTAAAAGAGCATATTTAAACTCAGAATAGCCATGATAACCTAACTTTTGGCATAAACGAATGACTGCGCTGCGGCTGGTATTACAGGTGGAAGCAATTGCTTCACTGGAAAAACGTTGTATATCATATGGGTATTCTAAGAGATAATCTGCGACTTTTCGTTCGTTTCTAGATAATTCTGGAAGCATTTCCTTTAATTGTATTATAACAGACATTTGTATATCCTCACATTTATATAATATGGTTTTATTATAAAACGTTACAATGTGTTTGTCTATAAAAAGTCAAATGTTTCGGACAATTGTTCGGTTTTATGATAAGATTAATTGTTAAAATGCACAAAAACAGTCTGATTAAAATGAATAATGTGCCGAAAATGGACATATAGTTAATGAATTTGTTGCAAAATTGAACATCAATATATATAATGGACGTATCAGAGGATGACAGGGCCCATCATTCTAGGGAAAGCAGAATATCACATAGCAGGAAAACTGTTTAGGAGGACAATTATGGCAAAGGTAGATTACAAGGCTTTAGCTCCTTTCATTATTGAAAATGTAGGAGGTAAAGAAAATGTAGATTCTTTAACTCATTGTGTTACTCGTCTGCGCTTTCGATTGAAGGATGAGTCATTAGCTAATAAAGAGGCTTTAAAATCAAAAGAGGGAATTATTGATGTTATTCAAAAAGGTGGTCAGTATCAGGTAGTAATTGGAAATGCTGTAGAGGAAGCCTTTGATGCGGTTATGGCAGTTGGAGGATTTGGAAGCGGAGGCGCTCCATCTTCTGCTGAGGAAAAGCCTAAAGGAGTTGTAAATCAGTTTATTTCAGTAATTTCTGGTATTTTTACTCCGTTGCTAGGATTAATGTGTGGCTGCGGTATTCTAAAAGGTTTAGTTGCATTTTTTGGAGCATTAGGACTTTTAAGTACAACTTCTGGTACTTATGTAATTATTAATTCCATTGGGGATGTAATTTTCTATTTCTTCCCAGTTTTTGTAGGATATACAGCTGCAGAAAAATTCGGAATGAATAAATTTATTGGAATGGCTGTTGGAGCAGCTATGATTCATCCGTCTGTAGCCGGATTGAAGTCAGCAGAAGTAATGTATACCGTTTTTGAGGGAACCGTATTTTCATCGAATGTAACGGCGACATTTTGTGGAATTCCAGTTTTATTGATGAATTATTCTTCTACAGTCATTCCGGCTGTTTTAGCAGTCTGGGTTGGTTCCAAAGTTGAAAAGTTCTTTAAGAAGATTATTCCGACCGTATTAAAAATGTTTTTGGTTCCAGCATTTACCCTGTTAGTAACGGTTGTAATTACATTATTGGCAGTAGGTCCAGTAGCTACTTGGATTAGTGATATAATTGGAGCAGCATTTATGGCTCTTCACGATATCAGCCCAGTTATTACTGGTGCATTAGTAGGAGGTTTATGGCAGGTTCTGGTTATGTTTGGTCTCCATCAGGGAATTGTTCCTATTCAAATTAGTAATTTAATGGCGAACGGATATGAAAATGTTATTTGCTGTATGCAGGCAGTACCATTTGTTACTTGTGCAGTTGTATTTGCAGTGTACGTTAAAACCCGTAATAAAAAGACAAAGGAAACAGCACTTCCAGCAGCAATTTCCAGCTTTTTTGGCGTTAGTGAACCTTCCATTTATGGTATTACGCTGCCATTGAAGACTCCATTTATTATTACATTGATTGCTTCCGCAGTAGGCGGTGCAATTATGGGGCTTTTAGATGTCAAGAAATATAATATGGGCGGACTTGGATTATTTGCTTTTCCAGCCTATATTAATCCGGAAACCGGATTTGATATGTCATTTTATGGCGTATTAATTGCAGTAGGAGTTGCTATGGTACTGGGCTTTGTACTGACTATGATTTTATTTAAAGATAAAGATGGCGTGGAAGTTCAGGATCCTAGAGCTTCGAAAGAAGCAGTAAAGAAGAAAATTAGAAGATAAGAAAAGGATTTAGATGTGATAGGAGATGGCATATTATGAGAGCTGTAATGGTAATGTTTGATACACTGACCAGGAAATTTTTACCAAATTACGGATGCAATTGGACTAAAATGCCCAATTTTCAACGGTTAGAAGAGCACTGTATCAGGTTTGATAATTTTTATGCGGGCAGTCTCCCATGTATGCCTGCACGACGGGAACTGCACACAGGAAAATATAATTTCCTTTACAGAGGATGGGGGCCGTTAGAGCCTTTTGACAAATCGGTAATGGAAGTATTAAGGGAATATGGTGTTTATACACATTTGTGTACGGATCATTCCCATTATTGGGAAGACGGCGGATGCACTTATCACAACCGGTATGATACCTGGGAGGGATTCAGGGGGCAGGAAGGAGATCGGTTTGTTGCCCATGACATTGAAGCGGAAATTCCTGCAGATCGGAATCCCTTAAATAAACAGGGAATTTCAGTAAATCAACACTATCGCAACCGTCTGCGTCAGCAGACAGAGGAAGAAATGCCCAGTGCTATGACAGTGGCAGCCGGACTGGAATTTTTAAAGGAACACGAAAAGAAGGATAACTGGTTCTTACAGATAGAATGTTTTGATCCTCACGAACCATTTTACGTACCTCAAAAATATCGGGAATTATACGGACTTCCAGAAGAAGAAACATTAAACTGGCCAAGATACGGTATGATTCCAAGTGGTAATTACCATAAAGACCTACAAAATGCGGCGAAAGAATATGCAGCGCTTATGACGATGTGTGACGTTCATGTAGGAAAAGTCCTGGATTTTATGGATGAACATGATATGTGGAAGGATACCGCTTTGATTGTAAACACCGATCATGGTTTTTTGCTAGGTGAACACGATTGTCTTGGAAAGAATTTTCCTCCCATTTATGATGAATTGGTTCATACACCATTTTTCATTTACGTTCCAGGTATAGAAGGTAAAAACCATACCAGCCAGTTAGCTAGTACCGTAGACATAGCACCTACTTTATTGGACATTTTTGGATGCCCTTCTAAAAAGATGGGAGAAATGGACGGGACTTCCATACTTCCAATTCTTACAGAAGAGAAAGAGATTCGAGATATGACGCTTTTTGGAGTGCATGGCTCTTATACTTGTTGTACAGATGGACATATGGTATATATGAAAGCGAATAAAGATGAAACCAATAGTCCCATTTATGAGTATACAATGATGCCTACAAATATAAGAGGATATTTTACGGATGAACAGTTAAAACAGGCAGAATTAATAGAAGGATGCCGATTTACGAATGGGATTCCATGCTTACGGATGCCATCTGTACTTCCATATTATCATGCAGACCGCTTTGGAGACAGATTATATGATTTGGACGAAGATCCAAGTCAAAAGAAAAATCTATTAACGAATGAAACTGCTGTGATATGGAATCAAAAGCTTTCGGATACTTTAAAGAAAGCAGACGCTCCGAAAGAAGAATATGAACGTCTGGGACTATAGGATATATATGGATGTAATGTAAGAATTTGCAGAATTTTGTAAGGTTTCTTTTCTTGTAATGCTTGGCAAAGTCTGATAGGATAAACGTAGCTGATTGGAGGAGTATGATGGCAAGCAGAAAGAAAAAAAGAAAAGAATCCTATCTCTGGAGTACCATGATGGTGATATGTGCAATCTGTACTCTGTTAGTTGCAGTTTTGGTAGTTGCGACCGTATTTTTTAAGATAAAAAAAGATGCATGGAATCCGGACAAACAGGTTCCAGAGACAACTGCATCTGAAATTGTAATCGAGACAGAAGCTATTTACGGATGGGTTGAGACGGAACAGGGCACAAAATTCAGAGAGGAAGACGGCACATTTGCTAAAGATACCTGGAAAGTCTGGGAAGACGGCTTATATTACTTAAATGACAACGGGATTATGGAAACAGGCAGTTCCTGTTCAATTGATGGGTGGATTTGTCAATTTGCAGAGTCCGGACGTTTAAAGGATATTCAGATGGATTTCAATTATCAGGGAAAGACCCAGGAGGAAATAGAAACAGGGAAAAAGAGCATGGTAAGAGGAAATGAGTTCTATGCCTATTTAGATACCAGTTCTGCCTATAAAGGAGCATTTTATCCCATTCGGTATAAGAAATCCACAGAAGAAGAGGAAGAGTATCTGGGAGGAAAAAATACGCCAGAAGTGGCATCTCCCAATGCATTGGCAATAGGAGACGGATGGGTCTATTATCTGGCATTAGCGCCGTCAAATGAAGGATTAAATGCAGAAGAACAGGGGGTGAATGGCTCTTTGTTCCGGATGCGTCCGTCAGACCAGACAAAAGAACTTCTGTCTAATCAGGTTACTGGATTTTTGGAAGCAGAGGGACAGATTTATTATGCATCAAATGGAACGGTATTCAAAGCAGAATCTGGAACTTCTTATCCAGTAGGAGAAAACCAGTATCAGGTAAAAATCCAGGACAATATCGCTTATCTTCTGGATGGTATGGGAAGTCTGGTATCTGGGGATGATTCTGGAATGAAGGTTATTGGAGACAGGCAATATAAACTGGATGACGGGAAAATTTCTTATGTGAAACCTGCAGTCCGCAGTGTCGGCGATATGACCTACGAACTGAAAAATGACGGCGGAAATGGAGTGATTTCCTGGAAAGACAACTCTGGCCAGAATGGGATTTTAGCACGCAGCGAATATGGCATTAACAGTTTCTGTATTGCGGAGGATTGGATTTATTACAGCGCGTATGTATCAAAAGGAACCAATGGGGAAAGATACAGTCAGATTTACCGGATTTCCATGGATGGAACGGAAAAGCAGCCGGCCAGCAGCGTATTTGAAGGAAACATTTTAAATCTCTATTATTATGAAAACCAGAAAACTATTTATGGAGAATATTATCCGGTAAGCTGGAAATCAGGATATGGACAGATTGTAACGGTTGGTTTAGATGGAACAGTAAATAAAATTTCTGATTCAGGAGTCAGGAACGGAGATTTCAATGAGAATCAGGCATTAGAACTTTTACTGGTAAATGGGGAAACCATTACCTGCTATGAGCATGAGTCCCAGTGGGATTCCTGGGGACAGAGCTGGGAGATATTAGATACCAGAGCGATTCAGTTTTCCGGCGGGTCAAAAGAACTGGTGGCGGAAAGTATTCTGGTCGGCGGACAAGGAAGTCAGGGAGGACAAATCCTTCCAGGCGGAGAAGAAGAGACAGTGCCATCCAGTCAGGAGACGCTGCAGGAGACAACACAAGCTGCAGTTGTACCGGAACGTCCGGCAGAGACTATACCAGCAGAACGTCCGGCAGAGACAGTGCCCAGGCCGGCAGAAACCATTGGAAACCAGGCGCCAGGCAGCGAGGTTTATACCCGCCCCAGTGAGACAATAGGCGGACAGCCAGAAAGCAATGCGGTTATTATTCCGGCTTTGTAGAAATGTTTTGCAGATTTTATAAGATTAGAATAAGCGGTCTGGAGAATCTCCAGGCCGTTTTAAATGGTGCCGGAGGAAAATAGTTACTCATCAAATTCGACTACTACATAGAATCCTCTGGAATTTTCTCTTACGTCTTTTACGATTCCGTATTCAGAAAGAATCCGATCCCGATTGGAATAGCAGCCGGACATTGCAACAGCTGGATCAATGATATAACTGTAGCCGCTGGTGCCGTCCCGTTCTATAATTTTCACTTTATCGCCAGGTTTTACCAGCCCTGGACGTTCCATCTTAAATTCTTCGGTTCTCAATGGATTTCCCTCCCTTGTTGAAATAATTTGGATTCTGTTTTATTATAGAATAGATTTTAGCAAAAGGAAAGAGGCAGGACCAGCGATTTTGAAACAGGAAATAGGACTATTAGAGCGATTACAGGAATATGGAAAATCAGAAATGTATCCATTTCATATGCCAGGACATAAAAGGGCAGAATTGGATTTTCCCAACCCTTATCAGATTGATATTACAGAAATTGACGGATTTGATAATCTTCATCATCCGGATGGAATTTTAAAAGAAGCGATGGAATATGCATCCAGAGTGTATGGAAGTGATAAATCCTGGTTTTTGGTTAATGGAAGCAGCAGCGGGATTTTAAGCGCAGTCTGCGGCCTGACGAAACCTGGAGGATGGATTCTGATGAGCCGCAGCTGCCATAAGTCTGCTTACCATGGTGTGTTTTTGAATCAATTACAGGCCCAGTATGTTTATCCACAATATATTCCGGAATTTGGGATTCAGGGTGGAATTTTACCGGAAGATGTGGAAAACTCTTTGAAGTCTAATCCTGAAATCCAGGCAGTTTTAATTGTATCCCCAACTTATGAGGGAATGGTTTCGGATATAAAAGAAATTGCCAACATAGTCCACCGATATGGGATTCCGCTGATTGTGGATGAAGCTCATGGAGCGCATTTCCCTTTTGCCTATCAGGGAGGATTTCCAGCGTCGGCTTTGGACCTGGGGGCAGATGTGGTAATTCAGAGCCTTCATAAAACGCTTCCGTCCTTTACCCAGACCGCGATAATTCATTGGAAAAAGGGATATGCAGATTGCGGGAATATCGAGAAATATCTTCAAATTTACCAGAGCAGCAGTCCATCGTACCTATTTATGGGGGGAATCGACTGGTGCGTCCGTACCATGAAAGAAGATAAGGGAGAACAATTAAAGAAACTGTTTTACCAGGTATCAGAGTTCCGGAAAAAATCGGCAGAATGGAACCATATCCGGATTCCAGGCAGAGAATTAATTGGGAAATATGGAATCTATGATATGGATCCGTCTAAATTGGTATTGTCGGTAAAAGAAACCAGTATGACAGGGGAGAAACTGGCAGAAATTTTAAGAGAACGGTATTCTCTGGAAATGGAGATGAGCGGCAACGATTATACTCTTGCCATGACGTCCCCATTTGACAGAGAAGAGGGATTCTTTCGTCTATGCAGGGCGTTGGCTCAGATTGACGCGGAATTAGATACAAAAAAGGCGGAGATTGTGATTCCGGATAAGCGCTCCTGGCCCAAGCAGGGAGAAATGACAATTTCAGAAGCGTGGAATCGGAAAACACAGAGGATGTTATTAAAAGAGGCAGAGGGACGCATTAGCGGCGAATTTGTCTATATTTATCCGCCTGGAATTCCGGTAGCTGCTCCAGGAGAACGGATCAGCGGGGAAATGCTTCATACCATTATGGAATATAAAAAAAATCATCTGCCAGTCCAGGGATTAAAAGATCCGGCAGCAGAATACATTGAAATAGTGATTGGAGAATAACATGGGAAAGATTTTTTATCTGATGGGAAAAAGCGCATCCGGAAAGGATACGTTATATCAGGAGATTTTAAAGCGTCTTCCTCAATTACAAACGGTAGTACCTTATACGACACGTCCCATCCGGATTGGGGAACAGAATGGAAGAGAATATTTTTTTACCACCCAGGAAGAACTTGACAGACTTCTGGAAGATGGAAAAATCATTGAATGCCGGACGTATGAGACCATGATGGGGCCTTGGAGTTATTTTACGGCGGATGACGGTCAGATTGATATAGAACACGAGAATTATCTGATGATAGGAACCCTGGAATCCTATGAAAAGACCAGGAACTATTTTGGAAAAGAGTATCTGCAGCCTGTTTATATTACAGTGGAAAATGGACTGCGTCTTCAAAGAGCCTTAGATCGGGAAAAACGTCAGCCGTCTCCTCGTTATGATGAAGTATGCAGACGGTATCTGGCAGATGAACAGGATTTTTGCCAGGAGAGATTAAACCAATGCGGAATTGAACAGTCTTATGACAATGAGAATCTGTCTGTCTGCCTGGAAAAGATTGTAGGGGAAATCAGCAGGGATTGCCAATAAATAAGCTTTCTAAGAGGGAAAATTTATGTTATACTGTCTCTTGTACACAGATGTGGAAACAGCCTTTTCGAGAGAAAGGAGTTACTGAATTGAAAACATTTGAAGAGATATTAGGCCAGAAGGCCATTAAAGAGCATTTTATAACCGCAATTCAGGCGGATAAAATTTCCCACGCATATATTTTGAATGGGGAAGAAGGAATGGGAAAAATGGAATTGGCAGAGGCATTTGCCCTGACTCTTCTTTGTGAAAACAGGGAAAAGGATTCGGCGGCTCCCTGCTTATCCTGTCATGCCTGTAAGCAGGTGCTTTCCCATAATCATCCAGATTTGATATACGTATCCCATGAAAAACCTGGAAGTATAGGTGTAGACGATATTCGAAGCCAGATTAACGATACGGTGGCGATTCGTCCATACAGCAGCAAATATAAGATTTATATTGTAAATGAGGCAGAAAAGATGACAGGCCAGGCTCAGAACGCTCTGTTAAAGACGATCGAAGAGCCGCCGGCTTATGTTGTCATTCTCCTTTTAACTACAAATCAGGAGCTGTTTCTTCCTACTATCCTGTCCCGCTGCGTCCAGATGAATTTAAAACCTCTCAGGGATGGAGATATTAAAACCTATCTGGTTCAGAAGGAGAAAATATCAGAAGATAAGGCAGAAGTGTACGCTGCATTTGCAAGGGGAAATCTGGGAAAAGCCGTTCATCTGGCTGAATCAGAAGAATTTCAGGCTGTATACCAGACCATGCTGGCATTGTTAAAACACCTGCGTTCGATGGATATTGCAGAGCTGATGGAAACCATCCGGAAGTTAAAAGACGACAACTTAAATCTGGATGAGTGTTTGGATTTTATGCAGCTCTGGTATCGGGACGTATTAATGTTTAAAGTGACCAAAGACATGAATCTGCTGATTTTTAAAGAGGAATATTCAGCGATTAACGATATGAGCAAGAACAGCAGCTATCAGGGGCTGGAAGCTGTTTTAGAGTCCATTGAGAAAGCCAGGGCCAGACTTCGCGCCAATGTAAATATGGAGCTGGTAATGGAACTGATGCTGCTGGTAATGAAGGAGAATTAATTGATGACAAAAGTAATCGGAGTCCGGTTCCGTACTGCTGGAAAAGTGTATTTTTTTGATCCTGGAGATAAAAATATTAAATGCGGCGATCACGTAATCGTAGAAACGGCCAGAGGCATTGAGTATGGTTATGTGGTTCTGGGAACCAGAGAAGTAGAAGAAGGAAAGGTTGTACAGCCTTTAAAGCCGGTTATCCGGATGGCGACAGAGGAAGATCAGGCGATTGAAAAGCGTAACAAGGAAAAAGAAAAGGAAGCTTTTCAGATTTGTCTGGAAAAGATTAAAAAAAGAGAATTGGATATGAAGCTGATTGATGCGGAATATACCTTTGATAATAATAAAGTGTTATTTTATTTTACCGCTGATGGAAGAGTAGATTTCAGGGAACTGGTAAAGGATCTGGCATCTGTATTCAAGACCAGAATCGAACTGCGCCAGGTTGGAGTCAGGGATGAGACGAAGATCATGGGAGGAATTGGCATCTGCGGCCGTCCTCTTTGCTGTCACACGTATCTTTCTGAGTTTGCGCCGGTATCCATAAAAATGGCAAAAGAACAGAACTTATCCCTGAATCCGACTAAGATTTCCGGTGTCTGCGGCCGTCTGATGTGCTGCCTGAAAAACGAAGAAGAAACGTATCAGGTATTGAACAGCAAACTGCCTGGAGTTGGGGATTTTGTAACCACGGCAGATGGATTTAAAGGCGAGGTTCACAGCGTCAACGTTCTGCGCCAGCTGGTAAAAGTAATTGTTACAGTTAACGATGAAAAAGAAATACGGGAATATAAGGTAGACGATTTGCGTTTTAAGCCTAGAAAAAAGAAAGAAAAGAATAAAGCAGACAAGCTGGAAGACGCAGAATTAAAACAATTAGAAGCACTAGAGAAAAAGGAAGGAAAACCCAGACAAAATGGAAATAAATCTGAAGGAAAACGAGCGCATTGATGATTTACAGAGAAATGGGTACGGAATCATTCAGAATACAGGGGCATTTTGTTTTGGAATGGACGCAGTTCTTTTGTCTGGATTTGCATCGGTAAAACCAGGAGAAACGGTTCTGGATTTGGGAACCGGTACGGGAATTATCCCCATCCTTTTAGAGGCAAAGTCAGAAGGACGCCATTTTACCGGTCTGGAAATACAGGAAGAGATGGCAGATATGGCCAGAAGAAGTGTGGCTTATAACCATCTGAAAGAAAAGGTGGACATTGTAACTGGAGATATTAAAGAAGCCGGACAGATTTTTGCCCTGGCTTCTTTTGATGTCATTACTTCCAATCCTCCTTATATGAACGATGCCCATGGACTGAAAAATCCGGATCTGCCAAAAGCCATTGCCAGACACGAGGTACTTTGCACCTTAGATGATGTAGCGGCAGCAGCGGCCAAATTATTGAAACCAGGCGGCCGGTTTTATATGGTTCACCGCCCCCACCGGCTGATTGAGATTATCACAGCTTTAAAGAGCTATAAGCTGGAACCGAAACGGATGAAACTGGTCCATCCATTTATTGACAGAGACGCCAATATGGTACTGATTGAAGCAGTCAGAGGCGGAAAGTCCATGATAAAAGTAGAAGCTCCGATTATTGTTTATAAAGAACAGGGAGTTTATACAGATGAGATTTACGAGATTTACGGCTATTAAACAGAGTTACTGAGACAGGAGGAGTTTAAGATGGCAGGAATGCTGTATTTATGTGCAACGCCTATCGGAAACCTGGAAGATATTACGTTTCGGGTGCTGAAAACATTACAGGAAGTGGATCTGATTGCGGCAGAGGATACCCGCCACAGCATTAAGCTTCTCAACCATTTTGAAATCAAAACCCCTATGACCAGCTACCACGAGTATAATAAAGTGGATAAAGCCAGATACCTGGTAGAACAGATGAAAAATGGGGTCAGCATTGCCTTAATTACAGATGCAGGCACTCCAGGTATCTCGGATCCAGGCGAAGAACTGGTTCGCCAGTGTCATGAAGCGGGGATTCCGGTTACGTCGCTTCCAGGGGCGGCCGCCTGTATTACGGCTCTTACCATGTCAGGTCTTCCGACCAGGCGGTTTTGTTTTGAGGCATTCCTGCCTTCCGAAAAAGCGGATAAAAAGGAACGCCAGTGGATTTTAGAGGAATTAAAAAGGGAAACCAGGACCATGATTGTCTATGAAGCCCCCCATCATCTGGTAAAGACATTACGGGATTTGTACGAAGCATTGGGAAACCGGAAGATTACGATTTGCCGAGAATTGACCAAAAAATATGAAACCGCCTTTTTGACTACATTTGAAGAGGCTCTGGATTATTACGAAACAGAAGAGCCAAAGGGAGAATGCGTCATTGTCATCCAGGGAAAGTCTATGGAAGAAATCCGCAGAGAGGAAAAAGAATCCTGGGAGAATATGAGCCTGGAAGAGCATATGGACTATTATGAGGCCCAGGGAAAAGACAGAAAAGAAGCAATGAAGCTGGTGGCAAAAGACAGGGGAATCAGCAAAAGAGATGTGTATCAGGCATTGCTGTAAAACGTCAGAAGGTATCGATCCGCTGTGAATCGATACCTTCTTTTTTCTGTTTTTCTTTATTCTACGATTTTCAGGCCAGCTAACTGGGCAAGCTCCCGAATGGTTGACTTAGATATGTATTTTCCCTCATATTCAATTAAGTCTTCTGTTCTGCCATTGAAAACGTCTCCCGCTTCTGCCTTGCGAAGGATAATATAATCATCCTGAACTGTGATTTCAAGACCATCTTTCACATCAAGATCCAGGCTTCTCCGCAGCTCTATGGGTAAAGTGATTCTTCCAAGCTCGTCTAATTTACGGATAACGCCGGTAGTTTTCATAAGTTTATCCCTCCTGTAAAAATTTTAAGTAAATCAAAAAGCCAATAAAACGATACCAGTATTGATTAATAATACCTTAGCATAGCAAGCGCTTTCTGTCAATACGATTGGTTACCCCAAAGCTTAGAAAAATATTTGCTTGACAAATAAAATGAAATTGTATATTATTACTTTGACATTCAAAATATTTGAAACTAAAATATTATGATATTAAAACAACAGGAAGGCAAATATGCGAATAATAAAAATCGCGGGAACTGGTTCCTGTGTGCCAGAGACCAAAATTACCAATGAAGATTTGGCAGAGAGAATCGATACCAGTGATGAATGGATTCAAAGCCGCACTGGTATTCAGGAGAGAAGAATTACCCATAACCGGACTACGTCTGGCCTTGCGGCAGAGGCGGCAAAAAAAGCCCTTTCCGATGCGGATATGGATGCAGAGGATGTGGAATTGATTTTGACAGCTACGTCTTCTCCGGAAAATTTCTTTCCAAGCGCTGCCTGTGAAGTACAGGAACAAATAGGAAATAAAATCGCCGTAGCCTATGATTTGAGCGCAGCCTGTTCTGGATTTTTGTTTGCACTGAATACAGGATATGCATTTTTAAAATCTGGTAGTTATAAAAATGCATTAATTATCGGGGCAGACGTGATGAGCAAGCTGGTAGACTGGCAAGACCGAAGCACCTGCGTTTTGTTTGGAGACGGAGCAGGGGCAGTGGTAATAAGAGCGGAAGAGCAGGAAACAGAAGAAGGCGGAATCCAGCGTTTTCTGATGAAATCGGACGGTTCTAAAGGCATGGTACTGACCTGCAAAGCCCGAACAAATGGAAATTTTCTGACTAAAACAAAGCCGGATATGGGGTATCTCTCCATGAACGGCCAGGAAGTATTTAAGTTTGCAGTAAAAAAAGTGCCGGAATCTATCGAACAGCTTTTAGAAGAGGCAGGAGAAGAAAAAGAAAATATTAAGTATTTTATTCTGCACCAGGCAAATTACCGGATCATTGAAGCAGCCGCAAAACGGCTGAAACTGCCGCTGGAACGTTTTCCCATGAATATCTGCCGATATGGAAATACATCTGGAGCATCCGTTCCGATTTTACTGGACGAGCTGAATCGGGAAGGAAGGCTAAAGTCGGGAGATAAGCTGGTTTTATCCGGATTTGGCGCAGGGCTGACCTGGGGTTCTACACTGATAACCTGGTAAAAGATTAAAAAATAAATAATGAAACAGAAAAGGAGAAACCGATTATGTTAGAAGAAATGAGAAAGATGATTGCAGAACAGTTAGGCGTTGAGGAAGAAACGATTACAGAGGCCTCTTCTTTTAAAGAAGATCTGGCAGCAGATTCCTTAGATTTATTTGAACTTTCCATGGCATTAGAAGACACCTATTCAATTGAGATTCCTTCAGAGGACTTAGAAGAACTGACCACAGTAGGAAAGGTAATGGACTATTTAAAATCAAAAGGTGTGGAAGCATAATGAAAACAAGAATCACAGAACTGTTAGAAATTGAATATCCGGTTATCCAGGGCGGAATGGCATGGGTGGCAGAACACAATCTGGCTGCCGCGGTATCAGAAGCTGGCGGACTGGGATTGATTGGCGGAGCAAATGCACCAGGAGAAGTTGTCAGAGAAGAAATCCGCAAAGCCAGAGCAATTACGAAAAAGCCGTTTGGCGTTAACGTAATGCTGATGAGCCCTCATGCAGATGATGTGGCAAGAGTGGTAGTGGAAGAAGGCGTAAAGGTGGTAACCACCGGAGCCGGAAATCCGGAAAAGTATATGGAGATGTGGAAGAAGGCTGGGATTAAGGTAATTCCGGTAGTGGCTTCCGTAGCTATGGCAAAGAGAATCGAGAGAATGGGAGCAGATGCAGTAGTGGCAGAAGGAATGGAATCCGGCGGCCACATCGGCGAACTGACAACGATGACCCTGGTTCCTCAGATTGTGGATGCAGTATCGATTCCGGTAATTGCTGCCGGAGGAATTGCAGACGGCAGAGGGATTGCCGCTGCATTTATGCTGGGAGCCGAGGCGGTTCAGATGGGAACCCGTTTTGTCGTGGCAAAGGAATCTACGGTGCATGATAATTATAAGCAGAGGCTGATAAAAGCCAGCGATATTGATTCAACGGTTACTGGAAGATCTCACGGGCATCCCATCCGCTGTCTGAGAAACCAGATGACCAGAGAATATCTGAAACTGGAAAAAGAAGGAAAATCCTTTGAAGAGCTGGAATATTTAACTCTTGGCGCTCTTAGAAAGGCAGTTCAGGACGGAGACGTGAAAAACGGTACTGTCATGGCTGGCCAGATTGCAGGCATGATTGACAAAGAGATGACCTGCAAAGAAATGATTGAGGAAATGATGGAAGAGGCATCCAGACTGCTGAAACGGTAATCTTGTCAGCAGCGCCGGAAGGAGCAAGAAATGAGCAGAACTGCATTTATTTTCCCTGGACAGGGCGCACAGGTATGCGGCATGGGAAAAGATTTTTATGAGAAAACAGAAACAGGCCGTCAGATTTACGACAGGGCAACCGAACTTCTAGGTTTTTCCATGCCGGAACTTTGTTTTGAAAAAAATGACCGGCTGGATATTACGGAATATACTCAGGCCGCTCTGGTAACCACCAGCATTGCCATGATGAAGGTATTGGAAGAAGCCGGTGTCCGTCCGGACGTAACAGCTGGTTTGAGTCTGGGCGAGTATGCCGCGCTGACTGCGGCAGGAGTAATGAGCGCAGATGACGCCATTACAGCGGTCCGTCAGAGAGGAATTTTAATGCAGCAGGAGGTTCCGGCAGGAATCGGATCGATGGCAGCGATTCTGGCATTGGATGCCCAGACCATTGAAACGGTTCTTTCTTCCATGGAGGACGTCTGGATTGCCAATTATAACTGTCCAGGGCAGATTGTCATTTCCGGCAGAAAAGAAGCAGTAGAAGAAGCCTGTGCAAAGTTAAAAGAAGCGGGAGCCAAAAGGACGGTAATTCTGAATGTCAGCGGTCCGTTTCATTCCAAAATGCTGGAAGGAGCAGGAAAAAAGCTGGGACAGGTTCTGGATGCCATTGAAATCCGGAAGCCAGCGATTCCTTATGCAGCAAATGTAACGGCAGAGTATGTAACCGAAGCAGAGCCTATTAAGCGGCTGTTAATGGAGCAGGTATCCTCTTCTGTCCGCTGGCAGCAGAGTGTAGAAACCATGCTGAAAGACGGAGTAGATACTTTTATTGAAATCGGCCCTGGGAGAACATTGGCCGGATTCGTAAAGAAAATCAGCAGGGATGTTAAGATATGGAATGTAGGAACGCTGGAAGACATAGAAAAGACAGTGGAGGCGCTTTTATAATGGAGAAACTTCTGGAAAATCAAGTAGCAGTCATTACTGGAGCAAGTCGGGGAATTGGACGTCAGATTGCCCGTTCCATGGCAGAAGAAGGGGCGATTGTAATTATCAATTACAATGGTTCGAAAGCCAGGGCAGATGAGACGGCAGAAGAAATCCGAAGCTTTGGCGGTCAGGCAGAGACATACCAGTGCGACGTATCAGACTTTAACCAGGCTGCAGGGCTGATGGAATATGTGGTAAAAACCTATGGCCGCGTGGATATTCTGGTAAATAATGCCGGAATTACCAGGGACAACCTGTTAATGAAAATGTCAGAAGAAGAGTTTGACGCGGTATTAAATACTAATTTAAAGGGTGCATTTAACTGTATCCGCCATGTTTCCAGGCAGATGATTAAGCAGAGAAGCGGAAAAATCATTAATATTTCTTCCGTATCCGGAGTGCTGGGCAATGCCGGACAGGCCAATTACAGCGCTTCTAAGGCTGGAATTATCGGACTTACCAAATCTGCTGCAAGGGAAATGGCAAGCAGGAATATTACCGTAAATGCCATTGCGCCAGGATTTATTGATACGGAAATGACACAGGTATTATCAGAGTCTGTGCGGATGGCAGCAGAGGCCCAGATTCCTATGAAGCGTTTCGGAAAGACAGAAGATATTGCTAATATGGCGGTTTTCCTGGCTTCTGAAAAAGCGGGATATATTACCGGACAGGTAATCCATGTGGACGGCGGCATGGCCATGTAAGCCGGCCAATCCGAAAATAAAGGAGACAGATTTATGAATAGAAGAGTCGTTGTAACCGGTATGGGAGCCATTACTCCAATCGGCAATGATGTAGAATCCTTTTGGAAAGGATTGAAGGAAAAAAAGCTGGGGTTTGGCCCGATTACTTATTTTGATACAGCAGAATATAAGGCAAAGCTGGCAGCACAGGTAAAGGATTTCGACGCCAGACAATATATGGATGCAAAAGCAGCCAGAAGAATGGAGCCGTTTTCCCAGTTTGCGGTAGCAGCCTCCAAAGAAGCGCTGGAAGATGCAGGAATCGATCTGACAAAAGAAGATGCCTATCGGGTAGGCGTCAGTATTGGTTCTGGTATCGGAAGTCTTCAAGCGGTAGAAAAAGAACATAAAAAGCTGTTGGAAAAAGGCCCGTCCAGAGTAAATCCTCTTTTAGTTCCTATGATGATCAGCAACATGGCGGCTGGAAATGTTGCCATTCAGTTTGGATTAAAAGGAAAATGTATTAACGTGGTAACAGCCTGCGCAACGGGTACCCATTCTATTGGCGAAGCGTTTCGGGCAATCCAGTACGGCGAGGCAGATGTGATGCTGGCAGGAGGAACGGAATCAAGCATTACTCCGTTAGGGGTAGCTGGATTTACCGCCCTTACCGCTCTGTCCACTTCAGAAGATCCCGAACACGCGTCCAGACCATTTGACGAGAACAGGGATGGATTTGTTATGGGAGAAGGAGCAGGCGTAATTGTGCTGGAATCCTTAGAACACGCCCAGAACAGAGGGGCAAAGATTCTGGCAGAGGTAGTCGGATACGGAGCAACCTGCGACGCATATCACATTACATCTCCTGCAGAAGACGGAAGCGGCGCAGCAAAGGCTATGGAATTTGCCATGAAGGACGCGGGAATTACCCCGAAGGACATCGACTACATCAATGCCCACGGAACCAGTACCCACCATAACGATTTGTTTGAAACCAAAGCGATTAAGCTGGCGTTGGGAGATCATGCTTATCAGGTAAAGATTAATTCTACGAAATCTATGATTGGCCATTTATTAGGAGCAGCCGGCGGTGTAGAGATGATTGCCTGCGTAAAGGCTATAGAAGATGGATTTGTCCATGCCACAGCAGGACTGGAAGCAGCGGGAGAAGGCTGTGATTTGGATTATACTATGGGAGAAGGCGTCTCTATGAACGTAGAATATGCTCTCAGCAATTCCCTTGGATTTGGCGGCCACAATGCCAGCCTGATCGTAAAGAAATTCAGCGAATAACAGGAAAGGCGGACGGTTATGGAAATTAACGAGATTATGAAACTGATTCAGGCAGTATCTGATTATGGACTGAGCAGTTTTGAGTTAGAAGAAGGAAATATTAAAATTGCTCTCAAAAAGGAAAAAACCTCTGGAACTGTACAGGTATCGGGCAGTGCAGCGGAACCTGTTTCCATACCGGAAAAAAGGACAGAACCGGATATTGGATCCGATAAGGTAATGACTTCCCCTCTGGTAGGTACTTTTTACAGCGCTTCTTCTCCGGATGCCGAAAATTTTGTCCAGATAGGGGATCATGTGAAAAAAGGTCAGGTTCTGGGGATTATTGAAGCCATGAAGCTGATGAATGAAATCGAAAGCGATTTTGACGGCATTGTAGAAGCCATTTTAGTAAATAACGAAGATGTGGTGGAATACGGCCAGCCATTATTCAGGATTCGTTAAAAGGAGAGTTTGCTATGTTGGGAATTAAAGAAATTCAGGAAATTATTCCGCACCGCCATCCATTTCTGCTGATTGATTGTATCGAAGAGCTGGAGCCAGGAGTACGGGCAGTAGGATACAAAGCGGTTACCTATCATGAACCATTTTTTGCAGGCCATTTTCCCCAGGAACCGGTAATGCCAGGGGTGCTGATTGTAGAAGCTCTGGCCCAGACCGGAGCAGTGGCGATTTTGGGACTGGAAGAGAACAAAGGAAAGATTGCTTATTTTGGGGCAATTAACCATGCAAAGTTTAAGCGTAAAGTAGTTCCAGGAGACAGACTTCGCCTGGAATGTGAGATAATCAGGCAGAAAGGTCCGGTAGGAGTGGGAAAAGCGACTGCTACGGTGGACGGAAAAATCGCAGTATCTGCAGAATTAACTTTTATGATTGGGTAGGAGATTGCCATGTTTCAGAAAATTTTGGTTGCCAACCGTGGAGAGATTGCAGTCCGGATTATACGGGCCTGCAGAGAAATGGGAATTAAAACCGTTGCAGTATATTCGGAGGCAGATAAGGATGCCCTTCACACCCTGCTGGCAGATGAAGCCATCTGTATCGGGCCTGCGCCTTCTTCTAAAAGCTATCTGGATATGGAGCGGATTCTGACTGCGACCGTTGCTATGAAAGCAGACGCGATCCATCCTGGATTTGGCTTCCTTTCTGAAAACGCCAGATTTGCAGAACTTTGCGAGAAATGTAAGATTGCGTTTATCGGGCCGTCAGCCTCAGTGATTCACAAAATGGGCAATAAATCGGAAGCCAGAAGAACGATGATAGAAGCAGGGGTTCCTGTTGTTCCAGGTACGAAAGAATCCGTAACCGATATGGAACAAGGACTGGAACTGGCTAAAAACATCGGATTTCCGGTCATGATTAAAGCGGCTTTAGGCGGCGGCGGAAAGGGAATGAGAATTTCCAGAAGCGAGGAAGATTTTGCAGGAAATTTCCAGAATGCCCAGCAGGAAGCCGTAAAGGGATTTTCCGATGATACCATGTATATTGAAAAATATATTGAGAATCCAAGACACGTGGAATTTCAGATTCTGGCAGATAAATTTGGCAATGTGATTCATTTGGGAGAACGGGACTGTTCGATTCAGAGAAGGCACCAGAAAGTTCTGGAAGAGTCTCCCTGCATTGCGATTTCAGAAGAACTGAGAGAACAAATGGGGGCTGCTGCGGTAACGGCTGCCAGGGCAGTACAGTATGAAAATGCAGGAACCATTGAATTTTTGCTGGATAAAAATAATCAATTCTATTTTATGGAAATGAATACCAGAATTCAGGTCGAACATCCAGTTACAGAACTGGTTTCTGGTCTGGATTTAATCAAAGAACAGATTTTAATTGCTGCAGGCGAACCGCTTCTTATTACCCAGGATCAGGTATCGTTAAGAGGTCATGCTATCGAGTGCCGGATTAATGCAGAAAATCCCAAAAAGAACTTTATGCCCTGCCCAGGAAAAATTACCAATGTCCATATTCCAGGAGGCAACGGAGTCAGGGTCGATACCCACATTTACCAGGATTATCAGGTTCCAGCCAACTATGATTCGATGCTGTTAAAACTGATTGTACATGGAAAAGACAGAGAAGAAGCGATTGCCAAAATGCGCAGCGCCCTTGGAGAACTGATTATCGAAGGGATTGAGACAAATTTGGATTTCCTTTATGAGATTTTAGATAATCAGGCATTTGAAGAAGGAAAAACCGATACGGATTTTATTGGAACGTATTTTCCGGAATACTGCAGATAGCCGGAAATTTACTGTAAAGGGGAGAGATTGTGATGCTGAAAGATATGTTTAAGAAAACATACACCCGAATCGATTCAAAATACAGGCCGTCAAACACAGAAGAAGAGCCGAATATTCCGGAAGGGCTTTGGCGCAAGTGCAATAAATGCGGACAGCCGATCTATGTGGAAGATGTGAAAAACAATGATTATGTCTGCCCCAAATGCGGAGGATATTTCAGGGTTCATGCCCGCAGAAGAATCGAAATTACAGTGGATGAAGGAACCTTTGAAGAATGGGATAAGGAAATGGAATTTTCCAATCCGTTGGAGTTTCCAGGTTACGAAAAAAAAGTTGCCGCAGCAAGGGAAAAGACAGGACTGGATGAAGCGGTCGTGACCGGAAGCGGAACAATCGGCGGCCATAAAGCGGCTGTCGGCGTCTGTGACGCCAGATTTCTGATGAGCAGTATGGGATATGTGGTAGGCGAGAAAATTACCAGAATGGTAGAGAGAGCTACCAGGGAAGAGCTGCCGGTCATTTTGTTTGCCTGTTCCGGCGGAGCCAGAATGCAGGAGGGAATGGTTTCCCTGATGCAGATGGCAAAGACTTCCGCCGCCTTAAAGCGTCACAGGGAAGCAGGACAGCTTTATATTTCTGTTTTGACGGATCCGACGACAGGCGGGGTAACGGCAAGTTTTGCCATGTTAGGGGATATTATTCTGGCGGAACCGAAGACATTAATTGGATTTGCAGGCCCCAGAGTGATTGAACAGACCATTGGACAGAAGCTGCCGGAAGGATTTCAACGGTCAGAATTTTTATTAGAGCATGGATTTGTAGACAGAATCGTAGAACGTAGGGAGATGAAAGAAACCCTGTCGGCGATTTTGAAGATCCACGAAAAACAGGAAGAAGCCGGAGAAGCTCTCAAAAAATCAGTTGGAGAAAATAGCTGGAACAGCCTTTCTGTACCAGAGGAAACCCTGGGAAAATCTCCATGGGATACGGTGCTATTATCCAGAAAATCCGATCGTCCTACTGCGTTAGATTATATAGAGAAACTGTTTGATAATTTCATGGAATTTCATGGGGATCGCTGTTTTCGGGATGACGGCGCAGTCGTTGGCGGAATCGCCATGTTTCATGGCGTGCCGGTTACCGTAATCGGCCAGCAGAAAGGACGGAACACAAAAGAAAATATTAAGCGGAATTTTGGTATGCCGTCTCCGGAAGGATACCGGAAAGCGCTGCGCCTGATGAAAGAAGCAGAACAGTTTCATCGGCCTGTTGTCTGTTTTGTCGATACTCCTGGCGCGTTTTGCGGAATTGAGGCAGAAGAACGGGGACAGGGAGAAGCCATTGCCAGAAATCTGTTTGAACTGTCTTCTTTGAAAACGCCAGTTCTTTCCATTGTGATTGGAGAAGGCGGAAGCGGCGGCGCTCTGGCTCTGGCTGTGGCCAATCAGGTATGGATGATGGAAAACAGCGTGTATTCCGTGTTGTCGCCGGAAGGATTTGCGTCTGTTCTGTGGAAAGACAGCAAAAAAGCGCCGGAAGCGGCAAGAGTGATGAAAATGACGGCCAGTGATTTAAAAGAGCTGCATTTAATCGAACACGTAATAAAGGAAAAAACTCCGGCAAATATGGAAACAATTTCAGACATTGCCGCAGAAATAGATGCTGCCATGCGGGTATTTTTTAGTGAATTTACAGAGGTATCAGGAGAAGAGGCAGCGATGCTCCGTTACGAAAGATTTAGGAGGATGTAACATATGGGAAGATATAATCCTCTGATAGTAGGAGATTTAGTAGTGGAAAATCCAGTTGTCCAAGGTGGCATGGGAGTAGGAATCAGTCTGGCCGGTCTTGCAGGAGCTGTGGCAAAAGCAGGGGGAATGGGAATTATTTCTGCAGCCCAGATCGGGTTTCGGGATCCGGAATTTGAAAAAAATCCTCAAAAAGCTAATTTAAAAGCCATTGTTTCAGAACTGAGAAAAGCCAGGGAGATTTCAGGGACAGACCTGTCGGAACATAGCAATGGAAAACACCGTCCGGTTCTGGGATTTAATATTATGGTTGCTACAAAAAATTATATGGATTATGTCCGGACTGCAGTGGAAGCAGGAGCTGATATTATTATTTCCGGCGCAGGACTTCCGATAAACCTTCCGGAGTATGTAAAAGGAGCAAAAACCAAGATTGCACCAATAGTATCTTCTGCAAAATCTGCATCGGTTATCCTGAAGATGTGGGACAGAAAGTACAACAGAACAGCAGATATGGTAGTAATCGAAGGCCCGTTAGCAGGCGGCCATCTGGGATTTCACAGAGAAGAGCTGACAGAGTATGGGGCGGATACTAGAAATGTTCCAGAAACCTACCGCCAGTCTGCTTATGAGGCAGAAATCCGCAGTATTTTGGAAGTTGTACGGGAATATGAAAGAAAATATGATTGTACAATTCCAACGGTCAGTGCAGGCGGAGTGTTTACCAGGGAAGATATGGAGCGTCATATGGCTCTTGGAGTCAATGGCGTCCAGGTAGGAACCCGATTTGTTACGACAAAAGAGTGCGATGCGCCTATGGCATATAAACAGTCGTATATTGATGCAAAAAAAGAGGATATCGTAATCGTAAAAAGTCCTGTGGGAATGCCTGGACGGGCAATTAACAATGAGTTTATTAAACGGGTAACCGGAGAAAAAGAAAAAATAACCCATTGTTTCCAATGCCTGGAACATTGTAATCCAGCAGAAGTGCCTTACTGCATTACCCAGGCATTGATTCGGGCTGCAAAAGGGCAGGTAGAAGACGCCCTTTTATTCTGTGGCGCCAACGCGTTCCAGTGCAGTAAAATTGAAACAGCAGAAGAAGTAATCAAAGATTTGTGTATGTAGAAAACACCTGACAGAAATGTGGATAACCTGCGGCTCTGTCAGGCGTTTTGTGGTTAAAGGCGGTTTTTCTGAATAGAAATGTATCAGACATTCTGTTTGGGAGGCGTTTTATCGTGATGAACTGGCTGTGGGCTGGAATGATACTATTGGGAATTATCTGGGGGCTCTTTCATGGAACACTGGCTGCTGTGACAGAGGGAATGATTCAATCCGCAAAGGATGCCGTAACTTTGTGCATAAGTATGCTTGGAATAATGTCGTTTTGGACAGGAATTTTAGAGATTGGAAGCAGGTCTGGAATTATTGAGGATATGGTAAAAAAGATGAAACCAGTAATGCGCTTTTTGTTTCCGGAACTTCCCTTGGAACATCCTGCGGCAAAGTCCATTGCAGTCAATATGATTGCAAATATGCTGGGAATGGGATGGGCGGCGACTCCAGCCGGACTAAAAGCGATGGAAGAGTTAGAAGAACTGGAAGAAAGCAGAAGGCGGGAGAAAGAACAGACGGGTTCCAGAGAAAACAGAACCGGAAATATGCCGAGAAAACATCTGATACCGGTTCCAAGAGGAACAGCCAGCAACGAGATGTGTACGTTTTTGATTATTAATATTTCTTCCCTGCAATTAATTCCGGTAAATATGCTTGCGTATCGGGCGCAGTATGGCAGTTCGGATCCATCCGCGATTATCGGACCAGCGCTGTTTGCTACTGCAGTCAGTACCCTGGCGGCGGTAGTGTTTTGCAAGTTTATGGACATTAGAAGCAAAATGTACCAGAAAAAATTATTGAAAATCCGATAGTTTTAAAGAAAGCTAGGAGAACAAGATACAGGAAAAGAAAATTCGTATCATAATTTATCGGCTTAAGGTTATGGAAATAAGGACTAGGGGGAAAGTGGTTTATCCCCCGATCATCCCCCTGATTCCCCCTAAAATTAACAGATGCACTGGATAGAACCAATAGAAAAAGTAGCGAAATCTGGATTTGCCTGGTCTGCCGTTGTAAAACCAGATAGGGAGGGAGGCAAATACAGCGGTATATTCAGATAAGCATAACAGGGCGCTAAAGATGGTTCGTTCGAATTTGCTGTCTCTGAGAAGATAAAACGCAGAGATAAGCAAAACGCCGAGAACACTGTAATCCGTATTTAGAAGAACGGAAACGCTGCATCCGGCAAGGACTATCAGAGGAGTCAGCAGAAAAGGCAGATTTGTGCCGCTGCCCCGCCGTTTGGCTGCATCTATTCCATATAGTACCATAAGGCCGATAAGCAAGACGAAAAATGTATTTTGGAGCTGGAAATTTAAATGCCCAAAGATGGCAAAGTCAAAAGGGATTTCTGAAATCAGGGCAAAAAGGGCGAGTCTTCCCATATATTTTTTGAGATTTTTGGTGTGGCAGAAGCCTTCTGTCAGCAGAAAACAGAAAATGGGAAAGGAAATCCTGCCAATACAGCGGAAAATCAAGGCCAGCCAATATAAAAGGGCCTGCTGGCCGTCTCCGCTTACAGCGCCGGCATAAAGACTTGGAATGGAAAGGTCAGGAACGCCTTCCATCAGGCTTCCAAGACATACGACGCTAAAGTGATCAATGACCATTGTGATGGCAGCAATCCATTTTAATGCGCGTCCTGTCATAGCTCTGTCCTTCCTAAGCGTTCCCGTTCATAATAGAAAATATATTGCTGCATCACTCCGCGAAATCCCTTATAAAAATGAAAGTTATCATTAATGATGGTCTCCATGAGGGCAGATTTTGGAAGGGCTTTATAACGCCTGGGGTGCTTTGGATAATATTCTGCCATTAAAATTTTCTGAATCCAGGTGTCCACGGGAAAAGCGTCAATGTGATGAAGACCAAACAGACAGATGCAGTTGGCTACCTTTTCCCCAATGCCGTAAAATTGTTTCAGATAAGACATGGAATCCTGGTAGTTCAGGGTTTTCAGATATTCCAAATCCAAAAGACGATTGCAGACGTCCTGCGTGGTTTTGAATATGTATTTGGCCCGATAGCCCAATTTCAGATTTTGTAAATCTTCCAGAGCGGCAGCAGATAACTGCTGTGGAGTAGGAAATGCGTATATCGTATTTGTCCCTGAAGTATCGGAAGGGCTAGAAACAGTCTGAATAGGGGAACCATACTGCCTGCTTAACTGTTCTACTGCCTGTCTGATAGCTGGAATGGTTTTTTGCTGAGAAATAATAAAGGTAATAATCATTTCCCACAGATCCTGCCGCAGAATCCGGATACCGTTTCCGGCTTTGCCTGCCGCAGCCAGATAGGCGTCTTCTGGTCTGACTGCATTTAGAATCGCCTGGTAGTCCGTATGAAAATCAAAATAGTGAAACCAGAAGTCCAGATCTTCTTCTGGACAGGTAAAGGCAATAGATGGGGAGTCAGAGCCGGCTATTTCCTGAATTTCCAGATAACGTCCGCAGCTGATGACCGAATATCCGCCCTTTTCCATAGGAAGCATCCGGAAACATTGTCCGGACTGGGCAATCTGGTCTAAATTAAAACATGGAATTGAAATAATGTTAGTCGTAATCATAGTAAAATAGTATCAACAAGAAAAGCGGATGTCAATAAAAAAAGCAGGCATAACGTTTACCTGTATGTTTTCCGGCGGCTTCGCATAAGCTGTTACAAAGTTTTCTAAAGGAAACGATTTATGGACTGTCTGCTGTTTTTATCGAATGCGCTGGTTCCTCTGGTACTGTTTTATATGATTGGATTTGGTCTGCTTCAGAAAAGGCCGGTACTGGATGACTTTCTGGATGGGGCAAAAGAGGGAATGAAAACTACGATAAAAGTAATGCCTACGTTAATCGGTCTTATGACAGCGGTTGGCGTTTTAAGAGCGTCCGGATTTTTGGATTTTGCAGGAAAACTATTAGAAGGTCCGGCCAGTCGGATTCACATTCCGGCGCCGATTGTACCGGTCGCACTGGTACGTCTCGTTTCCAATGCGGCGGCAACAAGTCTGGTATTGGACATCTTCCAGACCAGCGGGCCGGATTCACTGGAAGGAATCATCGGGTCTGTTTTGATGAGCAGTACGGAAACCGTTTTTTATTGCCTCAGCGTTTATTTTGGAACCGCTCACATTACAAAAACCCGATACGCCTTAAAAGGGGCGATTGCAGCTACAATTGCCGGAATGGCAGCAAGTATTTTTATCGGGATGGCAGTTTTTTAACAATTTATACAAAAGTCACAGAAAAAACACAACTTTGTAAGAATTTCATAAGGAATTAAGAGGTTGTTTTCTAGGAAAAAATCATATATAATCTAAGAAGCTTTTGAAGAAAGGTTAGGAAAGGAAGAGACGTGGATAATTACGGGACTTTAAATGAAGTGTTGGTAAATTTGTTCAACGATATTATGGACATTGAACAGAAGGCGATTATTACACCTGAATTTAAAGATATTACCAATAACGATATGCACGTCATTGATGCTATAGGAGTTGGCACCCCGAAGAATATGTCTTCTATTGCCAGAGAATTGTCCGTTACAGTAGGGACCTTGACAATTGCCATGAACAGCCTGGTAAAAAAAGGATATGTTGTACGGGAGAGAAGCAGCGAGGATCGGCGGGTTGTCTATATTTCCCTTTCCGAAAAAGGAAAAAAAGCGTATGAGCACCATGCCAGCTTTCATAGACAGATGATTCAGGGCGTTATGGAGGAACTGGATGGAAAAGAGCTGGAGGTTTTAGTAAAGACCTTAAAGCATTTAAATAGCTGGTTTCGTCAGGTCCAGCAAAAGGATTAAGAGGAGGCAATACCAATTATGAAAAAAACAATTCTGTACATTGCAGCAGTGCTTATGGCAATGTCTTTAGCAGCGTGTACACCAACCACAGAAAAGCAGGCTGAAACTGCAGCGGTTCCAACATCCAGCGCAGACAGCGGCGATAAATTAGTAGAAGGAAAGGTTCCTGGACCAGAGTATGATACCATTTCCGTATATAGCATTAATGAAGATGGAACGGGTCTGCTTCAGAACATGGATTTTTTAGAGGAGCTGACGAATCAGGGTCTGGTAGACAAGCTGATTGAATATGGCGTACTGGAAGAAGGTACAACGATTCTTGGTCTGGATGTAAAGGAAGACGATGCCTCCGGTATTGTAAATCTGTCTGCAATCCCAAGTTTTGAAGACGATGCATTCATGGAGCAGGCAACATTAGAAGCCCTGGTTAATACCTATATTGAGAATTATGAATTAGAATTAGTAAAGTTTCAGGTAAACGGCGAAGACGTAACGTCTGATTTGCTGGAAGCAGATGAAAACGGTTATTCCACGTATTTTGAAGATTACGAAGAGATTCAGAAGTAATTAAAATAATAAAGAAAAAGGAAGCGGTATCCCAGCATATCAGAGTGTGCTGACGGATACCGCTTTTGTCTTATTGTGATGCCGTTACTGCATTTTCTGGGTCAGAAGCCAGGTCTCTAACCGGCTGCGGATAACAGAAAATGGAGCAGGACCAATATCAAGCATTAATTTGTGAAATTCTTTCGCGTCAAATTTGTCGCCAAGTTCTTTTTCTGCCTGTTCCCTCATCTCACAAAATTCCATATAACCGACATAGTAAGTCAGGTAATAGCCTGGATTTTCGATTAAGGTCTGATAGATCTCGGATACAATATTGGAATTTTCTACATCATAATAATCCGACAAATACTCGCGGGTCTGGTTCTCATCCCAGCCAAAATAGTTGATGTTTAAGTCTAACAAGGCGTTTAACCCGATACTGGCTGAAGCATTATACATCAGAAGTCTGGCGCCGTCCGGATCCACTCCATTTTGAAAGGTATAAGATAAAAATTCTGAGTACAGTCCCCAGCCTTCCGAGTAGCCGTTAAAGGACATCAGACAGCGGATCGGACAGGGATTGGTGCTGTAAAAGTAAACGTTCTGATATAAGTGACCAGGATAACCTTCGTGAGCCAAAGTAGTGTATAGGTGCTGGGTAACCCCGTTATGTTCTGCCATATTCAGATAAATGATATTTTCATTATAGCGATCCATGGGAGGAACCATATAGAGCGCTGGAGAAAGGGTATCCTTCAGTTCAGGAGCTACGTTTTTTATTTCGTAAGAGTGATCCGGTATTTCTGGAAAGTCGTTGGAGATTTCCTGTTTTAGAGATTCCAGGATTTCCTGGGGATCTTCGGGGGAAAATACAAACGTTTCTACTTGATCCAGAAGCTCTGGCCGGTTGCGGATAATGGCGGCCATGGCAGCAATATCAGCTACATTTTTCTTTTCAATGGCATTTTGCAAATCGGACATATTGGTATAAGAAGTTCCGGTATTAGAACGAACCAGATATTCAAAATACTTTTTGCCGTCCGGATACTGGCACAATCCGCCTTCGTACTGACCGGTTCCCTTTAATTTGGAAAGTCCATCCGCAAGCTGCTTGTAAGCAGGGATAAACTGTTCAGATAAAATGGCGGAATTTTGCTGGATATAGGCATTTTTTTCTTCTTCTGTAAGATCAGGAAACTCTTCCAGTCTGGTAAGAAACGAGGTATGAAGAAGATGGTAATCTGCGTCAATCATGTAAGGCTGGCAGGATTCCACAATGTGATCCACGGCAGCGTCGCTGCAGAACAGTCCGGCCGAAGAACGCTCCTGCTCAAAGGTCAGAATCTGATCAAAGAATTCATCTGTATTGGAAAGCAATTCCAGATATTCGTCAATATCTTTTTTGGTGTAAAAATGATATTCAGACAGAACAACAGGTAAATCGATCTGGATACCGGTAAAGGAAGAAAGGGGGGTCTGATACAATTCGATTCCTTCCAATGAAAGTTCTGTATCTACGTGTTCATTGAGAATATCCAGGGTCAGGATTTGTTCATCCGTTAAAAGGGAGCGGTTAAAGGTGCTCAGCTGGGAATCCAGCGCCTGAAGATCCATCAGATTTTCCTGCATATTAGAAACAGAAAATTCTCCAAAGGTACACGGATAATCGGTAATGCCGTATTGAGCCGGATCACTGACACTGTAATGAAGGGTCAGCAGAGACGCAGTCAGGGAATCGCGAAAAGTTTCGTCCATCAAAGCGTCAAATCGGGCCTGTTCGGCAGCAGCCATTTCCTGCTGCGTGTCCGGTAAAGACGGACTGGGCTTAGTAGCATCGGTTTCGTAATGATCCGAAGTGCTGGGCAAAGGAGTATCCGGACGCTGAATGGAACACCCATTTAGCAAAAGGGTACTGGATACAGCAGCAGCCAGCGCGAATACGGAAAATTTTTGAAGCTTAAAATAAGATAAAAAATTCATTCGCTGTCCTCCTGTAAATAATATCCATTATATATTATATCTCCTATAAATACAATCATTCCGAGAACCCTTGACAAAGTTGAGGGAAACAGTTAGACTTACCATATATTTGAAAAAGGCAGTGAAGAGAAGAGTATGCGGCCTGTCCATTTAACAGAGAATCCCTGACGGCTGAGAGGGGAGAAATGGAAAACCGGCAGAAGATGGTCTTGGAGCTTCGCGGCTGAGTATATCCGGAACAGAATGCAGTATCAGGCGGATCGATTAGGCGGCGACGGGAACACCCGTTATAGTGGAGGACTGTATGGGCAGTCCATAAGGTCTGTTTTGCGAGAAACAGATAAATTAAAGTGGTAACGCGGGATGCTGTCTCGTCTTTAAATGGTAAGTTTAAAGGCGGGATTTTTTTCGGTTATGAGAAAGAGAGGAAAACGATGACACAGAAAATCAAAAAACCATATTACATTACAACTGCAATTGCGTATACGTCAGGTAAGCCTCATATCGGCAACACCTATGAGGCAGTATTGGCAGATGCCATTGCCCGTTACAAGAGAGAACAGGGCTACGACGTATTTTTCCAGACTGGTACAGACGAACATGGCCAGAAGATTGAGTTAAAGGCACAGGATGCAGGCGTAACTCCAAAAGAATTTGTAGACGGAGTTTCTTCTGAGATCCGCAATATCTGGGACATGATGAATACCTCTTATGATAAATTTATCCGTACAACGGATGAATACCATGAGGCCCAGGTTCAGAAAATTTTCAAAAAACTATACGATCAGGGAGATATTTACAAAGGATACTATGAAGGACTTTACTGTACCCCATGTGAATCGTTCTTTACCGAATCCCAGTTAGTGGACGGCAAATGTCCGGACTGCGGACGGGAAGTCCAGCCGGCAAAAGAAGAAGCGTATTTCTTTAAGATGAGTAAATATGCCCAGAGATTAATTGACTATATTAATGAGCATCCAGACTTTATCCAGCCGGTATCCCGCAAAAATGAGATGATGAATAACTTCCTTCTTCCAGGACTTCAGGATCTGTGCGTTTCCAGAACTTCCTTTACCTGGGGCATTCCGGTCAGCTTTGATCCAAAGCACGTAACCTATGTATGGCTGGATGCGCTGACCAACTATATTACCGGTATTGGCTATGACTGCGACGGAGAAAGCAGCGAACAGTTCAACAAGCTGTGGCCTGCAGACCTGCATCTGATCGGAAAGGATATTATCCGGTTCCATACCATTTACTGGCCAATTTTCCTGATGGCTCTGGATCTTCCGCTGCCTAAGCAGGTATTTGGACATCCATGGCTGCTTCAGGGCGACGGCAAGATGAGCAAATCCAAAGGAAACGTTCTTTACGCAGACACCCTGGTAGACTTTTTCGGCGTAGATGCAGTGCGTTACTTTGTTCTTCACGAAATGCCATTCGATAACGACGGCGTGATTTCCTGGGAACTGATGGTAGAGCGGTTAAACTCTGACCTGGCAAATATTTTAGGAAATCTGGTAAACCGAACTATTTCCATGAGCAATAAATATTTCGGCGGTGTGGTAACTTCCACCGGAGTAAAAGAAGAGGTGGACGAAGACTTAAAGGCAGTTGTCTTAGAGGCGGTAAAGAAAGCAGACGCAAAGATGGAACAGCTGCGGGTTGCAGACGCCATTACCGAGACTTTTGGCATTTTCCGCCGCTGCAACAAATACATTGACGAGACAATGCCATGGAGCCTGGCAAAGGATGAAGCAAAGAAGGAACGTCTGGAAGAAGTCCTTTACAACTTAGCAGAAGCCATTACCATTGGCGCATCCTTACTGGCTTCCTTTATGCCGGATACGTCTGCAAAGATTTTAGCCCAGTTAAATACAGAAAAACGGAGCTTAGAGGAAATGGACAGCTTCGGCAAGTATCCATCCGGCAATAAAGTAACAGAGAAGCCGGAGATCCTGTTTGCCCGCATGGATCTGAAAGAAGTTATGGAAAAAGTAGAGGCAATGCAGGCAGAAGCTGCAAAAGCAAATGCCGCAGAAGGCGAAGCAGAAAACAAAGAGCCGGAAGCAGTCATTGATTTAGAGGCAAAGCCGGAAATCACTTATGATGATTTTGCCAAGCTGCAGTTCCAGGTAGGCGAGATTATCGCCTGCGAAGCAGTAAAGAAGTCCAAAAAACTTCTGTGCAGCCAGGTTAAGGTTGGTTCCCAGGTTCGTCAGATCGTAAGCGGAATCAAGGCTCATTACACTCCGGAAGAGATGGTTGGCAAAAAGGTAATGGTTGTTACCAACTTAAAGCCGGCAACTCTGGCAGGAGTGAAATCTGAAGGTATGCTGCTGTGCGCAGAAGACGCAGAAGGCAATCTGGCTCTGATGAAGCCGGAGAAGGATATGCCGGCAGGAGCAGAGATCTGCTAAAACTAATTGAATAGAACATGAACAACGGCGCTGCGCTGTCCTGACTGGGGCAGGCGGCGTCTGTTTTTTGACTCCTTGCATTTTTATGGGTTCTGGGGTATAGTAGTGGAAAAAACCAGTATGTTCATAAAAAGAGGAGTTTTTTAACAAGATGATATTTGATACGCACGCCCACTATAATGACCAGGCGTTTGAAGAAGACAGAAAAGAGTTAATTGAAAGCCTTCCACTCAATGGAATCGGACTGGCAGTAAATGTGGGAGCGGATTTAAAATCCACTTCAGCTTCCATCCAACTGGCAGAAACTTATTCTCATATGTATGCGTCTGTTGGAGTCCATCCCAGCGATACCGGAGAATTAAATGAGGAAAATTTTGCATGGCTGAAAAATCAGACCGGACATAAAAAAGTAGTGGCAGTAGGGGAAATCGGACTGGATTACTACTGGGATGAGCCGGAACGAGACGTTCAGAAAGTATGGTTTGAACGTCAGATGGAGCTTGCCAGAGAGACAAAGCTTCCGGTTATTATCCACAGCCGCGATGCAGCAAAAGATACCCTGGATATGATGAAAGGCCTTCATGCAGAAGAAATCGGCGGCGTCATCCATTGCTTTTCCTATGGAATTGAGCTTGCAAGAGAGTTTTTAAACATGGGATTTTACCTGGGAATCGGCGGTGTGCTGACTTTTAAAAATGCAAAAAAACTGAAAGAAGTGGCAGAATACGCGCCGATAGATCGGATTGTCTTAGAGACCGACTGCCCGTATATGGCGCCGGTACCCAACAGAGGAAAACGCAATTCTTCTCTGAATCTGCCTTATGTGGCAGAAGAACTGGCGGCAATCAAGGGATTAAGCAGGGAAAAAATAGAAGAGATTACCTTTGAAAACGGTCTGAAGCTGTATCGGATCAACAAATAGCATGAAGAAAGAAAAGGATGATATGAAAGAAAAATTAGGAAATCCACAGAAAACCATAGAAGTTATCCAAAAGTACCAGTTTGCGTTTCAAAAGAAATTCGGACAGAATTTTTTGATTGACGGGCACGTACTGGAAAAAATCATCAATGCTGCAGGGGTCGGAAAAGAGGACATGGTTTTAGAAATTGGACCTGGTATCGGTACGATGACCCAGTACCTGGCAGAGAATGCGGGAAAAGTCGTGGCAGTCGAAATCGACAAAAATCTGATTCCGATTTTGCAGGAAACCTTGTCTGGCTATGAAAATGTAACGGTTATCAATGAAGATATTTTAAAAGTTGATATTAAGGCGCTGGCAGAGGAATACAATCAGGGACGCCCGATTAAGGTCGTTGCCAATCTGCCGTATTACATTACCACGCCGATTATTATGGGATTGTTTGAAAGCGGCGTACCCATTGACAATATTACGGTAATGGTTCAGAAAGAGGTGGCAGACCGGATGCAGTCTGGACCTGGAACCAAGGATTACGGCGCTTTATCTCTGGCAGTCCAGTATTATGCAAAACCGTATATTGTGGCCAATGTACCGCCAAACTGCTTTATTCCAAGGCCAAATGTAGGTTCTGCCGTGATTCGCCTGACCAGACATGAAGAGCCGCCGGTCAAGGTAACCGATCCGGCTTTGATGTTTGAGTTGATTCGGGCTTCCTTTAACCAGAGAAGGAAAACCCTTCAGAATGGCCTGAATAATGCCCAGAATTTAAACTTTACCAAAGAACAGATTGGATCGGCCATTGAACATATGGGACTGCCTGCAACCGTCAGGGGCGAGGCTCTGACGCTGGAACAGTTTGCAGGACTGGCCAATTATTTTACAGAAACCTGCAGATAAATGATAATAAAGGGGTTGTTGCAAAGTAGATGAATAATCTACGGAGCAACAGCTCCCTTTTTATGC
>OHRG01000481.1_pt1 | contig 29989 bp, 26 predicted proteins | sample 1578351 | NCBI WGS metagenome assembly OHRG01 (sample SAMEA3879599, study PRJEB24766) | human gut metagenome | biome: human-associated habitat; feature: feces | place: USA | collected 1985/1987
CCTGTCGTCAATCATGACTTTCGGATCTCTGTAATAATCAGCAACGATTTCCTGTATAACCGGTCCATCTGAAACATCTTTATTTTCAGTTATTGTATACTCTTCTACATTGGGCAGAATCTCTTCTTCTTCCCCGATCTGACCGGGTTGTTCAAAAACAGGCGGGACTTGGGTTTTCTTTGCATTATTACTTTTTATCCAACCGATAAGTCCAGCCCCTATGACCAATATCAGGGAAATCCAATCGAATTCTGCTGTAGAGATATTCATATTTATTATATTTGTGTCGCAAATTTCTTATTCATGAAATCAAAAATAGTATTTTTTTTATTAGTTTCCATCACTTTGGGAATAAATATCGGTTGCGGGGATAAATTCAACGAAAAACTCAGGGATAAACACCTCATTCCTTATGTCCCGGTATATACACAGATTAATTTAGGAATAGGAGGCGAAAGTAATCTTCAGGTTCCCGGCCAGCCTATTTACCTGACCAGTTCCCAGCCGGACGCCAAATCATTGGGATATAATGGCCAAGGAATCGTCGTCATCCGTTTGAACGATACCGAATATGCTTGCTGGGATGCCACCTGTACCAACTGCCAGGAACTGACTTCCCATTTTACGAAAGAAGATTTGGACGGAGAACTGGCTGTTTGTCCGGTTTGTCACACTCAATTTTCACTTCGTTACGGAACCCCTTTCAATCTGACTTATGAAATTTACCCCTTGAAAGGATATCCCATTTCAAAAGTAGGTAATAAACTCATTGTCAATTATTAAAACACAGCGAATAGGTGTATCCATAAAAAAAATGCACTATCTGCGATTTTATATAAAAATAATCTTCTTTTTTTTTACCTTTGCAACGAAATACGATTTGTATAAAATGAATAAAATCCGATAGCTCGGATGATAACTAAAAAAATATAATCCGGATGAAGAGAGCATTAATTAGTGTATTTGATAAGACAGGTATTGTTGAGTTCGCTAAATCACTGGATTCTATGGGCTGGGAGATCATTTCAACCGGCGGGACCTCTAAAAAACTGAAAGAAGAAGGCATTAAAGTTCAGGATATTTCAGATCTGACTAAGTTCCCCGAATGTTTTGACGGCAGAGTGAAGACCCTGCATCCCAATGTAGAAGGTGGTATTCTGGCGATCCGTGACAACGAAAAGCATCGGAAACAGATGGCAGAACTGGGAGTAGAACCGATCGATATTGTGGTTTGTAACCTTTACCCTTTTAAACAAACCATTCTGAAAGAAGGGGTATCCCATGCAGAAATCATTGAAAATATAGATATCGGCGGGCCCACTATGATCCGGGCCGCTGCTAAAAACTACAAATTCGTTACGGTCATCACCGATCCCGAAGACTATCGACTGGTAATCGATGAGTTGAAAAACAACGGAGATACGACAGCCGAAACCAAAGAAATGCTGGCAGCGAAAGTATTTATCCACACCGCCCACTACGATGCTCTGATTGCAGGATATTTTTCCGAACGTCTGAATATCAAATACCCGAAAACACTGACTCTCACCTACGAGAAAAAGCAAGATCTTCGGTACGGCGAAAATCCCCATCAAAGTGCTGCTTTTTATGCTTCTGTACTAGGGACGCAAGGCACACTTACCGGAGCTGTCCAATTGCATGGTAAAGAGCTTTCTTACAACAATATCGGAGATACCGACGGAGCACTCGAAACCTTAAAAGAATTCGACGAACCGACTATAGTTGCAGCCAAACACGCTAATCCATGTGGGGTCGGGAGTGCAGAAACATTGGCAGAAGCCTACCGGAGAGCCTATGAAGCCGATCCGGTTTCTATCTTCGGTGGAATCGTGGCGGCAAACCGGGAAATAGATGCAGCCACGGCAACCGAAATGGCCAAGATTTTCCTGGAAGTGATCGTAGCTCCTTCTTTCTCTAAAGAGGCATTGGAAATATTGACTAAAAAGAAAAATTTACGTTTATTACAACTCGACCATATCGATCAGAAAAACCGGAAAGCCAGCAAAGCGAAAACAGTGCTTGGCGGCTTATTGATTCAGGATTCGGATACCCAGCTACTTCATGAATCGGAATTGAAAGTCGTCACAAAACGGCAACCGACCGAAGCTGAAATGAGAGATCTGCTCTTCGCCTGGAAAGTAGTGAAACATACCAAATCGAACGGTATCGCTATCGCTAAAGATTTGTGTACAACGGGTGTCGGCCCGGGACAGGTCAGCCGGATTTGGGCCTTAGAAAACGCTATCCGTCAGGGAAGCGATCGTATTGCGGGAAGTGTGATGGCATCGGATGCCTTTTTCCCTTTCTCCGATTGTGTAGAAGCTGCTCACCAAGCAGGTATTACAGCTATCATACAGCCTGGAGGATCGGTCAGAGACCAGGAGTCTATCGATGCTGCGAACAAATACGGTATCGCTATGATTTTCACCGGCATGAGACATTTTAAACATTAAACAATCCATTGAGGTTGACGCTCATAAATTATTAACGTTCATTTAAAATGGGATTATTTTCATTTCTAACACAAGATATAGCTGTCGATTTAGGAACAGCGAATACGATTATCATCTGTAACGATAAAATGGTGGTAAACGAACCCTCCATTGTCGCTATCGACCGGAAGACCGAAAAGGTTATCGCTATCGGAGAAAAAGCCCGGCAGATGCAGGGAAAGACACATGATAACATCAAAACCATCCGGCCTTTACGGGATGGGGTTATTGCCGACTTTAACGCTGCCGAACAAATGTTGCGCGGTATGATTAAAATGGCAAGTGTAAATAGTAAGTTCTTCTCTCCCTCTTTGCGGATCGTCGTTTGTATCCCGTCGGGAAGTACGGAAGTTGAACTCCGTGCCGTTCGCGATAGTGCAGAACATGCCGGCGGACGTGATGTATATTTGATTTTTGAACCTATGGCTGCTGCTATCGGTATCGGTATTGATGTGGAAGCACCCGAAGGAAATATGATTGTCGATATAGGTGGTGGTTCTACCGAGATTGCTGTTATTTCATTGGGCGGTATCGTGTCGAATAACTCGATTCGTATTGCCGGTGACGATTTAACGGCTGATATTCAGGAGTATATGAGTCGTCAGCATAATGTAAAGGTGAGTGAACGTATGGCAGAACGTATTAAAATCCATGTAGGTGCGGCATTGACTGATTTAGGCGATGATGCTCCCGAAGATTATATTGTTCGTGGTCCTAATCGTATTACTGCTCTCCCTATGGAAGTACCTGTCAATTATCAGGAAGTGGCACATTGTTTGGAAAAGAGTATTGCCAAGATTGAAACTGCTATCTTGAGCGCATTGGAGCAGACTCCTCCCGAGTTGTATGCCGATATTGTGTTGAATGGTATTTATCTGGCAGGTGGCGGTGCTTTGTTACGCGGTTTGGACAAGCGTCTTACCGATAAGATTAATATTCCGTTTCATATAGCCGAAGATCCTTTGCTGAGTGTAGCCAAAGGTACAGGTATTGCACTGAAGAATGTAGACCGTTTCTCATTCTTGATGCGATAAGATATTAATGAAGAAATAAAGATGAGAAATCTGCTGAATTTCTTTTTAAAGTATAATTACTGGTTCCTCTTTGTTTTACTGGAGGTAATCAGTTTTGCTTTATTATTCCGTTTCAACAGTTATCAGGGAAGTGCATTCTTTACCTCAGCCAACCGGGTTGCCGGTGCGGTGTATGACGCAGCCAATAATGTCACCGGATATTTTCACTTGAAAACCATCAATGATGAATTGGTACAAAAGAATGTAGAACTGGAACTGCAAGTGGAACGCCTTCGTGAAGCCTTGACGGAAGCGACGGGAGACAGCAGTGGTATCGAGCAGATGAAACAGGAAGCCTTGCAGGGGTATGACATCTTCAAGGCGAGTGTTATCAATAATAGCATTACTCATGCCGATAATTATATTACTATAAATAAAGGTACGGCAGACGGTGTGCGCAGTGAAATGGGGGTAGTGAACGGAAGTGGTGTGGTAGGTATTGTTTATCTTACTTCTTCTCATCATTCCATCGTTATTCCCGTTTTGAATTCTAAAAGCAGTATCAGCTGTAAAATAAAGAAGAGTGATTATTTCGGTTTCTTGAAATGGGACGGTGGTTCGTCTGAATATGCTTACGTAAAAGATATGCCTCGTCATTCATTATTCTCTTTGGGAGATACCATTGTGACAAGCGGACACAGTGCCGTATTTCCTTCAGGAATTCCGATAGGGACAGTAGACGATATAGCCGACAGTCATGATGGTCTGTCTTACTTGCTTAGAGTCAAGCTCTTTACAGATTTTGCTCGTCTGAATGATGTTCGCGTTATTGCGGAGAAAGGACAAGAGGAACAGCTGGAATTAGAAAAACAGGTTAAAACGAATAAGTAGAGTAGACTGATGATTACTTATCTGCAAAGAATAGAGTGGTTTATCGGGCTGGTACTGTTGCAAGTGCTGGTATTAAATCGTATGCATATGAATGGATATGCCACTCCTTTCTTTTTTATTTATTTTATTCTGAAGTATAATTCGGGTGTAAGTCGTAACACATTGATGGTGTGGTCGTTTTTACTCGGATTGACAGTTGATATTTTCAGTAATACTCCCGGAATGAACGCCGCCGCCGCTACGTTATTGGCTTTTATGCGTGAGCCTATCCTCAGGCTGGTGACGTTACGCGACAGTGCCGAAGACTTTGAGCCGGGCATCAAGAGTATGGGGATTTCTCCTTACTTTCGGTATATTCTGTTGTGTACATTCCTGTTTTGTAGCATTTTGATGGTGATAGATACTTTCTCGTTTTTTAATCTGCCTGTATTATTATTGAAAATATTGACAGATGCCTCCATTACAATTGTTTGTATATTATGTGCCGAGGCAATAAGGAGGAAGAAATAAGTGGAAAGAGATTATAATCTGGAGAAGCGGAAATATGTGATTGGTGGATCAGTTGTTGTTATTGTACTGATTTACCTGATACGTCTTTTTACCTTGCAGATTATGAGCGAAGACTATAAAAAGAATGCAGACAGCAACGCTTTTCTGAATAAGACACAATATCCCAGTCGTGGTGTGATGTATGACCGTAATGGGAAATTATTGGTTTACAACCAACCGGCATACGATGTCACTATGGTGATGAAAGAGGTGGTAAATCTTGATACACTTGATTTGTGCCGGACGTTGAATATTACTCCGGAATACTTTAAAAGGCGTATTCGTGAAATGAAAGATCGCCGCTCTAATCCGGGTTATTCTCCTTATACTCATCAGGTCTTTATGACCCAGCTTTCTGCCGAAGAATGTGGAGTGTTTCAGGAGAAACTGTTTAAATTCCCCGGATTTTATATCCAGAGACGTACCATCCGACAGTATAATTATAATTCAGCTGCTCATGTTTTAGGTGATATTGCCGAAGTTTCCAAACGGGATATAGAGGCGGATGATTATTATGTGCGTGGAGATTTTATCGGTAAACAGGGGGTGGAGCGCTCTTATGAGAAACAATTGCGTGGAGAAAAAGGAGTGGAAATATTGCTCCGTGATGCTCGCGGGCGTATTCAGGGACGCTATATGGACGGAAAATATGACAAGACTCCTGTACCGGGCAAGAATTTGAAATTGGGGATTGATGTTGAGCTTCAAATGCTTGGAGAACGACTCTTGGAAGGGAAAATAGGAAGTATTGTTGCTATCGAACCCGAAACAGGAGAGATATTATGTATGGTATCTTCACCTACTTTCGACCCTAGGCTGATGGTGGGACGCCAACGGGGAAAGAATCACTTGGATTTGGCACGCGATAGTTGGAAACCTTTGTTGAACCGTGCTATTATGGGACAGTTTCCGCCGGGGTCTACCTTTAAGACATCACAAGCCCTTACTTTTCTTGAGGAAGGTATTATTGTGCCCGAGACGCCTTATTCCTGTTATCATGGATTTGTACACGCAGGCCTTCGTGTAGGTTGTCATGCCCATGGCTCTCCTCTGGCATTGGTTCCGGCTATTGCTACTTCATGTAATGCTTATTTTTGTTGGGGACTGTATCACATGATAGGAGCCAAGAAAAAATACGGTTCGGTACAGAATGCGATGTCTACCTGGCGTGACTATATGGTTTCGATGGGGTTTGGATATCCGTTGGGTGTAGATCTTCCGGGAGAGAAGCGGGGAATGATTCCGAATGCAGAGTATTATGACAAGAATTATCGGGGCTCTTGGAACGGTTTGACTATTATCAGTATTGCCATCGGACAGGGAGAGGTGACATTGACTCCGTTACAGATTGCCAATTTGGGAGCGACAATAGCCAATCGTGGTTATTATGTTACTCCCCATGTGGTAAAAGAAGTGGAAGATGAGCCGTTGGATACTCTGTATAGTACGAAACATTATACGAAGGTGAGTAGCCGGCATTATGAAACGGTGGTGCAGGGGATGCGTGCAGCTGTATTGGGTGGTACATGCCGGGGAGCCAATATTCCCGGTATAGAAGTTTGTGGTAAAACCGGTACGGCACAGAATAGAGGTAAAGACCATTCTGCTTTTATGGGGTTTGCTCCGATGAATAATCCGAAGATAGCTATTGCAGTTTATGTGGAGAATGGAGGATTTGGTGCGGTATATGGGGTGCCTATCGGAGCACTGATGATGGAACAGTATTTGAAAGGAGAATTGTCTCCTGACAGTGAGGTGAAAGCTAATGATATACAAAACAGGAGGATAGATTATGGCATACACGAGCGATAATATGTTGAAGTCGATAGACTGGATAACTATTTGCATCTATTTAGCATTGGTTATCTTCGGCTGGTTCAGTGTATGCGGGGCCAGTTATGACTATGGTGAAATAGATTTCTTCAGTTTCGATACACGTGCCGGTAAGCAGTTGGTGTGGATTTCCTGTTCATTGGGGTTGGGATTTATTTTGTTGATGCTCGAAGATAAGCTTTATGATATGTTTGCCTATATTTTTTATGGGGCAATGATGTTGCTATTGCTTGTCACTCCTTTTTTGGCCGAGGATACGAAAGGTTCTTATTCATGGATTAAGTTTGGACCTGTCAGTTTGCAGCCGGCTGAGTTTGCCAAGTTTGCTACGGCTTTGGCTTTGGCTAAATTTATGAATGTTTATGGATTCACCATGAGTAAGCTGAAGTATTCTCTTCCGGTAACGGGGATGATATTACTGCCCATGTTGCTTATTATATTACAGCGTGAAACAGGTTCTGCATTGGTCTATCTGGCTTTTTTCTTCATGCTGTACAGGGAAGGAATGCCCGGCTCCATTCTGTTTGCCGGGATTTGTGCTGTGGTCTATTTTGTGGTTGGCATTCGTTTTAGTCAGGAGATGATGGCAGATGACTGTACATCGGTCGGGGAATTTTCGGTCTTGCTGTTGATAACGATACTGTCTGCCTTGTTGGTTAATTCTTATTGTAAGAAGAAGCCGGTGGTGTGGTATATTCTCGGTTTCGGTTCTGGAGGGACCTTACTGGCGTTGCTCTTTTCTTATTATGTGATTCCTTTCGATATTACGTGGTTTCAGTACGGACTGTGTGTAGCATTGGTTTTTTATCTCATATTCCTTTCCATGCGCGAGCGTATGCGTGATTATTTTTATATTGCTCTGTTTGCTATTGGCTCTGTGGGTTTCCTTTTTTCTGCCGACTATGTATTTGAAAATGTGCTTGAACCTCATCAACAAGTACGTATAAAAGTGGTACTGGGAATGGAGGAGGACTTGGCAGGGGCTGGGTATAATGTGAATCAAAGCAAGATTGCAATCGGTTCGGGAGGACTGTTGGGAAAGGGGTTCCTGAATGGGACGCAGACGAAGTTGAAATATGTTCCCGAACAGGATACGGATTTTATTTTCTGTACGGTGGGTGAGGAGGAAGGTTTCCTGGGTTCTGCTATTGTGTTACTGCTGTTTATGACTCTGATTTTAAGGTTGATAGTTATTGCCGAAAGACAACACACACGCTTTGGACGTGTATATGGTTACTCGGTGCTGAGCATCTTCCTGTTTCATCTCTTTATCAATATAGGAATGGTACTCGGATTAACGCCGGTAATCGGTATTCCATTGCCTTTCTTCAGTTATGGAGGCTCTTCTTTATGGGGTTTTACCATCCTGCTTTTTGTATTTTTGCGCATTGATTCGGCACGAGGAAGTCATTAAGGTTTTTCCAAACGGATGCCGACATCACTGATTCCTTTCAGTGGATTGTCTGTCATGATATGAACGATGCGGATATTTCTGGAAGCACTGTCTTGGGCGATTGTAAAAGAGGGTGTATAGAGCTTGGTAAATTGATATAGTCCGCCGGGACCATTTCCGTTCCAGTTTCCTGTTTTATCGGCAAGGAATAATTGCAGTGTGTCTGTGGTATAGGTGGATGTGTCTTTTACATTTGTGCTGATATTCATCCATAAATCACGATACGGATAGCTTTCCTGATGCCTGATGCCGATAGTCATTTCATACGTTCCCGCAGGTATTGAAGCCGGAAGGGTATAAACAAGAGTATCACTCTTACTCCATCCCGTTGTAGGGATGGATTGATAAGAGTGATAAACCGTATTACTGTGACATGCTGTCAATAGTAAATATATTATCGGCAGGCAAGCTATTTTATTCTTTATCAGCCACAGGAGCTTGTGGCTTGGAATTGTTGTTCTGAGTTGTTTGGGCATTGTTACCGTTATTATTTCCATTTTTATTGTTGGCAGAAGCGGTGTTCTCGCCATTGCCTGGACGCCGGTTACGGTTGCGCTCGCGGCCGTCTTCACGGTTGCGTTTTCCCTCTGCTCTGTTTTCTTTATTTTCGCGTGGAGGTCTTCCTTCCCCTTTGGGTGGGCGGCCTTCTCCTTTCGAAGCTCTGTTTTCCCCTTTCGAAGCTCTGTTTTCTCCTTTGGGTGGACGTCCTTCGCCCTTCGGCTGGTTATCTTTGAGCTGTTGAGGCTTGTTACCGTTGGTAGTACCTTCGTTATTGCCGTTGGTTTCTCCTTTTCTTTTCTTTTTACGATTGTTGTTATTGCCTTTGCGTTTGTCAAAACGGGTTAGGCTTTCCTGTTCCACTAAATCAACCGGTTGTTGCGGTTCGTTTTTCTTGATGGTTTCCAGCAAGTTTTCCGGTTTTTCGCCACGTCTGTTCATATTGATGATTTCAAAGGCTCGTCGTGCAGGGATTGTCACAATGTTTGCCATGAAATTTTTGTCGGTGGAGTAGGTAATGGAACCTTTTAGTATATCAGCCTTGAAGAAGTAGAAAGTGCCGTCGACGGTTTCCAATGTGATTTCTTTACTCGGGAGTCGTTTTTGTGCTTCCACGTATGCGTCCACTTCATAGTTGAGGCAGCATTTCAGTTTGGCGCATTGTCCTGCCAGTTTCTGCGGGTTGAGTGAGATGTCCTGATAGCGAGCCGCACTGGTAGAAACAGAAACAAAGTTGGTCATCCATGTGGCACAACACAGTTCGCGACCGCAGGGACCGATTCCCCCGATGCGTCCGGCCTCCTGCCGTGCACCGATCTGCTTCATCTCGATACGCACGCGGAAAGTTTCTGCCAATACTTTAATTAGCTGACGGAAGTCAACGCGTTCATCAGCAATATAGTAGAAGATGGCTTTGTTGCCGTCCCCCTGATATTCCACATCACCAATCTTCATGTTCAGATTCAGGTTCAACGCAATTTGGCGTGAACGAATCATCGTATCATGTTCTTTGGCTTTTGCTTCTTCATACTTTTCCATATCTACCGGTTTTACTTTGCGGTAGATTCGTTTAATTTCGACATCCGGTTTCAGGTTTGCTTTGCGCATTTGCAGTGGAACGAGTCGTCCGGTCAGTGTCACTACTCCGATATCATGTCCGGGACTTGCTTCCACGGCAACAATATCGCCTTTGTCCAGCTTCAATTTGTTGCTGTTCTTGAAATATCCTTTGCGCGTATTCTTGAACTGAACTTCAACCATCTCCTGTTCCTCGGCATTTCCGGGAATATCAGCCAGCCAGTCGTAAGTATTCAGCTGTTTATCCTGTCGTCCGCAGCCTTTGCAATACAAACAGCCGCTTCCGTTCTTTAATTTAAACTCATTATTCATAGTGTTGTTATATATATGTTATTTCTGCACCAGCAGCACAATCATTTTAAGCGAGAAATCAAAAAATACCATCTTGGCATTTACGTTCTGTTCTATATGTTGCTGTGCTTCACTTAGTTCATTCATTATTCCCATTACGTTTCGTTCGTTGACAAACGGAGCGAAACGAGTAGAAAAGTTTTGTTCTTCATTGCTCATATATACCAGGTCTCGTCGGTGAAAATTGAATATGAAATTTTCACGTATCATGCGCTGGCAATAAGTAAGGAAGTTTTTTTGTCGTTCGCGTCCCATGCTTGCCACTCCTTCGCTCCATCGTTTCATATCGCGTATCTTGCGCTGGTAGGACAGACGCATCAAACTGACAAATAGTTCGAAAAACAGTTTGTTCTCTTCACTCAGATGAATGGTTTCCAGTGCTTTCAAAAAATTACCTTCAGAGCGGTGGGCAATATCATTGGCATCTTGTGCTTGCAATCCGTATTTGCTTTGCAGCACTTGGGCTATTTCTGCTTCATCAATTCCATGAATGTTGAATCGTTGGGTACGGCTTTGAATTGTTTGCAAGAGTGCATCCGGTTCTTCCGATACAAGAAGGAAAACGGTTTGTACCGGCGGTTCTTCTAATAGTTTAAGTAGCTTATTACTGCATTCTACGTTCATTTTTTCGGGCAGCCAGATAATCATTACTTTATAACCTCCCTGACTGGATTTCAAACTGAGTTTGCGCATAATTTCATCGCTTTCTTTGACAAATATCTGCGCTTGCTGATTCTCTGCTCCCATCTCTTTTAACCAATGGTTAAGGTTGAAATAAGGATTATTCATTACAAATTGCCGCCACTCCGATATGAAATCATCGCATACTGTATCCTTTCCGGCTTTTTTCTTGATGACAGGGAAAACGAAATGAAAATCGGGATGTGCCAGTTTGTTGAACTTGGTGCAACTGGGGCATACGCCGCAAGCATCATGCTCTCCACGGTTTTCACAACAAATGTAACGGGCATATGCTATCGCCAAAGGTAACTTTCCAGTACCTTCGGGACCGCAAATCAGTTGGGCATGGGGGATTCTTCCCTCTTTCACTTCGGCAATAAGCCGTTGCTTTGCTTCTTCTTGTCCTATTACATCTTTAAAAAACATCAGCCTATATTTAATATATTACTTTTGCTACTTCTTTTACGCTTTCTACGGCACTCACCGTATAGAAGTGGATACTTGGCACGCCGTATGCTATCAATTCGCGGCATTGGTGGATGCACCATTCCACTCCGAGGGCGCGTGCTTCTTCATCGGTTTTGCATTTCATGGCTTCTGAGGCCAATTCTTGTGGAAGATCAATCTTGAATGTTTTCGGTATCATGCTCAATTGAGATAATTTGCCGAAAGGTTTGATCCCCGGTATGATAGGTACATTGATACCTTCTTTATGCACCCTTTCCACAAACTCAAAGTACTTACGGTTGTCATAGAACATTTGTGTCACGGCATATTCCGCACCGGCTTCCACTTTTTTCTTTAGCCAATAAATATCTTGTTCCATATTGGGTGATTCTTCGTGTTTCTCAGGGTAGCAGGCCACTCCATAGCTGAACGGTGTTCCTGTCACCTTGATGGGAGAACCATCGACGAATAGTCCCTTATTGAAATCATTAATTTGTCCTTCCAGTTCCAATGCATGGCTGTATCCGTTTCCTTCGGGGACAAATGCGGATTCGTGTTTGGCTTTGTCACCGCGTAATACCAACAAGTCGGTAATGCCCAAGAACTGTAAGTCCAGCAATACATATTCCGTATCCTCGCGGGTAAATCCGCTGCATAGGATATGTGGCACAGTTGTTATATTGTATTTGTTTTGCAGTGCGGCAGCTACGGCAACCGTTCCGGGACGGCGGCGCATACGTGCGCGTTGGTAAAGACCATTTCCAAGGTCTTTGTATACATATTCGCTGCGATGGGTGGTGATATTGATGTACTTAGGGTCAAATTCACGCAATGTATCCACCGTCTTATAAAGCTTCTCAATGCCCGTTCCTTTCAGAGGGGGCAATATCTCAAAAGAAAACGCCGTTTTATCGGTGCTTTTTATTAAGTCAACTACTCTCATTCTTATATCTCGTCTCTTGTGCCTTCTACGGCAAAATTACATATTGGGGCAAAAATAAGAAAAATATTGTAGTTTAAGGAGGTGAAAAGAGGATTTATTTTTTCTCTGCCTTATAATAAGGTGAAAACCATAAGGCAGGAAAAAACTTTCATTGATGTAAAACCGTGTTTTTTGCCAAAGTAAAAAACTGTTTATTTAAAGGAAGGGTGTAAACATATTGGCGAACCAGCCAACAAAGCGTTTCCATGCGGAACGCTTTTTGTATTCTTCCTTGGTGAGCAATGTGCTGTCTTTCTTGTCATCTTCAAACATGCTGCTCAATTCGTGGGTTGTTTCTTTGTCAAAGATAAAGGCATTTACTTCGTAATCGTAACGCAAACTCCGACTATTTAAATTTGTGCTGCCCACGGTACAAAACAAACTATCTACCATCATGATTTTAGAATGATGGAACCCTCCGTTATAGATATAGATTTCAGCTCCTTTTTTTCTGAGTTTGTTTGAAGTGTAAAAAGCTGCATCAGGGGTAAAGGGGATGTCTGATTTGCCGGGAATCATTATTTCCACCTCTACTCCACGTTTCAATGCTCGTCTGATAGCTTTCTTTATACTGTGGGTGGGTGTGAAATAGGGATTTACAATCTGCACTTTATGTTGTGCGGCGTCTAATGACTTAACATACATACGGCGCATTATTTTGGGGCTTTTCCGCGGTACTCGGTCGACTATTGCTACCGTCTTGCCACCGGTATCAATGGAATCATTGAGCAAAGGGTAGTACATTGCTCCTCCGATATGCTGTTTGGTGCTTTTATTCCACATTGTAAGGAAGATATCCTGAAGATTGTTTACGGCATCACCTTCGATGCGGACATGCATATCTCTCCAATCACCTATTTCAGGCAGACCTTTAATGTAATAATTGGCTATATTCATTCCTCCGGTATAGCCCACTTTGCCGTCTATTACCACTATTTTGCGATGGTCACGATGCAGGGCATGGTTAATATACGGAAATTGAAAAGGATCAAACTTCACTATTTCAATTCCTTTTTTGCGTATGGCTTTCAGATGCTCTTTTTTCAGAGGCTTGTTGTTTGAGAGGTTGCCAAATGCATCGAACATGGCTCGTACCTCCACTCCTTCTTTTACCTTTTCGCCTAATAAATCGAACAGGGCATTAGCAATTGAGTCATTACGGAAGTTAAAGTATTCCAAATGAATGTGATGCTTGGCTTTTCTTATTTCTTCAAAGAGGTCGATAAATTTGGTATGTCCGCTTTTTAACAGTTTCAGGCGATTGTTTTGGGTGATGGGGATGCCTGATTCTTGCAGGTAGCTGATTACGATAGAATCGCTGTTTGCTTCTTGTGCAAGGGTAGTTCTGCAAATGGAAAGGAACAGTATAAAAAGAATGGTTAGATGAGTATGTCTAGTTATATCGATTTTCATTGCTTTTAAAATTAGGGTCGCAAAGGTATTTATTATTCTAAAGATGACCAAGTTATCGGTATTATTTATATTTAAAAGCGTAAAATAGAACAGGTAAATCGGAAAAACTTTCTTTCTGTTCTGTATTAATTTATAGAAGAAATTGATAAATAGAACAGTTAATTTGGTATATAGACCTTTGTTACTTCATTTAAGTAGAGTACATTTGCAGGAAAACACTAAAACTTAAATCTATGAAATTATTTTGTTGTATTATTTTAGGTGCGTTTATGGTAATGTCGGCTTCTTGCAGTCATAATAGCAAAGAGACTAGAAGAATGCAGACAGTAAAAATAGACACAGTTTTTTCTGTCGAAGGGCAAACTCCTTTGCAGTTTCCGGGGAAGGTAAAAGCTGCTCAGGACGTTAATTTGTCTTTCAGAGTAAGCGGAACGATAGGCAAAATTTGTGTGGAAGACGGAGCCCGGGTAAGGAAAGGTCAGTTGTTGGCACAACTTGATCCTACCGATTATCGGATTCAGCTGGAAGCTACCGAGGCCGAATATCAGCAGGTTAAGGCTGAGGCAGAACGTGTGATGGCTCTTTATAAGGATAATGGAACGACTCCCAATGCCAATGACAAGGCTGTGTATGGGCTGAAGCAGATAACTGCCAAGTATCAACACCACAAGGATCAGTTGGAATATACTAATCTCTATGCTCCGTTTGACGGATTCGTACAAAAGCATTTGTTTGATGAACATGAAACGGTGGGGGCGGGGATGCCGGTTATTTCGATGATCAGCCAAGGAGCACCGGAAGTGGAAATAAATCTGCCGGCAGCAGAATATATTCGTCGTACACAGTTTATCCGTTATCATGCTACATTTGATATTTATCCGGGCAAGTTTTATCCGTTGGAATGTATCAGTATCCCCCCCAAGGCAAATGCCAATCAGTTATATTCTATGAGATTGAGAATAGTGCAGGATGGTAAGCCTTTTCCGTCCCCGGGAATGAATACTATGGTTACTGTTTTTTGCAGTGCAGGTGATATGCATTCTCTGTCAGTGTCAAGCGGGGCTGTTTTGCAAAAGAATGGAAAGGCAGCAGTCTTTGTTTATGACCCGTCGAAAGGAACGGTGAGAAGTTGTGAAGTGACTGTACTCAGACTGCTGACCAATGGACGCAGTGTGATAACTTCGGATGCATTGCAGCCGGGAGAACTTGTCGTGTCATCGGGAGTGCATCATATAGAGGATGGCGAGGTGGTGAAACCGTTGCCGCCTATTACATCAACTAATGTAGGAGGGCTGTTATAATGGATATTAGTAAGTGGGCATTTCAAAACCGTAATCTGGTTTATTTCTTGGTGGCTGTCCTTCTTTTGGGAGGTGTTTATTCCTGCTATGAGATGAGTAAGCTGGAAGACCCGGAGGTTAAAGTGAAATTGGCAATGGTGGTTACCACTTATCCGGGAGCATCGGCGCATCAGGTAGAGTTGGAAGTAACGGATGTGTTGGAGAAAAATATCCGTACCATGGGTAATATAGATAATGTGGAGAGTTATTCTTATAATGACTTATCTATTATTCAGATAGAATTGTTGAGTACGGTGAAGGATGAGGATGTGGAGCAATGTTGGGATATGTTGCGTCGCAAAGTGGGAGATGCCTGTGCTTCGCTTCCTCCGGGGGCAAGCGCACCAATGGTGAAAGATGACTTTGGCAATGTATATGGCATGTTTTATGCTTTGACCGGAGATGGGTTGACGGATAGGGAGTTGTCTGATTATGCCGAACTTATCAAGAGGGAGGTTAGTGACCTTGAGGGGGTGGACAGGGTAGAACTCTACGGCACAAGACCGGAATGTATCAATATCTCTTTGTTGCAAGACCGGATGGCAAATTTGGGAGTGAAGCCTGCCGAAGTGCTTGCCACATTGAACGGGCAGAACAAAACGACTTATACGGGGTATTATGAGAATGGAGATAATCGTATTCGTGTAACGGTCAACGATAAGTTTAAGACGGTAGATGATATCGGAAAAATGCTTATTCAGGGACACGATGATGATCAGTTACGTTTGCGTGATATAGCGCGAATAGAAAAGAGTTATGAGAATCCCACACGTAATGAATTGTTTTATGATGGTGAGCAGGCTTTGGGACTGTTGGTAGCTGCTTCCAGCGGTACGGATATCATCAAGGTAGGCAGTGCGGTGGCAAAGAAGCTTGACGATTTGAAAGGAAGCCGCTTACCGGCAGGAGTGGAGTGTCATAAAGTGTTTTATCAGCCGGAGCGTGTGGGTGATTCGTTGGGTACATTTGTTATCAACTTAATAGAGTCTGTGATTATAGTTGTACTCATTTTGATGTTGGCAATGGGCTTCAAGAGTGGGGTTATCATTGGAATCAGCCTGGTGGTAACGGTATTTGGTTCATTTCTGTTCTTGCTGTCTGCCGGCGGCACGATGCAGCGTGTGTCCTTGGCGGCATTTGTGCTGGCAATGGGGATGCTGGTAGATAATGCCATTGTAATTATCGATGGTATCTTGGTCGATCTGAAGGCAGGTAAACCTCGTATGGAGGCGATGACAGCCATCGGAAGACAAACGGCGATGCCGTTATTGGGGGCCACTCTGATTGCCATCATTGCTTTCCTGCCTATTTATATGTCACCGGATACAGCAGGAGTCTATACGCGCGATCTCTTTATCGTATTGGCGGTATCGCTATTGTTGAGTTGGGTATTGGCGTTAATTCATGTTCCTCTGATGGCAAACAGGAGACTGAAGAGTGAAATGACAACAGGAGAAACGAATGCCCGTGTGTATAAAGGGCGTGTCTATGCTTATCTGAGAGCTGCTCTTTACTTTGGCTTGTCTCATCGCTGGAGCTTTGTATTTGCCATGGTTGGTCTATTGGGGCTCTCTCTTTGGGGATATGGTTATATGAAACAAGGATTCTTCCCCGATATGGTTTACAATCAGCTTTATATGGAGTATAAATTGCCTGAAGGGACTAATTCGACGCGAGTTGTCCATGATTTGCGGGAAATAGAGACGTATTTGAAGAGCAGGAAGGAAATAACCCATGTTACGACTTCTGTTGGCGGAACTCCCGGACGTTATAATTTGGTGCGGAGTATTGCTAATCCTTCTCTTTCTTATGGGGAACTGATTATAGACTTTACTTCACCGGAAGAATTGGTGGATAATATGGACGAGATTCAGTCTTATCTGTCGCAGGCATATCCTGATGCGTATGTCAATTTAAAGCGTTATAACCTGATGTTCAAGAAGTATCCTATTGAGGCACAGTTTATGGGACCCGACCCGGCGGTGTTGCACCGTTTGGCAGACAGTGCACGTCATATTATGGAAAATACTCCTGAGGTACGCCTTGTGACGACAGATTGGGAGCCGCAGGTTCCGGTGCTGACAATAGAATATGACCAGCCGGCCGCACGTGCTTTGGGGTTGAGCCGCAACGATGTCAGTCTCTCTTTACTGACAGCTACCGGAGGAATTCCCATCGGTTCATTTTATGAGGGAATTCATGCCAATACAATCTATTTGAAATGTTTGAATGAAGAAGGGAATCCGATAGAAGATTTAGGTAATACACAGGTGTTTTCTTCTATACCGTCACTCAATGGTCTGCTGAATGAAGAAATGATGGTAAAGTTGAAATCGGGTTCACTGTCAAAAGAAGAACTAGTGGAAGGTATTATGGGCAGCACTCCATTGAAACAAATTAGTAAAGGAGTGGACGTAAGGTGGGAAGACCCGGTGGTTCCGCGTTATAACGGACAGAGAAGCCAGCGTGTGCAGTGCTCACCGGCTCCGGGACTTGAAACGGAACAAGCACGTTTGGCTGTTGCTTCGCAGATAGAAAATATTCCTTTGCCCGAAGGTTATACATTGTGTTGGCAAGGAGAAAAAATAGCCAGTACGGATTCTATGAAATATTTATTCAAGAATTTTCCATTGGCTATTATCCTGATGATTGCTATCCTGATTATGTTGTTTAAAGATTATCGCAAACCGATTATTATTTTCTGTTGTATTCCTCTTGTCTTTGTGGGAGTGGTGGCAGTCATGCTGCTCACTGGAAAGACTTTCAATTTTGTTGCGATAGTGGGGACGCTGGGATTGATAGGTATGTTGATTAAAAATGGTATTGTGTTGATGGATGAAATAACGTTGCAGATAAACCGGGGAGTTGAACCGACAGCAGCATTAATCGATAGTTCGCAAAGTCGTTTACGTCCTGTGATGATGGCTTCTCTGACTACCATCTTAGGTATGATTCCTTTGCTGACAGATGCCATGTTTGGTTCATTGGCAGCCGCCATCATGGGAGGATTACTGTTTGGTACACTCATAACATTACTGTTTATACCTGTTCTTTATGCATTATTTTTTCATATAAAACAGACTGACAAATGAAAAAGATATCTATTTTGATTGGTGCTTTATTTTGCTCATCAGCTTTATTTTCTCAAGAGGTGTTGAGCTTGAAGCAATGTCGTGAGATGGCTCTTCAATATAATAAAGAAATGGCAGCTTCTGTCCGGCAGACAGAAAGCGCGCGATATATGGCTAAAAGTTATAAAGGAAATTTCTTTCCGAATTTTACGGCGAGTGGGACCGGTATTTATAGCAGTGCCAGTGGACATTATGGTATAGAAGGAGGAAATCTGCCGGTGTTTATGCCTAATTCATCCGGTCAATTTCTGCCCAATGGCGGTTTCTCTTATTTCCCGGGAATTGATTTAAAGTATAAAATCAGGCTTATTTATATGGGAGGAGTGGAAGTTGAACAACCTCTCTATATGGGTGGAAAAATTACGGCGGCTTATAAAATGTCTGTATTGGGCAAGGAGATGGCGCAAATGAATGAAACCCTGACGGCTACCACAGTTATTTTGAATACCGATAAGGCATATGCCCAAGTAGTTAAAGCTAGGGAAATGAAGAATGTGGCCGATAGGTATCATACTGTGCTGGTTGAGTTGCATAAGAATGTGGAAAGTGCATATCGTCATGGGTTAAAGCCTCAGAATGACGTGCTGAAAGTGCAGGTAAAATTGAATGAAAGTGAACTCAATATGTGCAAAGCAGAGAACGCATTGCGCTTGGCAACAATGAATTTGTGTCATTTTATTGGTAAACCTTTAATTGCAGATATACAGGTGTCGGGAGACTATCCTGAAGTGAAAGAGAATATAATGATGCAGGTATCGGATATTACGGCTCGTCCTGAATATGGCATTTTAAATAAACAAGTAGCTATGGCAAAACAGCAAGTGAAATTGAATCGTAGCGAACTGTTGCCTAAGGTTGGTGTTAAAGGCTCATATAATTATATTCATGGTTTGGAAGTAAATGATGAAACATTTTTGTATAAAGGAGGATTTTCAGTCTTATTGAATGTCAGCGTTCCTCTTTTTCACTTTGGAGAGCGTATCAACAAAGTGCATGCCGCCAAAGCTAAGTTGGAACAGACTCGTTTGGAGCAGGCTGATATGAATGAGAAAATGCTGTTGGAATTGACTTTGGCTGCTAACAATTTGGATGAGGCTCGCTTAGAAAGTGAACTTTCCGACCGTTCTTTGCAACAGGCAGAAGAGAATATGAGGGTGAGTAAGAAGCAGTATGAGGTGGGTTTAGAAACTTTATCGGATTATCTTGAAGCTCAAACTTTATGGCAACAGGCTTATTGTGTACAAGTGGATGCTCATTTCCGTCTGTATTTGAATTATGTGGAATATTTAAAGGCTACCGGAACTTTGTCACAAAGCAGTTTATATTGAAATGTCTTTCAAAAAGATGTAAATTCGTGGGAACAATGGGAGTTTCATGAGAACAATCATTAGTGGCTCTATGCTGCTTGAATACTTCTATCTTCAATCAATAGCAAATAATGTCTGTTCTTACAGACACCCTAATTCCCCCCAAGTTTTCAAACTGAGCCATAACTTACAGGTAATTAAGGCTTTTAGGCACAAAAAAGAGGAACAAAGTATTAACTTCATTCCTCTTACTTGGTGATCCGCCTGGGTCTTGAACCATGCGGCTCACAAGTCTTAAAATCAATATTTTATCGCACCTCAATCTTTTAAGGGGTACGAATTAGGCACTTTTTCAAGGAACATTTGGCTTCCCTTGTCGGGATTGTGTCTGCCTTTATCTTCGGTTCAAAGATACCACTTTATTTTCAAACACGCAAATCATTGAAAATAAATCTTCTGCGGTTAGTGCAAGGTGCAAGCTATATATATAAATATATACTTGCACCTTGCACTAAAATGTCCCTTTTATTCTATTCGAAGTAAAACACTTCCTGTACTTTTGCTCATTCACAAATATTCTTATAAAATGCAGTCATTCAAAATAGTACAACCATCACTAATATTACGTAGCTACATTCGCTATTATTGGATATTACAAAGAGATATGATAAATGCTACTACCGGACGCACATTCCCATTAGGTTGCATACAAATATTCTTTCACAAAAAGAAGCAATTATTTTCGCAAACTTACCATAAAATGCAACCACAAAATTTCGTTTGCGGACAAGAAAATGGATATACTGATATTTGTGCAAATGGAGATATAGAAATGCTTGTTGTTGTGTTTCAACCATATGCGGCAAAGATATTTTTTCGGCAACCATTATCCCTTTTTCAAGGAGAAAATATAGCGATAGAGGATGTGGAAGATAGGGAACTTTCCGAACTTGCCCATAAAATAGCTGATACAGGAAACTACATTCGTTGCATAAATTTGATAGAAGATTTCCTATTGCATCGTTTAGTTGTATGCTCAGACTATAATATAGATAGACTTTCTGCTGTAATCCAAAACATTAATCTTAACCCATACCTTGATGTTTGCAAATTGGCGAATACCGCATGCCTAAGCACAAAACAATTCACAAGGGTTTTTACGGAATATATTGGAACCTCGCCAAAAGAATTTCTACGGATTATAAGAGTGCAACGGACTTTATTTTTGTTACAGCAAAATCCTCAATATAATTTTGCGCAAGTGGCTTATAGTTGCGGCTTTTCCGACCAATCACACATGATAAGAGAATTTAAACTGTTTACAGGATATACACCATTAGAATACCTATCAGTTTATACCCCCATATCTGATTATTTTTCTAACTCGTAAGAATGTCCGTATTCTTCTATCTACGTCCTTAGGACAATCGTAATTTTGCAATGTCTTAGCGCAGGACAAAGTAAAGTAATAACTAAAAGAAAAAAGAAAAAAGAACATGAAGAATTTAATCGCATTCTTTGAAATCCCTGTTACTGACTTCTACCAATCGGTAAATTTTTATCAAGCAATCTTTGGGGTGGAACTTATGGTAGCCGAATACAGCAATGAGAAAATGGCTTGTTTTGTACAGGACGGACAAACAGTTGGTGCAATATCCTATGCACCTGACTTCAAACCCTCAGAGCAAGGTGTATTAATTCACTTTAATTGTGAAGATATTGACTGGTCAATTCAGCAAGTACTGAAACATGGTGGCAGAATAACAGTTCCTAAAACAAAAATCCAAGCAGAAGGAAAGGGATATTTTGCCGTATTCGCTGACCCTGCTGGCAATCGCATAGGACTTTATGCAGACTAATGCGTGTTGATAGATTAAAATATGGCTGCAAGTTGTTTTATTTGCAGCTATATTTTTGCTCATAACCAATAAGAAACGACAAAAAGCCTTACCTTTGTAAAATGATTCAAGAAGGTTTCAAATTTTACAAGCCATGTAAGTTATTGCAGCCTTACGTTAGGTATTATTGGGTATTCACAAGCAACCAACTACTGAATACCTTTACCTTTCCTATTGGTTGCCCACAAATCATCTTTCACAAGCAAACTCCGTTGTATATTCCCGAATTGAATACCACACAAAATAGGTTTACTATCAGCGGTCAAGTTAATTTTTCATCACATCTGTATGCTGATGAAAATATCGAAATGGTAGTGGTCGTATTTCAACCTCATGCCATGAGTACATTCCTGAATGTACCGACATCACTCTTTTATAATCAGGAAGTTTCAGGTTACGATATTGAAAGCAAAAAATTAAATGAACTGGCTGCACGGATATTTGATTGCGAAGATAACAGCCATTGTATAAATCATATAGAAGAATGGTTGCTGTCACAAATTACAGATACCTTATCTGATGCGATATGCAAAGTTAAAAGAATTACTGCGTCAATAAAACAAATATGTATAGCCCCCGCAACACCCGTAACCAAATTATCCTCTATAGCCTGCCTAAGTAAAAAGCAATTTGAACGACTATTCAATTCATTGGTAGGCATCAACCCCAAAGAATACACCCGTATCGTTCGTTTTCAAAAAGCACTGGAACAAATGCAGCACCAATCCGGTGAAATCAATCAGGCACAAATAGCTTACATGAGTGGTTATGCAGACCAATCACACTTCATACGGGAGTTTAAGAAGTTCAGCGGATATACGCCCATGTCATTGTTGAAAGTATCAAATCCATATTCCGATTTGTTTACCAACCCTGTATAAATGTCCCGTTTGTTCTATCCGGGGTCAAACGCTTCTCCTACTTTTGCTATCTGATTCATTAAATGAAAATAGCATTAAGTATGAAAGAAGTAAATCCCCAAGAAACCAGTCGGGCATATGCCTTTGAAATGTGGATGAACGCACCCATGCCAATGGTGACGTTCTTTAAGACACTCAACGTGTCACGCCTTGTGAAAATCAGCCGGAAATCGGACATGAAGTTTAATATGTTGATGTGCTGGTGCATCGGCAAAGCCGCAAGGGACGTGAAAGAATTTTATATGCTGCCCGTTGGCGGTAAATTGATGCAGTACGATACCATTGCAGTAAACACCATTGTAGCTAACAGAAAAGGCGAGGTAAGTTCGTGTGATATTCCTTTCTGTGATGATGTATCTTTGTTTAACCAACACTATCTGCAACTTACCAAACAAGTGGCTGAAAGTTGCGTCAATCACGACTTGACGGAAAGCATGGTTATCGGAACTTCCGCATTGGCACAATATGAAATAGACGGTGCTGTCGGGATGTATAGCGGCATTTTTAATAATCCGTTTCTTATTTGGGGCAAATACAAACGCCGCCTGCTGAAAACGACACTTACCGTTTCTTTCCAGTTCCACCACACGCAAATGGACGGGGCGCACGCTTCCCGCTTTTTGGACGGGATTCAGAGAGCAATTGACAATTTGCAGTATAAGTAAGTTTGCCAGAAATGATATACACAGGTTACGATTTTGCAGCCTATTTCAAAAATGACTATTTATGGTAACTGATTCCGTAACAGATTGAGTAACTTTGCTCTCAATAATAGAAACAGCAATGGAAACAGACATAGAAACCAAATATTGCCAAAGTTGTGGTATGCCATTAGATATTGAGGGTATTACAGAATATGGAACAAATTCTGATGGTACACTCAATCAGGAATTTTGTTCTTGTTGTTTGAACTCCGGCAAATATCTTTTTAATTTTTCAATGGAATACCTCATTTATCTTTGGGGACTTTTCCCCGATTCTTATAATCAAATTGCTGGTACGAATTACAAAAGCGAGGAATTGAGAAATGTGTTATCCGACAGGTTACCCAATCTAAAGCGGTGGAAGCAAAAGATAAACACTGCCCATATACACTATGACCTTATAATGAATGTTCAAGAATATATTAACAGGCATTTATTTGAGGACTTAAATTGTGACAATTTATCTCATGTAGCTTGTATGTCTATGTATCACTTCCGGAGAGTATTCAAAGATGTTGTTGGAGAGAATGTCGGTGATTATATTCAGCGGTTAAGGTTAGAATATATTGCTTTCAAACTTATTTCAACGAATACAAGGGTATCGGAACTACTTGAACAGATAAATTTTCAAAATAAACATACTTTATCAAGGGCATTTAAGAAGCATTTTCAGATGTCTATTCCTGCTTTCAGAAAAGTATATTCAAATGTTGCTTATGAAAACAAAATTATAAAACAACTGGAGTATTCAATAAAGAGGATTAAAGAAATTAAAGTTGCATATTTGAAATTTGAGCGAACACATAGAAATAAGCAAGCATATTCTACTTTATGGAAACAAATAATGGAATTTGCCAAAAAATACAATCTGACAGATAAAGGCTTCAAATACGTTAGCATCAGTTTGGATAGCCTTGATATTACGGAAATAGATAAATGCCGATTTTTGATTGGTATAACTGTTCCCTATTCAATGGAAATTCCTAAAGGTTTCAGTGTTCTAAACATACAAACAGGTCTATATTCGGTATTCAATATAAAAGGAAGATACCATGAATTAAATAGAATTTATCGGGATATTTATCTTGATTGGTTGCCTAATAGCAAGTATCGTTTAAGGGAACAAATGACTTTTGAAATATATACAAACACTCCCGATAAAGCAAGCATGGAAGAATTGGTAACGGAAATCTATTTACCTATTGAAGTAAAACAAAAGATAAAATGAAAGACGAAATAATTCAATTTTTAAAAGAGAACATCATTGGTAAAACATTGCTTACTGGTGCAGTCTATAAATTAGAGAACGGAAATTTAGAAGGCGTATATAACGACAAAATGACATTCTCAAATTTGGTAACAACGGGAAACGGTTTCAAGTTCGACATGACAACTGTTACCAAAGAATTGGTTTACAATTTGGATGATAAAGGAGCAAGAACCACCATAGCCAAAGATTATACAGGAACGAGTGTGTTTTGTTATGAATTGGCAATGCGAAAAAGCACAAAGCAAATCACAGGTTATATGCGCTGTGTTTCAACAACAGTTCAAGATTCCACAATGGAAGCCGTAGTTTGTGGAATATTTGATGTGACTTTTGACGGGATAGAGCTAAAATGGCAAGAAAATCAGTTGTTATATAGAGATAATCCCATAGGAGAAGATAAATATAAACCTGTCGCTTTCAATTCTAAAGTTCGTTTTTATCTTGATAACGGGAAAGTCGTATTTGAATATTTGCCAACGCTTTGGGATATATCCCCTGACACATTGGAAAAAAGGTTGTCTAAAGATGATTATCCTCCTTATATATCAAAAGAACTGTAACTGAATGAAAAAGAAGTAGAACCGGATATATTATGAGGTTCCACATTTGTCACGAAAAAATAAAAAGGCTTTCAGGTTGTACGCCAAATTCTTTTCTTGTTGTCCCACAAGCCGAGGATGTGACACTAATATATATCGCCATAAAGTCGTTTTTATACAATAGGACAGATGTCGATAGTGGTAATTTTGCTATTTCATTAAAAACAGCAGCATCAATAACATTAGAAAAATAAGTCGTAAATATGAAACAGAGAATCTGCCAAAGCTGTGGTATGTCTATGCCCACTGATGATTTGTTAGGAACTCACGGTAACGGATGTTTGTGTACCGAATATTGTTACCATTGTTTTCAAAAAGGGTTCTTTACGAACAGTTCTTTAGAGGAACAAATTGAATTAAACATTCAACCTGAAAGTCTAAACGCATTCAATAAAGCGTCAGGGACACATTTCACCAAAGAAGAAGCAGCCGAAGGGTTACACAAATTCTTGCCTACACTCAAACGTTGGATGCCTATCAAAAAACAGGCAGAATGGGTACTTAAGCAATGTGGCTATATTATACTTTCCACTGTCAGTGAAAATGGTTATCCACGTCCGGTAGCTATTGACATATTGCGCCATACTGGTATATCAATTTTATGGATGACAACTGGTTTATCCACAGAAAAGGTAAAACACATCAGACAAAACACAAAAGCCGGGGTTTGTTTTGTTCACGAAGCAGACAGCATTACTTTAACCGGAAAAGTAGAAATACAGACTGATGCAGAAACCCGTCAGAACTTTTGGCAAGACTATATGCTGCACTATTTTCCACTGGGTATAAATGACCCTGATTATTGCATACTTTGTTTTCACACAGAAGAAGCAACCTTGTGGATAGACAGGAATTTTGAACGTATAGTGCTATAATATGTCTTCTATATAGTTTTATTATAAAAAGCGTGAAAGAAGAAGTAGATAAGATATTAGAGCAAATAGAGGTCGATATATCAGAAATCGACCTCTACGGCTATGATATTATCGAAACTTCTTTGTCAATGGTACATCGGCTACAGACGGTTCTTAATGATTTGAGAATTAAAGTTCAAACCTATGTATTTCCAAACAAAGAGGATGAAATACTATTCTTTAAGACCCAGAAACCGGAAATACTTGCCCGGTTATTATTCTTCTACAAGATTTATCGGATAGAAACACAATGCCCCAATGGTAGCAATGAAGTGATTAGAAATTACATCAATCGAGAACTGGATAATCTGACTTATTTCTTCAATCGTAATTTGGACTTTTACCAATACTACCGTTCACGTTCAACTATGTACGATGAATATTATTTTGTTCGGGGCAAAGCGGATTTGCGTTTATGCACCGATAGCGCACAATTCGATAAAGACCCCAATTTCTCAACAGGATATGATTATAAGGTGGCTAAGATTATCGCCAATGAAATGCTGCGCATCTATCTAAATAAAAGATTAGTAAAACTGGAAAGTAACAATCAGATAGAGGACAATCTACAAAGATGCTTCAAATATCCGTTCCGATTCACGGGTAAAAAGGCATATCTTATTGAACTGGGGTATTCTCTTGTATCTTCGGGTGACATCAACAATGGCAACGTGGAAATAAAAGAAATGATGAATTTCCTTAGTACGATATTCCATATTGATTTAGGGGATTATTACGCCTCATACATAGCCATGAAAGAGAGAAAAGACCGGACGGCGTATCTTCATCATCTGATAGATAATCTTGTAAAGCGGATGAATGAGGATGATATGAAGTGAAATGTCTGCATGACTAACAGTTACAAAAAACATTGTTACTGTTATTTCTATAATTCAAAATGCAACACTTCTACTTTTTCGTTTGTTGGAAGTGAAAGAAAGGCATTAGGTGTATTGCCTGACAACCTTTTTACTTCTCTATATAGGTGCGGTGTATCATAATATCCCGCTTGGATAGCAACAGACAAAAGGTTATCGAATGAAATGTTGGATTTTAAAAGGTGAATAGCGTTCCAAAACTTAATAATTCGACTATATTCTTTGGGAGAATAACCTGTATAAAATTTAAATTTGCGCTCAAATTGTCGTAGGCATAAGCATACTTCTGTTGCCAATTCCTTAATAGAAACAACACCTTTCTGTCTGCTAATCAAGGAAACAGCATAAGATATTTGCTTTTCTGTGTCCATATTATTTTTGTACACATATCTAACCAATTCATGTTCAATAGTATCAATCGGATTTTGATTGGATTCACAGAGTTTATATATGAAAGATTGACTAAAAATAGCCGGAAATTCTTGGCTATCCAATCCTTGATTTATCAATTCATTTAGTGGAATCTCTATGAACCGAAAAAGTCCACATGGGCGAAAGCGTACACCTATGATATGAATGAAATTTGTGCGAGCGACCAATTCTGTAAATGTATTCATCGGTCCAAAGAAATAGGAATGATAAGGTTTCATTATCAGTCCATTTCTAATAGAATCTGCGGCGCTACCCCCTGTGAAAACAAAGTCAGAACAACCATGAGGTGGAATGTTAAATTTCAATCCACTTCTTGTTTCTCCTTTGTATTCCCAAAAGTGATAGATAAAAGGAGCTAATATGTTACATGGAGAATATTCTTTATACATATAACAAAGATAATTATTAACTCTGATACTAAGAAAAATCAGTGATTAATTTTTTGCCTTGATTGATAAAGGTTCATTCTCCAATGGTGAATGTGATAAAGAGAAAGTATAAACACGCATGAAAAGTAAATATGCTCCGATGTCCACAATAGTGGAACACTTGAACTAAAATGACCAATAGCTTCCACATACATTATGTAAATGACTAAGGATATAAATGCTATCGATAAAGAAGCAACGGCATGCCCTATTCCCGAAACCACACTGAAAAATACAAATGTAGGTACTGCAATCAAGTAAGAAGTAAGCATGACCTTTAACGTGGGGATAGCTTCAAACACCAATGCTGCATTGTCACTATAAATTCGTAAAATGTATGAAGGGAAAAGCACGAACAGTATAATTATCGGCAAAATAGTTATGTAACATAAGAATATTACTTTTTTACATACATATAGGATAGAGTTACTTTTGTCCTCTCCGATGAGATTTCCGACCAAAGAACTGACAACAGATGCAAATGCTTGTACGAAAAGGAAAAGAAAAGACGAAATATTTCTCACGATATTCGTAATCGCCAATGACCTCTCCCCAAAATGTTCTATTGTAATAAAGAAAACGAACCAACTGCCAAATACTAATCCATGTTGTAACATCATCCAAATAGAAATAGATAATATCTTTTTTAAGATTGTGCAATCTACAGTAATTCGTTTTTTAAATCCATATCTGCAAGGATTTATATTCTTTTGGGTATATATGATAAAATGGATTACTGCTACAGCTTCGGAAATGACAGATGCTATGGCTGCTCCGGAAATTCCTTGTGCGGGAATACCTAATGCCCCGAATATTAAGATATAATTTAGAATAATATTAATTGCTACCATAGTTATGGAATTGAGCATTAATGCGGAGGTATGTATTATTCCGATATAAAAGGCTCTAAACATGATAATTGTAAAAGAAAAAAAGAAACCATAGATTCTCCAGTCAAGATATTGCAAAACTGTTTGGAGTACAGACTCGGAGTCTATAATTGTTTTTAATATAATTGGTGAAATTATAGAAGAAAACAATATTACCATTGCCGCGATTATTAGCAAAAACAATATTCCTTGTGAGAGAATTTTTCCTACTTCTTTATACTGTCGGTTTCCATTACATTGGGCTATTAAGATTTGCGCTCCTATGCTGAACCCAAATCCAATCATGTATATAATCATGTAATAAGTACCAGCTATAGCTGATGCAGCCAATTCGGTTTCTCCAACTCTTCCTAAATAGGCTGTATCAGTAAAACCAATCAAGTATTCCATTAATAAACTAACCAATACAGGCAAACTGGTTTTATAAATTGATGTATAGGTAATATTCATACTCATTTCATTTATCCGGCAAAGTTACTTTACTCGGTTCTTATTAAATTGTATAAAAACGACATGAGTGTTTTTTATATGATATTGAAAAAGCAAATACGATACTTACAAGATATTAGCAACCATTCCCTGATAAACCCATGTTAGTTCAAATGAGGATGATATAAAGTAATCCTTTGTAATACAGAACTATGAAGTACCATATTCACCCCAACATGGTACTTTCTTTTCATGGTGAAATCTACTCTGAAAAATGACATTTCGGGGAGCTTTTACGCCAATATTCCCCTAAAATAGCCTGAAAAAAAGTAATACCATGATAGATATAACCATGACTTTTAGGTTGTTTATTCTACCGAACTTTGCGGTAAATCAATAAGTTAGCAATATGGAGATAATAACATTTGAGTCAAAAGCCTATAAGGAACTTGACAACAAGATTACCACCATAGCAAACTTTATCTTTAACCGTTTGGACGAAAACAAAACGAATGAAGATGAAATTTGGGTGGATAGTTACGAGGTCTGCACATTTCTTCAAATCAGTGACCGTACATTACAACGCTTACGGGCAAATGGCACTATTGCCTATTCCAACATAGGGGGACGTTGTTACTATAAAATAGGCGAATTAAAACGCCTGTTGGAAGAACGGCTGATAAAAAGTAATGATGAATGTATGCGTAATTTGGTTGCAAATCATGAGGCTTATGCTAAAGAAAGACGAAATTCTAAGCAGGACAAATAACGGATTGTCTGTTTTCAAACACTATCTGCCCGGCAACTGGCGCATTGGTCGGAACTTCCTTAGCCCATTGTACGAGGACAGCAAGGCTTCCTGCAACATCTACTTCGACCGCCGGGGCGGTATCTACAAGATGAAAGACTTCGGTAATGACAGTTACAGCGGTGATTGTTTCTTCCTCGTGGGGCAGTTAAAGGGGCTGGACTGTAACCGGGCGGCTGACTTCGTGGAAATACTGGAAACCATCGACCGGGATTTGGGCTTGGGGCTGGCTTCCGGCACTCTGGTTACCATTCCTCCGGCAACCGTCCGCCGGACAGTGCCGGACAAAACCGAAGAAACACCCGAAAAGCCCGTCAAGCCCTACCAGTTCCGGGAACAG
>OHRG01000484.1_pt1 | contig 29804 bp, 48 predicted proteins | sample 1578351 | NCBI WGS metagenome assembly OHRG01 (sample SAMEA3879599, study PRJEB24766) | human gut metagenome | biome: human-associated habitat; feature: feces | place: USA | collected 1985/1987
ACGGGCGCTCAAATCTGCGATCTGCGGACGATAATTTGTTTCTGGCTCCCCGAAAATATCTTGAAAAATTTCTCTGTCACGGATACGTCCAAGGGTCCTTTGCCCCTCTTTTATCATACGGTCCTGTCTTTCCTTGTCCTCAAATTCTGTATCGGCAATATATTCATACTTTTTTATCTTTTGTGGCGTTGTAAGAGAACTATCCTTCTGCCCAAACAAATATAAAGGGTCCGATGCACTCGGACCCGCCACTATCTGTTTCGGTTTGTTTCCATATTTTTTTTGCAGTTCGTCAAAAGATAACATGGTCATTCCCCTTTCTTATTTTCCATAGTTGCGCAAGAAGGCTTCATAGTCTGCTCTGGAAATCTGCCCTTTCTGAATCAAATCAGCTACCCTTTCTTCAAATGCTGGACCATCTCCCATCGCTTTGTAGTTCATAACCAAGAAGGTATATCCGTTTGTTTTTGGAGTACTGCTACCGCTACTCATAGCCTGTGGACCTGCGGAAACACTGCTTACAACCGGTGTGCTACCACCGCTGCTGTATGAACTGCTGCTTCCGGAAGAACTTCTGCTCCTGGAAGAACTGCCGGAAGAACGACTGCTTGACTTCATAGCATCTGCCGCCGCTTGCTGCAACTCATACCGCTGCATTTTATCCAGATAACTTACATTAAAGCCCAAAGAATCCAGCATATCCGTATCACCTATTTGTATCGCGAATTTCACGCGTGCCTCCCAGTTTCTGAATTGCTCTTCACTCATCTGTGTTTTATTTTGTGCTGTCAGCAGATCTTTCTGCGCATTAAATTCCTCCTGCCATGTATGCTTATTCCAGTTGATCTGATCCTGCTGCTGTTCCCACTGTTTCTGCTGCAAATAAGCGTTAAAGGCGTCTTTCTGTGCCTGCGCATAGATATTCGCTTTGTCACTATTTGCCTGGGACTGTGCCAGAATATTCTGATAGTCAAGCTGCTGCATCATTTTCTGTCTTGCCAGCTCATTTGCGTTGATGTTGTTCTGGTATGATGTATCCAGCCCCAGCTGTGCGCTTTCACTGCCGCCGCCGCTGATGCCGTATGCCGCCAATCTCTGGGGAAGCGCTGATTCTGCCTGACGCTTTGCCACATAAGCCTGTGCCGCTATGTCGTCATAATAGTTGTTGTTCTGAGTTTTCTGCATATCAAGCTGTGCCTGCAATGCAGCCAGCTGGTCATCAATGGCACTTGCCTGCATATCTGCGCCATTCATAAACCAATCCCCCCATTCACCCACTAAGTCCGCCTGTGTCTTAGGGTCTTTGTCATAAAGCATTTCCGAGTACATATTATTGTTTACAAACATGTCATAATCTTCCGGCACATCATACAGTTTGTAATACCCATAAGGGCTTTCATAATAGTCTCCATCCATGATTCCCCGACCGGTGTAGTACCGCCGGGTTCAAACTGCCTTACAGAAATCCCCAGTTTTCGCAGCTGATCCGCATACGCTTGGTTTTCTGCCGCCAGCTGTTTACGAGTAGCTTTGTCCGCCGCTGCATAAGCCGCGCTGTTCTGCTGCATCGCGTTGATGATGTCATACGTTCTATTGTTCAAGTCGGCCCTGGAACCTTTTCCCAAGCTATCAAAGGACCATCCCTGTGTATAGTCCTGATAATAGGGCGTATACTGGTTTTGTACAGCAGGTGCATCCGGTTTTTCTTCGATGGTGCTGTACTGACTGCCGTAAATACCATTATTTGCCCCCCATTTGTTCTTTCCACTGGCATTCAACCAGTTTATTTTGTTATTCCGTTCCTGCATCAGCTGATTCCGCTTGTCAGGGTCTTTTTCCTTCGCAATTTCCGCAGCATAGTCTTTATTAGGGTCAAAATATCCAGCAGAAGCAGCCCTGTTTACTGTTGATTCTTCCCTGGTGTTATCTACAGTCGCTTTGTTGAACCCACTGTATGTGTCGTCAGTTTCTTTCATACTTTTTTCTAACCCTGCATTGTTCAGCTTGACCTGTGCCGCATTCTGATAAGCAACGGTTGTTGCATAGTCAGCCTGTCTTTTTGCCTCCGCGGCCGTAGCCGCATAGTCCGGCTCTGAATAACCGCCGCGGCTGCCGCCGCCGGCGCTGCCGCCTTTTTCGGAAATCGTGCTGTACTTGCTTCCATAGATGGAATTGCTGTAACCATTTTTGTTCTGGCCTGTACTGTTCATCCAGTTCAGTTTATTCTGTCTTTCAGAAATCAGCTGATTTCTTTTGCCGGGGTCCTTTTCATTCTTGATGGCTGCAGCATAGTCCTTATTTTTATCAAATCCGCCTGCCACGTTCATTCCTCCTTTCAAAGAAAAAAGCCACTCCTGCGGATTTCTCCGCCGAAGTGGCTCTCATGCACTTTACTTTATTTCTTTTTCGTGAAAATCGGGGTACTTCCCTTGAAGGAAACGTCATATCCGAACATTTCCCCAACATCCCTTGCAGAAAGGTAGTTTCTTCCCTCCCACAAGATCAAGTCCACATCCTCTATCCGGTTTTCAATGATGACCGGACCATGGACTACCGGACTTTTTTCTTCCTGATACACTTTGCCAACAAAGGCACAAATGCCCTTGCAAATAGCAATAGCGCATTTTTTCCGGTAAGCATCGCTCTTGAGCAGCTTTGCCTCTATGACGTTTGTCATAAAACCGCACTCACAAAGCACTGCCGGCATGGTTGTTTTCCGCAACACATACAGCGTAGGATTCTCCTTCACCCCTCTGTCCCGCAGCCCCGTTTCCCTCACCAGCTCATGCTGCACGCATCTTGCCAGACTTGTTGTTTTGGCATCGTTCAGAGCATGCACGAATGATTCCACGCCGTTGGCATCGTTCCAACCACTACCAAAAGCATTAGCATGGACACTGACGAAATAGTCAGCATGTGCTTCATTGGCTCTCTGTACTCTTGTGGCATATGCTGTATCTGTGTCCTCCGGCGAAGTCAGCACCACAGAAAAACCGTTGCGGATCAGTTCATCATGGAGATAAGCAACAACCGCCCGGTTAAATTCGTTTTCCCGCATCACGGAACCGTCAGAAAAGGCAGGGGTTCTTTTCCCTGCCGTTTCCATACCGTGACCGTCATCAATGGCAATTTTCATACGCTCACCTTCATTCTGTTTCTACGCCGGGGATGGAAATTTCCATTTCTTCCCCACAGTCCGCAAAGTAAGGCTTTCCGTAGGCAACGGCGCAAGCGTGCTCAATTTTGCATCCTCTAGCCTCGTCCCATCCTTTGGCAAAGCAGACAATATCCGCTTCGGACATCATTGCCAAAGAGCGTCCCAGACACCAAAGTGCCATGTCTGCATTTTTCGGAGGATCTCCGGCAATATAACTGTCAATGAGTTCCACATCCTCCTGCAGAACCTCTTTTGCGAATTTCAGCGCATCTTCTCTTTCCCTCTTGATTTCTTCTTCTGTTTTGCCCTTCATGGGCTGAGAAATAAACAATTTCTGCATCATTTATCATCCTTTCTATCTTTCAGTCCCTTTGTGGTCGGTTCCACAAAAACCCCCAGCACTGCCAGTGCCGCAGTACCAAGCAGAAAAGGATTCTTCAGCACATCCAGCACAGCGTCACACAATGCTCCCCAACTGGTGAACATTTCAGGATCCATTCCGGTGGCTGTCAGGACAACACCGATAACACCAACCCAAAACCAAGGATTTTTGAATCTGTCTTTATTCATAATTCTCACTCCTTTACATATCCACAAATTCAGACCAACAATGTGCTTCATCCCTTGTGCCATCTTCATTGAATCTGTTTCGTACGACATGGACTTTCAGCTTTCTGTCATAGCCCACAATCAGCGTTTCTGTGTATGTATCGTGCTTTCCTTCTGGAATGCTTGTATCATCCTCATGTGTCAGTCTTTCAGACCAAATCACATGACTGGTGCTGGTGCTGTTGGATGTATAACCAAGAAGCACCATGGGCGCTACCCAGTAACCATGGATATTCAGCCACATACCATTGATTCTCATATATTCCGGCAGACGCACATCGTCTTTTGCATCGTGATACATTTTTACATAGGCTTCCTCTTTAGAATACTTGACTTCGGTACCGTCCTTCATTTTTTCATGCCAGTACCCATCTTCCAGCCATACTTCATGACCAATGGTAGCCGCGGAAACACTTTTCGCTCTTTCCAGCCATGCACTTGTAATACCGGATTTCAAATCACTCTGTTTCATCTTTCTTCCTCCTTTTTTACTACCCAATCTGCCGCAAACAAGTCTGTAATGGAAGGCACCCACATGGAATGAGAACCACGCACGGTATTGATCTGCATATAAGGCTCACACTTGAACAGCTCGCCTTCCTCCATTCCCCAGGCATCCGCTGTCTGTTTATTGCAGGGGATACCATCTGGATAACCTTTCTGCATGACCACAAACAAGCCTTTACCATTCCAGCCCTCTCTTGTCATCGGCACGCCTTTTTTCAGCAGATGCAGCGCATGACTAAAGTCCATTCTGGCCACACCGCCCAAAATAGGTGTGTTGCTGTCTGCCGCAGGGATAAAGTCATCCGCTGCCATGCAGTCCAATGTGTATTCCTTCATTTTGGTATCGAACAGGTCAAACACCTCACCATCCTTTGTATGAATGATGATGGTACCGTCCCGCATTTCCCAATAACCGCCCCAGTGGGGACGTTTTACCTTGCCGCCCTGCTTCATGTAAGCCAAAATTTCTGCAAAATTCATAGTGTCCTCCTTACAAAATCTTCTCTGCCGCCTTTTTTTCCATAAACTCCTGTTTCTGCCGTCTTGCCTTCTTTACCCGCTGATACTTTTCCATCAATTCTTCATTGTCCCCGCAGTCATGATTTTCCCGAATGATTTCTGCCAATGTCAGGCTCAAACTCATACAGGCATCAACACTGCTGATAATTTGAAAAAGCATCTGATCTTTTGAGTTTTCTGCTTCCGCGTTCTTCGCGTCACGCTTATTGATATACAGCATGAACAGGCCAACAGAAACAGGCGTGACAAAATCTCTCAAAACTTCCAGCCAGTCCATGCCGCCCACCTCATTTCTTCTCTGTAAAAATGCTGGCGGCTGCGCTGGGCGGATTCACCAATTTGTACTCTCCGCTTGGCAGCGTACAAACATATTCCTTCCCATTGGGGTCTTTCACAACCATATCTTTCAGCACCATCATGCCGGGAAGATATGGAAATACCCCGGCAACAGGTCTGGGAATCGGCCAGTAGTTGTTCGGGGTATCCGTCGGTTTATAATGTGGGAATCTCTGAATCGCCGTTGGTACATAGTAGAAAACACCTTCATATGTAACGTATGTTTTCGCTGCCTGATTGCCATTGTCAAGCACCCATACATCTGCACCGTCTTGGAACACTGCCAAAATGGGATTGTATGCCCCTGCCATGTCCAGCAGCGCTCCGCCTGCCTCCACCATGGAGGAAAAATGTTTCTTCACCTTTTCCGCATCCGCTTTATAGTCCATGTCATTCCCCTCCAATCAAGCCCATCACTTCACTGTGAAATGTCCGCAGCCCTTCCAGCTCACCGGAACCGCCGCCCATGATATAGGTTTTTTCTTCTTCATCCAGTGCGCCCTTTGACACCATCTGTGAAAGCTGTTCCTCCGTCACTTCGCCCTTTGTAAAGCGTTCTTTGTAGTAGTCCAAAAAAATTTCCACGGCTTTTTTCATACCATCAACCCCCGTTTCACCAGTTCCGACATCATCATGTCAGCCCCCTCCTGCCGAAGTTCGTCTTGACTTTTATTCAGCTGTGCCTCCATGCGGTCAAGCTGGCTAGGCTCCGGTGCGGGGATCGGTTCATATTCTACACGGATGGACTGCATGTCTTCGTTCATATAAAATACCGCTTCATACCCCTCTCGGTTTTCAGTTTCCGGCATGTCTGTATCCTGCCAAACCGTATCTTCAGAAAAATACACCATCGCATCTTCTTTTGAAATCGCTGTATTATACCAGACCACACGTCCGGTTTTGTCAAAATTGACTAACATATTTTTCACTCCTTTCGTTTACGCTTCTTTGGTGTCGGTGTAGCCGATCAAAAATTCTTCCAGTTTTGCAGAGGATGCCGTATAGCCGATGTATAGGAAGGTGTAATCGGTACCGGCAGTAACAGAAATAACCCATTCGCAGGTGCGACCTTCTCCGCCAGAGGAATATTTGTAATGAAGACAGGCTTTTGCCTCTGGAGGCAGACATGAAATAGATTCCCCCATATTGGTTTTTTCCGGTGCGTTGCTTAACTGATAGGGGACGTTGTCATAAATGTCAAAAGCAAAACTTCCCTTATCTGTTATTTTTAGCTTTAAATAAATGGTACCGTTTTTTTCAGCACGAAAAGTTGCAAGTTTTCCGTAAAATCTGCCATTGGTGTATTCCGGAGACCAATTGCTGATATTTTTTTTGATCTCTGTTGTGGAATAACGGTAGATATCCGCTTTCTCTTCCGGCTGATGACTGGGGTGGAGCAGCCCGAAAAGCGTATCCTCCCCTTCATCGCCGGGATTGCCGATTTTATTGCTTGTTTCATTCACGGTCTGCTGTACTTCCAGCAGCGTGTCCTGCTTTGCTACATATACTTTTTCACCCATTTTGCACCTCCAATAAATATAGCCCCACATCATCTACACCCAGGATAAACGTTTGTGTCCCGTCATCCGATACGATCTTTACCACAGGTGCCGGAAGCATCCCCTCCGGGATTTTCCCATCTTTCAGCACTGGAATCTGCTTATTTTCACTGCTTCCGCCGATGAATACTTCTTCGGAATCCGTGGTAAATGCAAACTCGCCAGTAGATAATGCAGGCAGATTGCTTTTCGCGCCTCTTTTTACTTGCATTTTCATAAGACCACCGCCTTAAAATGTACCACCGTCAATAGCAGTGATCTGCAAGGCGCCGTTTTCGTCTACATTCATCCCTGTACCTGGTTTGATGTGTCCAAGTTGTGTGCCGCTGGCTTTCATTTCCATGTGTGCCGCAGGAGCTGCCCCAACATCTGTTGCCGTGGTGCCGTGGGGGTTGCCTGTCTTGACCTGGCTATGGTCGTATGCTACTTTGCCTTTGTCACCAGGGTATGCAGTGGAAGATGTTTCCCCCAGTGCCAAATCGGAACCGATGGGAACATAACCACTGCCGCCCCAACGGTATGTCTGGTTGGTGTCATTGGCAATGTAAATGACGCCATCTTCACCCGTTCCAGGAAACGCCTCTCGATTGTCAAACTCCCGCACATCGTCAACAAATCCCGGAAGCTGTGATGCAGGCACTTTCCCGCTACTATCCAGAGAAGCCACACCATCCGCAGTTCCTTTTTGCGTCATTGGGATCGCGCCCACCTGATCCGCAGTAATAGGTGGCAGGTCAGAAAATCCAAGTTTACCGCCGCCTGTCACCTGTCCTTTGTTGTTGACCTGCACCTTCGTATACTCTCCGCCAACACCCGGCAGGTTTGGAAGTGTCGTATTCAGCACCACCGCCGCACTGCCATCGAAAGGAACTTCCGGCGCCGTTACGTCACCAGTGATGGAACTTTTGTGGATTTTTCAGCTTGTTTGCTGTATCAGCTGTACCACCGGGCGGGTTGACATGAACAACGCCAGAGGATGTACCGATATATAGGTTGCCAGTGTCCAAAGCAACAGCCGGTTCGCCTTCTTTCAGCACAAGTCGTTCGACACCTTCCTGTTGCCCTCTCTTAAATTGAATATCCATTTCTTCACCACCTTATCTGTTTCCGTCAATGCTCAAATTTCTATGAGCATCTGGGTTGACTTCGTGTTCTGCCAGTGTTTCCCCACCGGAAGCTGGAATCGCATTTCCGTCAATCACCATTTCATCATGGGCGGCCACGTCCGCATTATGCCTTGCCACAAGATCCGCTTCGTCAAACTCCTGCCAAAACAGACCGCCACTGTCAATGCCCCAGAAATACTTTTTCCCGGTGCTGGAATCTGTGATCAATACTGCATTGTCTACATAGGCAAAAATGTCTGTTTCCTTACCATTGGGGTCATATATGGACTTCTGCATATCCGCTGCCCCAATGGCGATTACCTTTCTGTCTACATAGTCCACAGTGGCCGGATTGAATTTGTTTGTCGGGAAATATTCTTCTGTATTGTCTTTGAACAGGATATTGTCGATAAACGCCTGTGTGAATTTGTCCAGCAAAGCCTTGTTGTCGTGGGTATGTCTGTCACGGGTAGCCAGTGCCAGATTTTCTTTGCTGTTGTCATCAAAGTTGTTGTCGGAAAGGACTTTGTACTCACTTTGACTGCCTGTCTTGTATGCCTTGTCCACCTTTTTGTCCAGCGCCGCCTGTGTGGCAATAGAAATGGGCTTGTCCGCGTCACTGGTCAAATCCACGTTTGCAAATGCCTCCACAAATTTATTGAAAAAAGGTACAACGACCTCTTTTACCAACTGGTCAAAAACAGCTTTGGCCTCGGCTTCCGGCAGCTCCATGGGGTTCGACTGGGGAGAAACCCCCTTGCCTGCCATGTCCTTTTCCGTGATTTTATACTTATCAACGTCCAATATTCCTCACCCCTTATACTTTCCGCTCTCGGTGTATTCCAGAGCTACTTTGTAAATGCCAAAAGGCTCATTGTATGCCTCGTTTCGTAGGGAAAATCTGGCTTTGTCTACCTTTTTGACCTTGATTTTCTTTCCTACGGTCCTTGGCGTGTTATCACTGGAAAAGTTGATGCGCTCCCAGTTGATGTAGGTAAAATCGAAGTAGCAAGCCTTTGCACCACTGTCAAAGAGCAGTGACCAAATGCCCTTTCGCTGTACCCACACTTCCACTCTGGTAGCAATTGCCGCCGCCAGCACCACAGAAAAATACCGGAAAGTTTTATTTTCGTAAAAACGATCACCGGAAAGGTCTGGAATATCCCATCTTGCCTTGATGGGCGCCCCTACGTCGTTATAGCTTTTCTGGCTCGTCACATTATCGTAGAATCGGAAAATATCTCCGCCGACGGTACCAAAGCAAAGCCGTCCTTCCACGTCCTCCCACATGACACGGGCAGGCACATTTTCCCAGTAGTAACACTCATACTGGTACGAACTGTAAGGCGTGTTCCGCTCGTAGGACTTTTGCAGACCGTCCAGAAGATATACCCTGCCTGTCCCCATAGAAAGCAAGTAGAAATCACGCCAAACAAAGGCAAAGGCGTCTGCCAGCTTTTCTTCTGCTGTGAGTGCCTCATTGATGTAAAAACTTCTGTTCTGGGAGTATTTTTCCCCCGTAATGTCCGCAGCCGTAATGGCCATAACCCCTAAATCGGTCAAGAATAAAGGATCACTGCCCAGATACCCGAAACCGAATTTTCCCAATGCACCTCGACCCATAAGGGAACCAATAATGGGAAAGGTGGGTTTGTCCTCAACCAGTTCACCCTTGCGGAGAATGATGTTTCGTCCTTCCTCTGCCTCGCTTTTGTGTGCAGCCAGCCTGTCATTGATGACACTGTATCCCACAATGGCGCTGCCGTCCTGCCCAAGCACCGAATACCACAGATCCCCGAAATAAAAACCGTCGTTGATCTGGCAGTACCAGTCCTGATTTACGAAATCTGGATTTCCGCTGACAAACATCCTGTCAATGGCACCGTTGACGCCAAAAAGCGTCATAATGTTACATTTGTTGATTTTGTCAGCATAGCCCTTTCTTGTTTTCGCCGCTGTGATTTCCACGTTATCCATCCCTTTTACGGGACTTTCCCCGGGGGCGGTATTGAATGTTACCTTTCCTGCCTTTCGGTCAACAGAAAAATCTGTACCTTCGGTCAGGTCTTTCCATTCCCCGTCTTTCACCAGCTGACGTATCTGCAGCTTATCCTCATCCAGATTGTCCGTCGTCATCTGATAGATTTTATCCTCTGCGGTACCGAGGAAACTTTCCTTGAATTTCTTCCCAATCAGGTTGATGGGTTCCAGTGTGGTACCGCCGCCGGTAGGCTTTCGGGAAATGATGATGGTGGGAACGTAGGCTTTTTCCTCCAACGCCACCACCTTCCATTCTTTCTCCGGCTCCTCACCTTCTGCGGGCGTTTGACCTTCCTTTTCGAACTCACCATAACAAATGGCTTTTTTCCCGTCGAAAATAAATAATTTCCCGTTGAACTGCCGACCGACACTTCTGGTATCTGCCATACCTTCATACAGCTGTGTATCGTCACCGGATAAATTCTGCAAAAACAGCTTATCACCAGCATGGATGACGATTCTGTCATTGAGCCGGAAAACGCCGTTGATCTGTCCATCGTAGTGTTTCAGCTTTTCGTACCCCTGCCGCTTCCGCACCTTGCCGGGAATGTCCCGCATCATGTTTGGTGCTTCTGGGCTGCGGTACTTGCTCACCACAGTAGGCGAGCTGTTCAAGTCAACCCCGCGAAATTCTTCGATGATCTCAACGCCTCGCGGTGCCGGACTTGGTACATCAAATGCCATAATCAACACCACCCCGTCGTCGAAGTCCATGTACCGGTACTTCCGAAGCTGTCCGCTTTACTGCTGCTTTCTTTCAGCATGGACAGCCATGTCAAAAATTCATTCATGTAAATCTGTGCAAGAGAAATATCATCCTCTTTGTACAGCTGACCAGCCATGTAAACAGCAATTTTATTTGTCACGTCTGGCGGCAGGTCAATGACAGTTTCTTTCGGTGTGTCCTTGGTGATTTCCATCGGATACGCACTGTAAGTCACACGCCATGTGCCTGTAATATTCTTTGGAATCAGCAGTATCTTATTGCCCTCCGTCTGGATATTACGGGCGATGCCGTAACTTTCCCCATCTGTGTAGGTGATATAGCCGCCATACATGGTATAAAAATCATCAAAAACACTGGAAAGGTCATAGGCGTTATACTGACCGGCGGAAAAGGTGGGCGCCGTTGGATGGTCGCCCCCCTGTACGATTTCACCGGTTTTCTTAAAGTAGTAAGCCTGGGTACAAAGCAGCGTGAGCGCTTCATTGACAGCACCGGGCATGGCATTGATGTAAGGCCCTGTGCTGTCATCCACCACTAAGTCAGCTCCCTGCAGTTCAAACATTTTTTGCAGTGTAATTACTTGCAGTTCTTCCCACGTCATGCCCATCACCTCACGCTGTCAAAGGTGTACCGGAAGAAATACCATTGCCGCAGATGCACAGACCGCGCCAGTTGTTGAAGCCCAGACCATAACGAGCATAGCCCTTGAATACTTCGTCGTCTGTGTTCTGGTCTGTGTATCTTGTCACGGTCAGAGGAACCCTGTCGATGAAAGGCAGACACATGTAGTCCTGCAGGAATTTACTGTCTGCCAGAATCACATAGTCCTTGCCACCAATCTGTTTGTCCATGTAAGGCCAAATCAGGATATTCCACAGACCCAGCTGGAAGTTCATGGCATTTTTGTTGCTTTCGGGATCCAGCTCACTGCCAACTGCAGCGAATACCGCTCTTTTCAGTTTCGCGCTGTTGGGAATGATGATAGTGTCAGGCGCCACATTCAGCAGGTTACCGTCATCATCGCAGAAGTCCTGCATTTTTTCCTGCAGCTGATCCAGAATAGACTGGCTGAACTCTGCCTTGAACATGTTGGACTGTTTGAATTTTGCGCCCTGTGTCTTGGAAGGGTGTTCCACAGAGAACAGAGGCTTGCCATCTGCACAAGTGGCATCGTATGTTTTGCCAGCAAATGTGACTTTTGCCTGTGTCGCACCGGACAGCATACGGGCAGCATACGCCTCACGGCCTCTGCCATAACTGGTGGTGAACTGGTTGGCTTTGCTCTTGATTTTGCCAATCTTCATGTCGTCCATCATTTCTTTGGTGACAACAAATTTGTTTTTCCACACACGAGGGGCAATGGTCTTGTCAAAGCCCTCCTGCATTTCACTCTGGGGCGTTGCACCGCCTTCGCCCACATCCTGGAAGTTACCCAGGGCAGTTTCAATGGTATAGTTTTCTGCCCAGTTTTTGGATGTGTCCATGTAATAAATCTTGTCGATAAGACTTTTCTGCTGGAAGGCTTCCACGTTGGAGTTGATAATTGCTTTGATGGGGGCAAGTCTTTTGCCGATCAAACCATTATTCAGTCCACTGCCTTCGGAAAAAATAATACCGCTCATATTCTCATCTCCTCTTTCTCATCTAATCTTTTCTCATCTTGTCTGTTTATCTGCTCACATTAGGGACCGCCTGCGGGGTCTTTGAAGCTCCAAACGAAGCGCCCAATGGCAGTTCCTTTGACTTCGTCCACACGTTCCACCAGGAATACGCCGTTTGTCGCTGTGGCTGTTACCTGCAAAGCGTCAGTATGCAGCGTAACTTTTGTACCCACAGTAGGCTTTGCCTGATAAGGCACTTCGTATCTGGTACTTTCCATGACTGAACCGACGGGATACAGTCCATCTTCGTTTACAGGGCCACGGCAAATATACTGTGGTCTGTCTGTTGCCGCACACTTGGTCAAACCCTGGTCACTGATTGTCAATGCCTCGCCTAGTGTAATTGCTTCCAAATTTTTTCCGGGCAGATATTCGATTACTTCCGTATCTGCCACATTTGCATCAAATACTTTAAACATGCTTTATCCCTCCTTTTTACTGATTCTTTCGCCACATTTCCTGCAGCTGTGCATCGGACATATTGGGGAAAAACGCCTTATATGCGGCAAGTTCTTCCGCGTCCATCATTTTTTCTGTGCTTGTCCCGCCTTTGGGCTGTGACAGGTGGCTTTTGTTTACCGCCTCGTTATGTGCCTGCTGTTTTGCAGCCTTGGAACGATTGGTGGCGATACTGTCAGCAAATGCCGCACTGTACGCCTGCTCCAAAGGCACGCCACGACGCCAGTATTCCAAAGCCTGTCTGCCCTCCGCAGTTTTTCCCAGGTCAGAAAGCGATTTCACACCGCAGTCAGGGTGTTTCGCGTTCAAACGCTGCAAAGAATCCCGTGTAAAATTTTCTGTTTCCACCCGCTCCTGCTGCTGACGGTATGCCTCTGCCTGCGCAGTGGCTCTTTGAGCTTCTTTTACTGCCGGATGCTCTGCAATGAGCTTGTCAATGACGCTTTTGTCCAGTCCTGCCCCTTCCAGCTGACTTTTCAGCTGTTCCTCGGCATATCTTGTCTGGTATGCTTCCAGCTCCGCCGCCGTTGTGATGGGTTTTCCCGTATAGGGGTCAACCTGTCCGGCAAACTGCTGTCTGATAAAATCATTGACCGCCTGCTGTTTCTCCTGGGCAATTCTTGCCTGCACCTGTTCCATGGTGAATGTCTGGGGCGGTGCCGGTTCTTCATTGGTTTCCGGGGGAACATCTTCCTCCGTAGATGCTGGATCACCTCCGCCGTTTGCAGGGTCAAGCACTTTGCTTTGCAAAGCCGCCTCCGGCGTCCCCGTTTCTCTTCGGGGTGCAGGGTCGGCGCCCTCGTCGTCCTCTGTGGTGTACTCGTCACCCCAAAGGTCTTTTAACATTTCATCAAATTCCCCATCGTCATGGGTTTCCTGGGGTTCCTGTGTCCCCATGTTGTCCAGTTCCATGTCCATGCTGATTTCCTCCTTACTTGCCACTTCTCAGGTCTGTACCTGTCTGTTTCTGGGGCTTTTTGCCGCCTGTGTTGGCTTTGATAGCCTTCACTTCCTGTGCCCCATGGTGACCAATGTTCAGATTTGCGCTTGCACTACGTTTCATGCCTTTCACCTCCTTCCACGAAAAAAGGACATCCCTTCCGGTCTGTCCTTACTTGATAGGTATTAACAGTGTGCCAATTTCCTTACCGTTGTTTGGACAGGCAGGATTTCTGCACACAAAATGCTGGTTATAATATGCTTTGGTTTCAGTATCGGGGCTTTCATCCCCCTCAAATACCACCTCTGTACTGTCGATATAGGCATCTACACCACATGCGTTACATTTCACCTGTCACACCTCCCATGGGCTGTTCCATCTGCATCGGCTGTGGAGCCATTCCCGCAGGGTTCATTTGCTGCTGCATCATTGCTTGCTGCATTTCCATTTGCTGACGCATCTGCTGTTCCTGCATTTCTTCCAGCTGTTTCTTGGTTTCTTCTGCCATGGGATAATGCAGTTTGGCCATCATAGACCAGAAAAGCAGCAATGTTTGTATATTCGCAGGATCACCGAATGTACCGTTCTGGAAATTCTGGCGTGTTTCCTGCCACATTGCTTCCCTGTTGGACGCCAGAGCCGAGGACGTGTCAACGCTGAAAAGAAAATCGTCTTTCCAGTACCATTCGCCGGCGTCATCTTGCGCCAGAAAATCATATTTGTTGAAGGTACTGTACTCTGTGGTGCCGTCCAGTTTATCATGCCGCACTGTCCGTTGCTCGTCTGTGTAGGCAAGCAGGAATTTAAACATGACCTGGTATAAATCGGCAAACATAGAATTTTTCATAATGCGTTTGCTTTCCAATCTTCCGGCAGACTGGGCAACGGCTATCTGCTTTGCCGTACCGCTGGTGGCTGTCCTGTCCTGTCTGCCCATGTAAGAATCTGTGATACCTAACAGTCTTTGCGCCGCCTGGTAGCTCTGTTCCGCCACTGCCATATCTCCGCTGGTATCTACCTGCAGATTGACCACCCGCACCATATTTGCCTCTGACGGTTTTTCCACGTTGACAACCTTCAACTGTCTGTCTGACTGTTCCAGCTTGGTACTTTCGCTTTTAATCAAAATACTGCCGCCTTTATCCAGCTTTTCCTGTACTCTGGTATCACATTTTTTGATAGCGTTTTGCTGGTCTTGGATTTTAGACACGTCAGAATCACCCAAGACCTTCCCCCAGCTGGACACATTGCGCCGTAATACAATGGGATAACAGTCCGGCTTGTAGTATGGAATCTTCGTCTGTACGGAAATTTCTTCGGGGATTGCCTCCATTGCCTCTCCCGTAAAGGGATCAATGATGATTTCCTGCATCCCCTCCATGGGCAGCTGGTATTCTGTGGTATATGCAGGAATGATACTACCGTCACTGCGTTCTATGTCCTCAAAGAGTGCAAAGGTGTCCTCTGCTTTTCTCTCATACTTCTTGCTGCCGCAGTATTCGCAGGTATCGCCTTCCATGACCTCCCCACACTTGGAGCATCTTGTCAGTATGCGCGCCTGATAATCTTCCAGATATTCCAATTCCACATCATTAACCCATACATACCGGCCGATACCGCCCTTTTTGTTTCGGAAGTATGCAAAATTAACCGTTACAACGTCATCCGCAGTGGTGGTGCCGCCGCGGCTCTCGGGGCTTTCTTCCCCTTCTGTGGATACGTCAATGCCATACTGTTCCTTGACATGGTCTTTCGTCATTGCCATTCTGATGAAAATATAGTCCATGTCCTCAATTTCATTGACGCCAGCCTGCGGGATCACCTGTTTTGGATGCAGCAGCGTCACAGACAACTCACCCATGGTGGTCTGTGTATGCCTGTCGGCGTCCCATTCCACTAAGTAGAAATCCCCACCCTGTACGGGTGTGGTACGCTCGTCCAGATCGTTCATTTTTTCAAATGGTAAACGGTCTGTTTCGTTCCGCAGAAAGTCCTCAATGGTCGTTGCCAGTGGTTCATCAACCTCATTTCTGGCTGTTACCTTTGGCATGGGTATGGAGCTGTCCACCTGTGCTTCCACCAATTCAGCCACGATGTTTCGTACCATGGACGCCGCCTCTACTGGATCATTTACCACCGTCCCCACCTTTGGACAGATGGCACGGCTCCCCATGTATAGGCTGTTCATTTTGTCCATTTCGTCCAAAATCGGCTGATATGCGGTAAGGTTCCGCTGCATCCGGTCTTGCCACTTTTTCAGCCGGTTTTGCTGTCCTTTTTCCATGGTCTTTTCCTCCTTTCCGTCAAATTTCCATTAAAAATGCAGCCCATTAATGGCTGCATCCTTCCTTTGCTGGTCAATACCAATATATCTCCTTGTGATACTGGGGTCCTCATGCCCCAGAATGTCCTGTACCATGGATATGTCCCCGCCACTGTCCTTGTATAGCCAGTATGCAAAGGTCTTTCGCATGGTGTGACAGCTCACATGGTCATTATAGCTGACAGCCTCCGCCGCCTCGTTCAGTATTTGCCAGGCCCTCACCCTGCTGATAGGGCGGTTTTCCTTTCCTCTGCTTCTGCGAAATACATATTCATAATCTTTTTTGCCTTGGAAAAAATGTTTAAAAATCTTCTGCAAATGTGGGTTGATGGTCAGGCGTATGGTGTCCCCGGTCTTTTTCTCCGGTATTTCCACATAGTCCTTTCCCCGTAAATCCCGCACACGGTACTCCAAAAGGTCAGAAATGCGCCGCCCTAAGTAAATGCCAGTCATAAAAAGAACGTAATCCCTCTCGTTTTTCTCGTACAAATACTCGGCTATATCCGTAACGGCTCTCTTGTCCGTGATTGGCATAACAAAACGCATATCCTCACCCCCTTATCGTGTAGGCTCTCCCCATCTTTCCCGCAAATACGCCTTTGTTTTCGTATCTGCGTTCCGGTAGTCCTCCCACATGTCCGCAGTCCATTTAACTTTCTTCTTGGGCGTTCTTTCTGCCTCCATCCGGTGCTGTGTCCGGCTTTGCAGGGCAATACCTAACCCCATGAGTAAGTCATCATGGGCGCCCTGTTCCGCCTCCGCCTTTCCTTTTTCGTTACGAATAAAGGTCAGCGCCTCCCGCAGCGTTTCCACATCATGCACATAATGGAGAAAATCCCGAAAATATGTCACCAGTCCCGCCACAATCAGCGGACGTGTAACCGTTGTCGTGCGGAAACCGTATGTTTTCTGCATGGCTCCTGTGTAATTGTCAGGTACTTCCCTTTCGTAGATACGGGGATACCGCAGCCACTCCAATACTTTGTTCGGATGCGTAGAAAAATTGGTTTCAATGGCAATCAACGCCGTATTATAGTACATCCCTAAGCAGTAGGCCTGCTCGGTGTACTCGTCCTCGTCGTAATTCCTCATAAGTCTTGCGACCTGTTCCCCGGTGCGGTTGTCCAGTACATGCAGTGTCCCCGCCTATCACGTAAGGCACGCCGTCCTCCGGCTCCTTGTATATCTCGATTTCCCCGTTGTCTTTCTCCACAAACTCTCTGTTTTTCAGCAGAATAAACGGGCCTGCCTGGCTGTCCTTCACGGTCTTTTCGTAAGTAAAACAGCCACGCTTTACCACTGACGAATTTTCCAGCAGATAATACAGCCGTTTACTGATGGCTTCCGTATCAAAGACACTCTCACCAGTGGCTATAAATGCTTCCTCTGGTGTTGATGGATATTCCTGCCGAAATTTATTCGTATCGTTATTGCAGTTATTAGCCATACACCACCGCCGCCACATGATCTGTTCATGATCCAGCTGGAAACGCTCCATGATGTCTTTTTCTTCCGCTGTCAGCTCCTCGCCGTGGTAGGGCTTGCGGTAAGTCTGCATTTCATACCATGGGAAAAACAGTGGTACAAAGTCTGTTTTGCCTGATACAGCATCATCCCACAACTGTTTGAAAGCGTTAAACCCGTTGGCGGTACTCTCATATATCACCATCGTTCCCGGCAGTGATGGAACAGCCTGCAAAATACCAGCCAATGTGTCCAAAATATCTCCCGGCCAAAAGGCTACCTCAGAAGCGTGCAGCGTAGTCAAGGTGTCAGAACGTCCCACACCTTTCCCGCCTGCGGTAGTGCATTTTATTTTACTGCGCAGCCCCGGCCGCTTTTCTTTTTTCTTCGGGTCTTTGGTTGGATTCTCAAAAATCAATTCTTTTGCATTGCTGGCTTTCATCATAGGACGCATGCGCTCCGGCAATCCTTCAAAAAACAGTTTCGACATGTTGAAAAGGTTTGTTGTCGCCTCGTCTTTATGCGTGATAATCATTGCATTATGTAAGAAATGCGTCGCGGTATCGTGAAATATCAGCCCTTCCGTCAGCGTAGAAAATCCCATCTGGCGGGCTTTCAATATAATGATTCTGACAGGCTTTCCCGCCTCCACCTGCTCCATGATTGCCCTGTATAGCTTTTCCTGACTTTCATTCAATTTGAAAGGAACTATTTTCCCTTCCTTTGTTTTGATTTTTAAAAAACTTTCAATATATCTTTTCGGGTCTGTCAAAACGGAATATCCCACTTAATATACATCCCCTTCCGCCTCGGCCAGAATATCTTCCAAAGATTTCCCCGCCGTTTCGCCTGATCCGGCAGTAGCTTCCGCCAGCTTCGTTCTTTTGGTGTCGTTGGCCACTCTTTTTCTGTCCAGCTTCAGCCGTTCGGGGTCTGACTGCCATTCCTTGCTATCCTGATTCATCAAATAGAATTTAATAGCGGTAACGTCTGCGGGGATATGCTGTTTCTCCATGACCTTTTCCAGCGCATCTTCCATGATGGGCTTGCCGGAAGCATCCAGCAGAACTTCCCCGTCTGCGTTCCGGGCAACCCTTTTCACCTTGTAATGCTTCGGTAGGTCTACGTTATACCCCAGACACCTCTGGAAAAGGCTGCTCCTTACCTGTGAAATTTTCTCGGACTGTATTTTTTCCTGCTCCGCCTTGTAACGCTGGCTTGCACCGTTGACCAGCTGCGCCACCAGCTCATTTTCTTTTTTTGCTTTGCGAAAAGTGCTGTACCCTATCCCAAGGGCGGCGGCAACTTCTCTTTCCGGCAGCCCTCCCAGTATCCATTCTTCTACACTTTTGGAATGACTCAAAATTTTTTCAGCCGTTGTCATTTTCTCCGCCGCCATCGTTCACCACCTCCCGGACGCTTTAACGTAGCACAGCGGACAAAAAAGTGCTAAAGTGCTACTTTTTACCCCATTTTTCTACTTACAAGAAACTTTTTCTCAATTTTGAGATTTTGTTCAAAATGCCGATTTTTATTGAAATATCAACGTTTTTCGGCTGTTTTTTCGTCATTATTTCGTATGCAAAACTTAGCAAATGGTGCTAAAAAAGTGCTAACCCCTTTTTACCACCGTATAACGATGTATAAATAAAAAAGGACGGCAAAAAACTTGATTTCTCAAACCCTGCCGCCCTTTTCAGTTTTTTGGTGTTTAGTTTACAAAAACATACATTGTGTTAATTTCCAAAATTTTGCCCCTTATAAGGATATTTTTCTTTCGCCCATCCTTTTATTTAACATTATCTAAAAATGTCAAATAGAGGCGTTTTTGAAGAAATTCCATGCAAGAAAAAAGGGCAATCTGCATTTTAAAACAGATCACCCTTTTTTCATGATGGAAAATCAACAGTCATTTTCTGACGCTTTTATTATAGCACCAAAAAAGTCTCAAAAAGTCTCATTTTTGCTTTTTTAGTATCTTTTATACACATCTCCACGATTGTCAATGTTTTCGATCGTAATGATTTTTACAACCTCATCCACACGATATAGTATCCTGTAATTTCCAACACGCAGACGGTATAAATCATACCCCTTCATTTTCTTTATATCCGTTCCGCTCGGCAGCTTGTAAATCGCCTTGTACAACTGTAAACGCCGCGCCTTGTCCTGTTTCTCAAGGAATTTTTGAGCAGCCTTTTCAAATTCAATCCTGTAAATCTGCATAAGTCAAACCTTCCTTTTTCAACATTTCATCCAGTGTAAGCGTTGTTCCGTCATTGTCTTTTTGGGCTTGCGCAATCATGTCCAAATCCCATTGATCCGGCTCCATTTCTTCCATTTCCGGAATTGCGGCGCCCTCCAAAATACCCATAATATAATAAATTTTGCTTTCCGGTACTCTGTCTAATAATAAATGTGCGTATTCTCTGTTACTCATGTTTCAACGCCTCCCGTTCTATTTTTTCATTATAGCAGAAATAATAAAACTATATTTAAACTACTTCAAGTGATGAATATTCATAGCTATTTTTAAACATAAATTCCGGGGCGCAATCTATTTCACCATTATCCCACGTTATAACGCCGTATTCTAATTTTGCATTGTTAAAAATCGTTTCATCATTTAATTTTTCAAATATTTTCCCCTGTAAAATAGTAGCGTCAAACAAACGTGTTTCCCCCGTGGAAAATGTAATCAACATCATTTTATCAGTCAGTATTTTAAAATTCGTCACTTTCAATAATTTTTCCGGTTCTCCGCCATATACAATCCCATTAGATATAAACATTGTTACACCTCCCTATTTTAACGGCTCAATCTTATCAAATGGCAATTCTCTTACAGCATTATTCCACGCTTTATATAATTCATCTTCATGAATAGCCATCCAGCCGGAAACCAATCTATACTGTTTTAGTGGTATTTTCCCCTCTAAAACTTCGCCGTCAAGCGACATAGACGCTTCATATTCTCCATAATATACATGTACATGTGGTTTATGGTGCTTGTCATTATCTTTGAAAATCATTTTAATTACAATTCCGTAGAATCTGCTTATTTCTGGCATGGTTCTTTCCCCTCCCGTTCTATTTTTTCATTAACAGCAGAAATAATGAAACCGTTTAAACTTTCTGCCCCTGTCGCCAATATTCTTTCTTTTGTTCCCTTTGGAAATCGTGTTAATACCTTATCATATCTTTCTTTTTCAAATTTTGCTGTTGCTCTTTTTTGCGCTTCTGAAACCGGCATGAAAATCCCTCCTTTTTATATCGTATCTATATATAAAATGATAGCGTTATATCATCCATTTGTCAATCCAATTTTATATATAGTAGCGTTATAAAAATCAACAATTTTTGTATATAGTAGCGTTATATTTTTATTGATTTTTCCATCTTGTGTTATATATCGTAGCGTTATATAATAGAGCCAGAAACAAACGAAACGACACACCGAAAGGAGCAAACCACTATGACAATCAAAACTTACTTAAATGAAAAAATTACAAACAGCTGGTATAAAAATGCCGAAATAGATTACGGTATCTCAGGAAAATTTCTGGACTGCGAAGCAGTGGAAAACGATCTGTTAATCATCTGGGAAGAGATGGGAGAAAAACAAGAACTGATCATAGCAGCTTTCACAGAATACACCCCCGAACAGCTTTATAACATCTGGATGGAAGCAGCGTAACAGGAATAGATAAGAAAGAGAGGACAAAACAATGAGAAAATCTATCAAAACAACCATTTTCGCCACTGTCTTTTTTATCGGCTATGCCGTGGGCTTTCTGGCCTGCGGCGCAGCCTACACCAAAGGGTCAAGCACTTTGCTTCGCAAAGCCGCCTACGGCGTCCCCGTTTCTCTTCGGGGCGCAGGAGAAGAACAGCCCGCAGCCATTACCGAAGAATCCGACGACGTGGTCCACATGGATCAGGTAGCAGGCATCAAGGCCACCGAATACGGCGTATACCTCACATTTTACGACGGCACCGGTTACTGGTGGGAATATTGAGAAAGGAGCAATCAAAATGACAATCGACTATGATGTCACACTCAAAATGCAGCATGATCCGGCTTTCCATTTCTTCGTTTTCCATTCCCTTTCCCGCTTTTTTCAGCAGGACTGGGGAGAATCTGAATTGTGGGCAGAAAACAACCAAAGCCCAGAAAATGCCCTTGCTGTATATCGGGACAACGCTTTTCACTGCATCTGGATCGATGCCAAAAACGGAGAAATCCGCATCATGTTTGAAGAAACCGAAGAACAGCTGTCCCAAAAGTGTGCAGCAAATCACAAAAAACAGATGTTCAACGAAGATATGAGAAGAATTTTCCCCGATTTTTCCCTTGATTTTTGATAAGAAAAAGCCCCTTTCGGGGCTTTTTCTTTTTCGAGGCTCTACCTCACTTCACGAGAATATATCTCACAGTCTAGCTTGCTGTTATGTCCTCCCAATGCTTCCCGATCTTATCCATAGCACGTCGGTATTTCCGGAAACACTGGGCGCGGCTGTATTTGCATTTGAAAACGATTTGCGTCCAGCTTAAACCCTGCCCACACCGCAGCATCACCAACCGCCGTTCGTCCTCCCGCAGAACGTCAAACAAGAGCCGATGAACACGAAAGCACTCTTTCCAGTGGCGCTGTATCTGCTTTTCACACATGGCCATTTCATGCCTGATTTCTTCACGCCTCGCAGCCTCTCCCGCCACCTTGTCAGATACGCCGCCGCCTCCGTGGCCCTCTCCCATGCCGCCGCCCACCTTGATATTTTCCAACTGATCCCGCAGCATCCGCAGCCGTTCCTGTTCCTCAATCATCTTAGCGGCATGACCCAAGGCACGCCGCACCGTCTGTTCCATTTCTTTCCTGTCCAATCCTAACACCTCCTAAACGCCCATGGCATCCAGCGTCAGCTGATAACCATACAGCTTTTCACATTTTTCTCTGGCCTCTCTCTCAACCCGCTCAATGCCACCCCTGTATTTTTCGTAAAAGACAGCGCCGCCGCCGGCCTCTTTGCGTTCCTCCTGTTCTGCCAGTCGTAAACAGTTTCGGTATAGATTCAAAAGTGTTGCATCCCGGTTAATGGCTGCCATGGTTTTCAACCACTCATACCGATCTGCCGCCGTTCGGATATTCTTTTCCGCCTCGGCTGCTTCTTCATAACGCTGGTTCATTTCTTCGTATGGGTGAGCCTTCACAAAAGCCCGCATCCGCCGCAGCTCTGCGACAGGCTCCGGCTGTTCTTCCTGTTGCATTTTTTCCGCTAATTCCTGCAGCATCATTCCCACGGTCCTTTCTCTTTCGTTTCGTTCCACTTCGAAAAACTCCGAAAGCTGGTACATTCTTTCCGCCAAATCAAATCGACGGTACCCGTCGGGCCGTTTCGGTTTTTGGCAAGTATCAGCTCCGCCTGTCCTTTCCTTTCCGAATCGGGGTTATAGTATTCATCCCGGTATAAAAACATAACCACATCGGCGTCCTGCTCAATGGCGCCGGATTCCCGCAGGTCGGACAGCATGGGTCTGTGGTCTGCCCGCATTTCACACAATCGGGAAAGCTGTGATAATGCCATGACAGGACAGTTAAATTCACGGGCTATATTTTTTAACCCAGCAGAAACCTTGCTCAATTCCTGATTTCTGTTTTCTCCTCTTGCCGCGATCAGCTGGATATAGTCAATGACCACAAAAGCCACTTCTTTTCCCCGGCTTTTCAGTCCATGCAGCACCTTCCGCATTTCCATAACCGCCAGCCCCGGTCTGCCATCGATGATGATTTTTTCCGCCATTTTCTCAAATCTGCTGCCCTCTTTGGACAGGTTTTCCAGAAAATCGGCCCATTCAGCGTTATTTCCGCCATGGATGGAAAAAACCACGTTGTTGGTGCCAGTATCACCGCAGTACAATCTGGAAACAATGCGTTTTTTGTCCATTTCCAACGAGAAAAACACGCATACCGCATTTTCCGGCAGCTTCCTTGCCACGTTCCGCAGAAAATCCCCTGCAAGAGCTGTTTTCCCCATGGATGGACGGGCGGCAAGGATCAGCAAATCCCCCTTGCACAACCCACCAAGATACATGTCAACGTCAACAAACCCACTGGAAAGCCCGTTCAGCTTGTTTCCGTTCTTCCTGTTTTCGTCTAACTCCTGCACATATCCTGCCATGATTTCCGCCGCGTTTTGGGGTACATCCCCTTTGACGTTATCGCCTTTCAGCTCGTCCAAAAGACTGTATATAGCTTCCGCGTTTCCCTTGTTCGCCGCCTCCGTCAGTGCTTGTCCTTTAGCACCGCAGCGCCGCATCCAGCCCATTTCCTGTAAGTCTGCTATGTATTTATTTGCGTTGATGGTGGTACCCTCTGCCGTGGCAATCTGTGACAGGGTATCCATGCCCACTCTTTCCGCCGTCCCTTGCCGGTTCAGCTCCGCCGAAATCATAGGCAAATCAGGAACCATGTTTTTTTCTACCAGTGCCGCAATGGCACGGAAAACGTCCCTGTTTTGGGATAAATAAAAATCATCCTCAAGTAGCATACCAGCCGCATTTCTGGCTGTTTCCACGTCCATGAGCATACAGCATAATAACGCCTGTTCTGTTACTGCCGAATAAATCATACTGCGCCGCCTCCCATCATCCGCCGACGTTCTGCCAGTGGATCAGGCATATTTCTGTCCGGTGCCTTTGGTGCGGCTGCCTGTCGTAATGGTTTATACTCGTTTTTCCATCCTTCCCCGTTGAGCCATGTGGCAGGGTGCGGAATGTATGCGCTGTCGTCCTTGGTCCATTCCTGGCTGTTCTTTGCTCGTTTCAGCCCTTCCATGATTTCTCTGTATAACTCCGGCGTCACTTTCATTTTCTCCCAACGAGTACGGGCAGTTTTGACATTTTTCTTGTTTGGGTATGCCTTGTAAAATATTTCAAAAGCCGCGGCAGCGTCGAAAACCGTTCCCCCGTCCTCTTTTTCTTTTTCTTTTTCTTTTTCTCTATTCTCTATTCTCTTTTCTCTATTCTCTATTCTCCCAGCCAAAATGTCCCCGTTGTTCCCGTTTGTTTCTTTTTGTTTCTCATTGTTCCCATTTGTTCCTTTTTGTTCCTCTGTATCGTCAATAGCTTCTCCGTCAGAAAACGCAGAAAGCAGAGCAGAGATTTTTTCCCGTAACATTGGGCTTTTCAGTGCGTCAAAATCCTTTTTCAATGCCCGCAGCGTCGCTGTTTTTCTGTTCCAGTTTCTCTTTGGCCAGTTTAGAAGGAATACTTCTTTCGTGGTTTCGTCCCAGATGATTTTGCCAACCTGAGCAAAATGGTCTAACAGCTTCAATACGGTTTCTTTGTTGTAACCCAACTCTACCGTTGACATGGTCAACGGAAAAACATAAGCCCCCAACGTATTCACCTTGTTATTTGTCATCAAATACAGATAGAAAAACTTCTGTTCCGGTGTCAATTCGAGAATAAACTCGTCCTGCCAGTATCCTCTTTCAACTTTTGTAAAAACTTCCATCATATTTTGTCACTCCTTCCAAAGATCATCCACGGAAACCCGCAGAACTTCCGCCATCTTTTCCAGTCTGTACTGTTGCGGTTTCTTTTTGGTGAAAAGCTCCATGTATCTTACAGTATCACCGCAAATTCCCAGTATCTTTCCCATTTTTTCCAGGGTAATGTTACGCTTTTTCCTCCATTTCCTGATGTTGTTTTCCAAAATGCTCACTACCTTCCGTATTCTTCCAGCATTTTTTGAAATAACTGCTTGTCCCCGCCGTTATCTGGATGCAGCAGCTTCACAAGCTGTTTATATCTGTCTTTCCGTGCCTGGCCTTCCAGCCCACAGAAAAACACTTCCTTGTTTGCTCCGGAATACACTGTATGGATGTGATTTTGTCCAACTTTTCTTTTCCATTCTGCCAGCTCGAAAGTAAGTCTTACATTTTCTTCTAAAGTGTTTCCCAACTCTTTCCACAAAAGTCTATTTTCAGCACATTTGAGAAAAAATAACGAACCAATAATCAAACAAATTGACAATAATACGAATAAAACAATATACATTTCCTCACATCCCATTCAGCCTGATTTTCTTATCAATTCCCAATTCCACAGCATTTTGATGGATCAAATCTTCCCAATTGAAAAGCCCATCCAAAATACACTCGACTTTTTCATTGAACCTATTTACAAATCTGTCTGCCCTGGACGGCCCGAAACCAAATTCATCATGCAGCGTGTGCAATGCCATAATGGTAACCGTGTCAATGGTCATTTCCTTGATAGCTACTGACGCCTTTTCCAGCTCCTTCTCCGTCATGGCAGTGTTGATGCCGTACTGATTGCGGAATTTGATTTCTTTTTCCAGCGCCTCTTGTCCTCCCTCTTTTACCAGACGAAGGGCAAGCTGTAAACCATCTGTCCGTCCGGCCTGATATGATTTTAAGTCCATGTTGATTTTCCCCTTTCTGTGTCATCAAATCCGACCTGATCTGATTGCATCAATCAATCTTTTTTTAATACTTTCGTCTATTTCCCTTGGCCGTTCCGGTTTTGGAAACTCTTCCGCACTCTCTTTGTACTTCTGGCATACCCCCGCCAGCTGCACCAGCTCCGCAGCACCCCGCAGTGCCGCATCCTCTATCCGGTCAACAGCTTCCAGCCCGATACCTTTTCTTTTGATTTCTCCCCATAAAAGACCCGTTTGCACTTCTATGTAGTCCAGTTCGGCTTTTGCTTCTTCTTTTTCCTCTTGGATATGTGCATAGCCTTCATGGGCAGATGCAAAGGGCGGATGTACCTCCGCCGCCCGCTCCTGTTCCAGCTTCGCCATTTCGCCCAAAGCTAAAATCAAACTACGCATTTTTCACACCTCCTAGAACGGTAAGTCATCATCCTCAATACTGGGATCAACGGGATAGAATCCATCGTCGGCAGGCGGATATACCCCAGACTGTGGCGCCGCCGGTGCTGTCTGCGGTGCTAATGGCGCCGCCTGTGGTGCTTCATTTTTTCCGCCTGCAAAATGGATTTCGTCCGTGATGACTTCCGTTGACCAGTGGCGCTTGCCTTCGGAATCATCCCAGCTCCGTACCTGCAGCCGGCCAACAATGGCGATCATTTGTCCTTTCTTGAAATATTTTTCGATAAACTCCGCAGCCTTTCGGTAACTCACCACGTTGATGAAATCCGCCTCGGCCTGTCCCTCTTTTTTGAATCTTCTGCTTACCGCTACTGTATATCTTGCAATGGCGATAGGCTCCCCTACGCCTGCATATCTGATTTCCGGGTCCTTTGTCAGCCGCCCCATTAAAATAACTTTGTTCATTCCTCAAACCTCCTAGCCTCTCCAACACTTAAACCAACGATACCGGCGCTCTCGCTGCTGTCCGTAGCCCGGAAGTGGGCTTTTTCATGCTGTGGATACATATATTCAAACATGGCATAATTCCCCGCATCCAAAAGATACTCTGTATTTCCTGTTTCTCGGTATTTTGCAAGGCATTTTTCCAAACTTCCCAAGGCATCCACATAACCCTTTCCAAAATTTTCTTTTGCAGAGCCGTATTTGTAAAAACTGGTTTTTACCCTGTTTTTCCGCAGCTCGTCAAATTTCTCGCTGTATTCTTCCTTGAAATTCAAATTAAATCACCCCTTACAAACAAGCATTAATTGTAGATGCTGCAAGAATACAGTAGAGAACTTTTTTGTTGATATTTTCGATTTCTTCTTTCGATCTATCGTGTTTCTTCGCATTTTCGCTATTAGTCACGTGCTGTAATGACTGTTTCGCAAAATATAAAACCGCCTCAACAAACAACTTCTTTTCTCCTTCATACAAACCAGACTGTAACACAGCAGTATAAAGAGAAATAATCGCCTCCATGTTTGTTTTTAATTTTTCATAATCATTTTCCATGGTATATACCCCCTTACTTTTGAATCTTCCCGCACTTGTGGCACTGGAAATATTTTTCTACAAGCCCTCTATTAACGACAACGACATTGATTTCAACCCATTTATGTTTGCAAAACCGCTGTTTCAGCTTCTTCCAGAACATTCTTCTTTCCCCTTGCCATTGACAAACTCGTTCAGTTTTTCCGCACACATGACAAGGCTGCTTGCGTCCTTTCTTGGTCAGCTCCGCCTGTGCCTTCCGGTCGCCCAGCAAAGCACGCTTTACCTTATCCACGCCAACCCCTTCTTTTTAACTCTCTAACAAGTTCTTTCGTGCTACAAAGACCAAGTTGCTCTTTTCTCAACTTATACGCATCGGGCGTTCTGTCTGGTGCGACTCTGCCCAAGGTATCCCCTTCCTGCAAATCAAAAAGCTCAAAAGCAGCAACATTTCTTACAGTCCCACATGGTTGTAATACCCACCACATATTGTTGATGTTGTGATAAGCCTTTCCTCGATAAAGATAACCAGTACAACCATCTCGATAATATTTCAAATCACCATTTCTTATCACCTTATGGTCACGATCTAATGATTGGTAACTATATTCTGGTGTTTCTCCATCAATTTCAGACAAATCAAACATCTCATTTGGTGGCTTATGCCAACTTTCAATGTATTGGTGTGCAATATATTCAGCGCCTTTATACTCTTTTTGCCGTCTTACCTGTATATCCATGTTTTCAAAAAACGCTGTCAATTTCCGTATTGTTAATTCAAATTGGAGGCGGATAAGATATGGCATTTTTTTCAATTTGTCGAAATCACTATAACCTCCATTCGGGTTTTCATAATATACATTCTGAAAAAATATAATTTCAAAACCTACACCGTAAATGGATGCCTTAAATTCTAAATCCGCATATCTTCCGTATTTATGGTATGGCATGAGAATTTCATAGTGTCCTTTGTAATCTTTATCTTCTCCTACAAAGAATCCAATACTTCCTAAAAACCGTAGTGTTTCCTTAAAAAGTGCATTTTTTTTGGTTTCAAACGTTTCTAACATATCAGAATCTGCTTTGTGGACTGATATTCTTGTTTCATAGATGTTTGCTTCCATCCTCGTTCCTCCCTTACCATTTCCGCGGCCTCACGAAAATGCTTTATACCTCATAAGAACTTGTGACCGTACAATCTTCAAATCCGTCACAGTCCATAAGCTGTGCCTCAGCCTCTTTTTCCGCTTCATCAAAATTTTCAGCTTCCACAGACAAGCATACATGTAGTTCGACATAATATTCTTTCATTTCCATTCTCCTTTCACTTCCCAGCACGCAGCATACAAAACAGCAGCTCCACCATAGACCGCTTCCGTGTGCCTGTTCTGGATAAGCTGTTCAATGCCGTAATCTGTTTTCTTTCCATCGTGCTTTACATCCTTAACCTAAACCAAACCAGCATCAAATAAATTCAACTGATTTTTTCTAAGATCACCAATCACCATTTCCCATCGAAACGTCTGATCCGTGGGAATCAGTTTCAAATCTTCTGCATGAAATCTCTTTTCAAAGTCATGCACGGTTTTCCCGTCTGCATAAAAGGTTACTGGGCTGTCCTTATCCCATTTCAGCATCAATTTCCATAGTTCTGGGTAATTTTTTCTTAAAATCCGAAGCTGCCCAATGCTTTGATTGTGACAGAACCAGCACCCCCCCCTTGTAGACGTCTTATAGATAGGACTAAGCAACCCATTTTCTTCGCACCACTGACGGCACCGCTGCTCGCCCCATCCAATAGCAACCAAAGGAGATTTTTTCGTTTCGTTTAAATTATGAAATCTGTCCGGTTCATCTGCTGCAATTCCAACATACTGAATAGCATTTTTTAGAGTATAAAAAGATGGTCGTTTTAACTGTTGTAAACACCACTGTCCCCTTTGCATAGGCCAGCCGTATATTGTCCCAGCAAACTTCGTTTTTCTTCCTGTTCTACCACGCTTAAAATAAAAACAACTTTCAAATGTGTTGTTTCCCTTAATATGTTCCACTTCAATTCCCCAGCGTTCTTTTATCACCTGATCCTCCTTTTTCTTAAATTCCACCATCGGAGGCAAGTCTGCCGGAATTGTATCTGTTGCCCATACTTCTGCATGCACAATCCTATCCAGTGGCCACCCTAATTCTTCAATGGCGCCCAAACATGCCAGACTATCTTTTCCGTAACTTAATGACAATACATGTTCCATATTTACCTCCCTTCGGCACTCTGACGGACAGGCGGCATCCCTACGCCTGCCCTTGTTTGTATGAATATGAAAGAAGCCTTCGGGCATGGTCAAGCACTTTGCTTCGCAAAGCCGCCTACGGCGTCCCCGTTTTTCTTTGGGGTGCAGTGGTCAAGCACTTTGCTTCGCAAAGCCGCCTACGGCGTCCCCGTTTCTATTCGGGGTGCATTATTACCCGTCACAGTGCCGAAAGCCGTCCCTTTGGCGGACGGG
>OHRG01000518.1_pt1 | contig 28586 bp, 24 predicted proteins | sample 1578351 | NCBI WGS metagenome assembly OHRG01 (sample SAMEA3879599, study PRJEB24766) | human gut metagenome | biome: human-associated habitat; feature: feces | place: USA | collected 1985/1987
AAATGCAAGCATTTTATACCTTTTTTGAAATTTTGCTTGGCTCTGAACAGTTACAAATCAAGTATTATTCTACATCTTTCAATGCTTCGAGATCTTCTTCTCCTGTACGTACTTTTACTACTTTCTGCACGTTGTATACAAAGATCTTACCATCACCGACATGTCCTGTATACAGTGTCTTGGATGCTGTTTCGATGACTTTCTCAACCGGAATATTTCCAACGATAACTTCTACTTTTACCTTTGGAAGAACGGTTACGTCCATCTCAACTCCACGATATTTCTCGCCGGCACCTTTCTGGATACCGCATCCCATAACCTGGGTAACTGTCATTCCTGTAACACCAAGATTGTTCAACGCTGATTTCAGCCTGTCATACTTGGAAAGCTTTGCGATAATAACTACTTTATGCATTCCTGTATCTGCATCTACCGGTCCGGCTACAGGTACAGCTGCTGCTCTCTGGATTGGAGATGCTGCGTCATAATCTGCTACACCAAGATCTGTGTTTTCATTTTCATTCATTGCACCTTCTGTAATATCCATGATGCTGAATCCTGCATATGCTGATGCAAGACCATGCTCCTTGGAATCCAGACCAACAATCTCTTCTTCCTCTGAAACACGAAGTCCAATTGTCATATCGATTACTTTGAAGATAATTGTCATTGTTACAACTGTCCAAGCAAGAACTGTTACTACACCAAGAAGCTGTGTTCCGAGAAGTCCGAATCCACCGCCGTAGAACAGACCTTTCAGTGTGCTTTCCGGCGCATTTGTTGTTGCAAAAAGACCAACTGCAATTGTTCCCCAGATACCATTTAAGCAATGAACTGCTACGGCACCAACCGGGTCATCTACATGCACTACATTATCACAGAACCAAACGCCAAATACTACGAGAACTCCTGCAACTGCTCCAATGATCAGTGCTCCTAATCCATCTGTCACATCACAAGGTGCTGTGATTGCTACCAGGCCTGCGAGGGATGCATTCAGACACATAGACACATCTGGTTTTCTATAACGAAGCCATGTGAAGATCATACATACAACGGTTGCTGTTGCCGGTGCGATTGTTGTTGTCATAAAGATAGATGCAAGCTGTGGGCCTGTTGTTGCTGCCGCACCGTTGAATCCATACCATCCAAACCAGAGGATGAAACATCCAAGAGCACCTATTACAAGGTTGTGTCCTGGAAATGCGTGGACTTTTGTTACTTTTCCATTCTTATCTCTTGAGAATTTACCAATTCTGGCTCCTTCCATTGCAGCTCCAATAAATGCTGTTACTCCACCTACCATGTGGATTGCACAAGATCCTGCAAAATCATGGAAGCCAAGCTGTGAAAGCCATCCGCCTCCCCAGATCCAGTGTGCTTCGATCGGATACACAACTGCGGAGATCATTGCGGAATAAATACAATAGGAAAGAAACTTTGTTCTTTCTGCCATAGCTCCTGATACAATTGTTGCTGCTGTCGCACAGAAAACTAGGTTGAATACAAAATTGGACCAGTCAAAGTTTGCATAATCTGTAAAGATTCCAAGTGTTGGAACTCCTACCAGTCCGCCAAGTGCATCTTCCCCGAGTAACAATCCAAATCCAAGGAAAATAAACACGATTGTTCCAATACAAAAATCCATCAGATTCTTCATGATAATGTTACCGGCATTCTTTGCTCTGGTGAATCCTGTCTCTACCATAGCGAATCCTGCCTGCATAAAGAATACAAATGCAGCTCCGATCAGGAACCAGATGCCGAACACTTCTGTTCCGACTGTGTCTGTAATCTGAGTAATAATTTCTTGTGTCATACTACTTCCTCCTCATACCTAGAAACTAAAAAGACGTATCTTACAGTTTCGTTGAACCATCCCCCTGAATCGGTTCTTTCTGTAAGACACGCCTTTGTGTCATTGAGACTTGCTGCTGTTCGCGGCAAATCTATAGGTACCATATTTTATTAAAAGAAAAAGGCACTCTGAGATCTGTTTCTCAAAGCGCCTTTGCTTTTATGTCACGTAGTTTACTCCTTGAGCCAAATATTGTCAACCTATATTTTTATTTTTCGTAAATTTTCTGATTTTTTATGTTTTTCATGCATTTCTTTCATATATTTTCACAAAACAGAGTGCACTCTGATGTATTCTGTGGAAGTCAAAGAATGGAGCTTGGATATTGACAAGTTCCTGCCCCTGGATATTGGGTCTTTAAAGTCCAAATTCCTTCAATAACTTCTTCTGATATTCCCTATCCACTGCTGCCTTGAGAATCTCATCACTTCTGCTAAGTTCAGATAATTTAAGATTCAGCTGATTGATTCTGCTTTCGCCAAGAGATTCCCCTTCTTTTATACCTTCTTCTCTTTTTTCATCTAATTCATCTTTCATTAATTCTAATAATGCATTACACATATCTCTTTTCCCCTCCTTTAATCGATTCTCGTTTGCTTTTACTATGATCTCCATAACAGCCTGATACAGCTGATCTTCTTTGTTCTTTTTATAATCCTCTAAAAGCCGTCTTGTGACAGACATATCTTCCAGGGTATCTGTCAAACTATATAACCAGAGATTTTTCTCCGGCGATAATCGATTTGTTACAAAAATCTGAATCGGTAAGATATCTCCAATTACATAATAAATCCCTTCTTCCGGATTATCAATAGTGTAGTGGCGTACTTCTTTCAAATGCCTGATCAGTTCTCTTGGGTATCGTTTTGACACTAAGGTAATTGTTAGCTCCTGGATTGGAATTTCATTCACCTTTCCTGTATCTGCTTTATAAAAATTCGTATATCCATATACCTTATAGAAATCGTCCACGGAAAGGGAATCGGATGGTGATTTAGCATCACACTGCTTAAAAGCTGTTTAAAAACAGAGTGCACTCTTGCAATATAAATCATCATCTGCTAAAATTTATCTTAATGAATCATAAGGAGGACTCTAAAATGAGCAAAATTGATGAAATCAGAAGCGCTATGGTCGCTGCAATGAAGGCAGGAGACAAAGAACGAAAAGCCGCACTTTCCTTTCTGCTCTCCTCTCTGAAGAATAAAGCTATCGACAAACGTGCCGACCTGACAGAAGAGGAAGAAGGACAGGTAATCTTAAAAGAAATCAAACAGTTAAAAGAAACAATTGATATGACACCTGAAGATCGTACAGATCTGATTGAAGAGGCTCAGAAGCGTCTTGCTGTTCTTGAAGAATATGCACCAAAGATGATGAGCGAAGATGAGATCAAAGCAGTGATCACATCCGTTCTTGCAGATCTTGGTATCGATGCTCCTACAGCAAAGGATAAAGGTAAGATCATGAAAGAACTCATGCCGAAGGTAAAAGGCAAAGCTGATGGTAAAGAAGTCAATCAGATTCTTGCCGGCATGATGAAATAAATACAGATTCCAGAATAAAGACGTAGCAAAGAGGGTGTCGCACTAAACGACACCCTCTTAATTTTTGTTAATTATTTCATTTTTTCTGCTTATTTTGTTATCTGTTTTCCCACTTATGATAAATCGCCTCAAGTGCATCTACCGCACCATCGATTCCAAGAAGACTTGAATTCAGCAGAATTGCATTCGCTTCAATACTGCCCCACTTACGGTCTGTTCTACCTTCATAATACAGGCGTCTCTCTCTGTCAATCTTCTTAATCTTATCTACAGCCTCTTTCTCGGAAAGCTTATAGATATCCATGATTCGATTGATTCTATCATCCTTATAAGCATAGATAAATGTATTCACAACATTTGAATAATCCCCAAGAACATAATCTGCGCAGCGTCCCACGAAGATTCCAGGTCCACGTTCTGCCAGCTTGCGGATGATTGCTGACTGTGCGTCAAAAAGTTGATCACTTAATGGTTTCTCCACTTCCGGACTGAGCATAAATGTAGTATAATCACCCATTCCAATATAATAGCTTGATAACACATTTCCAAGTCTCGTCTCATCTACTCTTCCAGCATCTTCGTTCGAAATTCCAAGATCTCTTGCTGCCATTCGAATCAGATTGTGATCGTAAAGAGGAATGTTCAGTCTCTCTGCCAGTCTGTTTCCTACTTCATGACCGCCACTTCCGAACTGTCTTCCAATTGTAATAATTGTGTGATCCATCATAAGCAAGTCCTCCTTTTTCTGATAATTCTATTCTATCACTCTTTGAATTAAGAAAAAAGACTTTCTTCCTGTTTTCCGCTAACAATTTTGTAATACTGTTTCGAAGTCACCATGTAGACAATGATATAGAATAATGCAAATACTAAATAGGAGCACACTGTCACCAGAATCAGGAATTTTCTGTCAGAAAAAGCAAGCAGATGCACCATTTTTTCTATCATTGGAAATGCAAATGCCGTATGAATTCCGGCAGCCACAAGAGGCAGGAAGAATACTGTCATTACCTGAGAATTGATCGTCTGACGCACTTCTTTCTGTGTCATCCCCACTTTCATCAGAATCTGGAATCTGTCCTGATCCTCATAGCCTTCTGTAATCTGTTTATAATAAATGATCAGCACCATTCCAAGAATGAATACGACTCCAAGAAGGATTCCAAGGAAGAACAGACCGCCGTACAAAGCCTGGTAATCAGCTCTTGATGCGGCTCTGCTGTCTGTAGAAGCTCCAAAAAATAGGGTATCTGATTCCTCTGATTCCTGTTCAGCCAATGCATTGATTTTCTTGTCAATCTCGTTTTGAATCTGGATCTGCTCTTCATCTCCACAGGACAGATCAAAATTGTAGTACCATTTCTCATAAGAACCATTGACACCGTAAACGGAAACATTTCCTTCTTCCAAAGCTTTTATATCTTCCAGTCCGGAAACCACCAGATAGAAGCTGCTGTTCATATTTGCCATATTATTTCCATTTGAAATCATTTTATCCAAATGTCCTTTAATCCTCCATGTCCCGGAATTCTCCACCGTGATCTGATCATAGGGGAAATCGGAATCTTTCGCATACAGATACGCTTCCCCGGGAGCAAGCTCCAGATTCGTCCCCATGATCCGATTATACGCTTCCAACGGCAGAGCATAGAACATTTTTAAATGATCAAATGTATTCACTTCATTGACTCCCGGAGCATTCTCCGGATTAAAATAGATTTCATTTTTTGAAACAATTCCACTGACTGTAAGCATCCGGTAATTCTCCGGATTCTCCGCGGTCTGGTTATGTTCTTTCAAAACCTTCTGTACAAGCTCTATAATCTGTCCATTCTGATTCTCTTTCATTTCTTCCGTCTGCTCCGGTTTCGTGTACATCTCAATCTGGACAGATTTCGGATATCGAAGATTCAAGCCATGTTCCATACTCAGATACAGGCTGGTTGTAGAAGATACCATAACCAGAACCATTGTGGACAGAATACAAATAGACGCTAATCCTGCCCCATTTCGTTTCATACGGTAAATCATGGATGAAAGTGAAATAAAATGATTTGTTTTATAATAATATCCTTTCTTTTTCTGCATTATTTTACAAAATGTGACCGAGCCGGCAATAAATAACAGATACGTTGCAAGGATTACCAGCACGACGGCAACCATAAACCAGATCATCGCTACAAGCGGATCTTTGATTGTCAGGGATAAATAATAAGCCACACCAAGCAGAAGCAACCCGAGTACTGCAAAGATCCAGTTTGCCTTCGGAGGTTTCTCTCCTGTCTTTTCACTTTTTAAAAGTTCTACAGGTTTTAACCGATAGACGGACACGATCATCCGAAGCATGATTAATGCAAAAATGACCAGGAATAACAGTGCCGTAGCCACAAGTGCCGGAACACTGATTTTCATAGAAAGTCCGGCATTACTTCCAAGTATCTTCGCTGCCAGAAGTTCCCCCAATTTAGAAAACAGGATTCCTCCCACGATTCCTCCTGCAATCGTCAGAACACTGATGATCAGATTCTCAAGAACCATGATTTTTACAAGGTCAATTTTTCCCATTCCAAGGATGTGATACAACCCAAACTCTCTCTGTCGTCTGCGGATCAGAAATGAATTTGTGTAATACAGAAGGATCAGAGAAAAGATTGAGATCACACCGGAACCAAATCCAAGGATCATCTGCATAGTATCCCCACCTTTGATCTTGGCAAACTGCGGACTCACTGCAAGATAATCGATCAGATAGAACATCATAACCATACAGATACAAGTGATCAGATAAGGAAGATACAGCTTCTTATTTTTCTTAATTCCATTAACGGAAAGTTTCAGATAAAGTCCACTTTTCATTGTCTCTCACCACCTGTCGCAAGCATTGTCAGTGTCGCTGAGATATTCTGATAGAACTGTTCATCTGTCTGTTCGCCTTTATATACCTGGTGGAAAACTTCTCCGTCTTTAATAAATAACACTCTCCCGGCCTTGCTCGCTGCTTTGACAGAATGTGTTACCATAAGGATCGTCTGTCCCGATTGATTGATCCGCTCAAATACCCCGAGCAATTCATCCGTTGATTTCGAATCGAGCGCCCCGGTCGGCTCATCCGCCAGGATCAGTCTCGGATCTGTGATCAGCGCTCTCGCCACTGCTGCACGCTGCTTCTGTCCTCCTGACACCTCATAGGGATACTTCTCCAGAAGTCCTGCGATTCCAAGTTCTTTCACGATTGGCATCATCCTGACATTCATTTTCCTGTAATCAACTCCCTGCAGTACCAATGGCAGTAAGATATTGTCCTTTAGATTAAATGTATCCAAAAGATTGAAATCCTGAAATACAAACCCAAGATGATCTCTCCTGAACTTGGACAGATCCTTCTCACGGATTGCTGATAACGGTTTTCCATCCAGATAAACTTCCCCTTCAGTTGGTTTATCCAATGCTGCCAGCATGTTCAGTAATGTCGTCTTCCCCGAGCCACTCTCTCCCATGATTGCTACATATTCGCCCTCTTCTACTGAGAATGTCACCTTAGAGAGTGCCTGTACCTGATTACCGCCAAAACGGGGACGGTATATTTTTTTCAAATTTTCTACTTCCAAAACTGTCATTTCTTACGACCTCCTCTTCTTTCAACATCCTCAGTATAACAATACAGCCAGAATGCCGACATTGATTTCTGTGACATTCCAGCTGTCTGATGTGACAATTTTGTCACTTGCTTCTCTCTGTGTGATTTAGTGTTTTACTCTGATCTCAACGGATACTCTGCCAAATCAATCGTAAAACTGCTGCCTTCCCCCAGCTTCGACACAACCGTAATCTGATGCCCAAGTTTCTTTGCCGCCATCTGACTCAGATACAGACCAATTCCCGTTGATTTCCGTTCCATTCTTCCATTATATCCCGTATATCCTTTTTCAAAGATTCTCGGCAGATCTTCCGGTGCAATTCCCATTCCGGTATCTGTAACCGTCAGTTTCTTTTCTTCACTAACAGTGATCGTCACTGTTCCTTTCAGCGTATACTTCACTGCATTGGATAACAACTGTTCAATAATAAACGAAAGCCATTTCTCATCTGTCAGAACAATCTGATCTGTCCCTTCATAGATCAGACGGATTCTCCTTCGAATAAACTGGCCGGCATATTTACGGATCGATTTTCTTACAATTTCATCCAAAGGATACTGTGCGATTACCAGATCCTTCGTGCCACTGTCAAGACGCACATACCCAAGTGCCATCTCCACATACTGCTCCACCCGGAACAGTTCAGCTTTCAGATTCTGATTCGTCTCGGTATCTTCCTGCTGGAGTAATACATTCATCACAGCGATCGGTGCCTTGATCTGATGCACCCAGGTTGCATAATAGTCCTCCATGTCCTGACCGGACTTCTCCCATCTGGCATGTTCTTTTCTTTGCTGTTGTTCTTCTTTTCTGATTAGCTCCTGATATCCTGACTCAATCCCATCTTGTGCGATTGGAAGCGAATCCTCATAAGGTCCTTCTCCTTGCAGCAAATGCTCCAGCTTCTGCCCGGTTTTCTTATACCGCAAATATCCACAGAGAAGAAAAAGTAATCCAAATGCCAGACACAACACTGTTGGATAAACCGCTACCTTCAGATTAATCTCTTCCAACACAAAAATCAGAAAAAAGATTCCCGCACACAGCAAACTCCACAGAAGCACAAATCGGATTCTTTTCAAATATTGTAAAAACATTTTTACTCCTTCTCGACGATATATCCACCGCCGACTTTCGTCTTGATAAAGCCTTCCATTCCCGCTTTTTCCAGCTTTTTCCGAAGTCTTCCGACATTGACTGTCAATGTATTTTCTTCGATATAATTGTCTGTCTCCCACAGCTTTGTCATTAGCGTGTCTCTGCTGACCACGCGTCCTTTATTCTCCATCAATGTCTGTAAGATACGAAATTCATTCTTTGTCAACTCAATTTTTTCTCCATTATAAGTCATTGTTGTATCATAGAGGTTCAGGATTGCTCCTCTATGTTCCAGCATCGGTACTTTTCCTGATAGATCATATGTTCTTCTCAGCAGAGCCTGAATCTTCGCTGTCAGTACACTTAAGTCAAACGGTTTTGCCACAAAGTCATCTCCGCCCATATTCATCGCCATGATAATATTCATATTATCCGCTGCTGAAGAGATAAAGATCACCGGCACGCTCGATATCTTACGGATCTCGCTGCACCAGTGGTATCCATTATAAAAAGGAAGCGTGATATCCAAAAGCACCAGATGTGGACCATACTCTGCAAATGTCTCAAGAACCTTTGCAAAATCTTCCACATAACGTGCTTCATTTCCCCACGCTTCCATCTCTTTTTTAATTGCCCCTGCCATCACAAGGTCATCTTCTATGATTAGGATCTTATACATTCTGCGGATTCCCCTTTCGCTCTTATCCACTACTATATACCATAGTATACAGTATTTCAAGAGCACACGGTCATACCGTATCCGGCGAGATAACCCGCTGGATATGGATTGCAAGAAATCCGATTTCTTCTTTTGCGACCGGCTGTTTCAGCTGTCTGGACATATAGTCACACACTCTCTTCGCCGCCTCTCCGGTCCTTGGGTAATTCTGAAAAATGAACTCATTAAAGTCTGCATTCGTCCCCTCACCCTTACGGGTTCTCAGAATCATATAATACATATGACTCATCAAACGTGTACATCCAAGTGAGCCGCTCTCCAGCTTCTGATCGAATTCCTGTTCAATCATGGCAATCCCTTCATTTACAATCCTGGTCGCATCCAACGTCTGGGATACTGCCTCATCAGAAAGGCCTGCATGGATATGTAGCGTAATGAATCCGACTTCATCCTCTGAGATTTCATATCCTGTCAGCTGCTGTATAATTTTCCGCCCTTTCAGGGCCACTTGATACTCCTCTCCAAACAACACACGGATATCCGGTGTAAATGGATTCGGAAGCTGGCGGTTCTCCTTCGCTCTCTTCGCTGCAAGCGCAATATGATCTGCCAACGGAAGCAGCATCTCATGATTGATCTTCTGAAACACGTTCTCTGCTTCTTCAATGATCTTTCCTGTTGCCTCAATAAACTCCGGACGGATTCCATTGACTGTTTTCAGAACAGACTCTTGCTTTCTTCTTGTGACAAGGGAATATACTTTGGCTCCGGGAAGTTTCTCGATCTGTTCTGTAGGTTTCTTTCCAAATCCCACACCGTTTCCGAGAAGGATCATCTCCTTCCCTGTCTCAACATGATATACAAGAATCCCATTATTATTCAGAACTTTAATGACTCGATACATCCCCCCGGAGCCTCTCTTTCTTTCTCTTAATTCAAGCTTACGATTTCTGCTGTCTTCTCAAGCTTCTCTACTTTTCCGCTCTTAGACATTCTGATCTCTTCACCTTCCTGAAGGCTTGTAAATACAACCATACATTCATCGGATTTTGCATGCTCTTGGATATATTTTATATCAAAACCTATCAGTTTGTCACCCTTTTTTACTCGGTCTCCGTCATTTACAAAAGTTTCGAATCCTTTTCCATCTAGATTTACAGTATCCACGCCAATGTGAAGCAGATATTCGGTTCCGTCATCACTAGTCAGACCAACTGCATGTTTTGATGGGAAGATAAAAGATACAGTTGCATCTTCCGGCGCATAAGCCATTCCCTCTTCCGGGCGAACCAGATAACCGTCTCCCATCATTTTCCCTGCAAATGCTTCGTCACACGCTTCTTCGATCGGTGCTGCCACTCCTGTGAATGGAGAGCAAAGCTCTTTCTTTACAGTTCCGGCTGCAACAGTTTTGTTCTCATCTTTCTTCGCTTCATCTTTTGTTTCTGCACATTTATTCGTTTCTTCTGCGCTGTTTTTGTTTTCTTCCGGAAGATATTCCACATTCGGAGCTTTCTCCAGATAATCTTCCAGATTGGATTTAATCACAGAAACAGCCGGTCCGTAGATTACCTGGATTCCCTGTCCTTTTCTTACGATTCCGGATGGGGATGTCATTCTTAAGACATCTTCATTTACCAGTTCCGGCTTTACTACCGTACAACGAAGTCTTGTCGCACAGCAGTCTACATCAGAAATGTTTTTCTTTCCACCAAGTCCTCTTGTGATCAGTGCGCTCTTCTGATCTTCCGGTGTCATTTCATTTTCAGAATCTGCATCATTTCCATCTACTTTTGCTTTATAATCAGCTTTTGTATACAGCTTCGTTTCCGCATCATCATCTTCTCTTCCCGGTGTCTTCAGATTCAGCTTCAGAATCAAAGTACGGAAGATGATATAATATAAGAAGAAATAAATAATTCCAACCGGGATGATTCTGATCCAGCTTGTCTTAGCATTTCCCTGAAGGATACCGAAAAGGAACAGATCAATAAATCCACCGGAAAATGTAAGTCCTACTGCAATATTTAACATATGTGCGATCATATAAGCTGATCCGGCAAGGATCACCTGTACCGCAAAAAGGATCGGTGCTACAAACAGGAATGAGAATTCCAGTGGCTCTGTGATTCCGGTCATCATACATGCAAGTGCTGCAGAAAGCAGAAGTCCGCCTGCCTGTTTCTTCTTCTCCGGTTTTGCACACTGATACATTGCAAGTGCCGCACCCGGAAGACCAAAGATCATGAAAATAAATTCACCGGAAAAATATCTTGTCGCATCCGCACTGAAATGTACTGTGGATGGATCTGCAAGCTGCGCAAAGAAGATGTTCTGACCGCCCTGTACAAGCTGTCCCGCAACTTCCATTGTTCCTCCAACCGCTGTCTGCCAGAATGGAAGATAGAATACATGGTGAAGTCCAAATGGAATCAACGCTCTCTTAATAATACCAAAGATCAATGTTCCAATATAGCCTGTTCCTGTTACAAGTCCGCCGAGTGCATAGATTCCATTCTGAACGGTTGGCCATACAAAATAGAGTACGATTCCGACAGCCACATAAGTCAATGTTGAAATAATCGGAACAAATCTTGATCCACTGAAGAATGACAGTGCATTCGGAAGCTGGATTTTGTAAAACTTATTATGAAGTGCTGCTACTCCAAGTCCAACGATAATACCGCCAAATACACCCATCTGTAATGTCTGGATTCCGCAGACACTTGTCACAGTTCCTTCCAGAACTCCGGCTCCAAGTGTTCCGTCTGCAAGAAGATCTCCACGGATCAGAAGCATGGCATTCATTGTTGCATTCATTACAAAGAAAGAGATCATTGCCGCAAGTGCCGCAACTTCCTTCTCTTTCTTCGCCATACCGATTGCTACACCGACAGCAAAAATGATCGGCAGGTTATCAAAAATAATACTTCCCGCTTTGCTCATAATTGTGAGCAGGGAATTCAGAATTGTCCCCTCGCCTAAAATTGCCTGAAGATGATATGTCTCAATCATCGTTGCATTTGTAAATGAACTTCCTACTCCAAGCAGAAGTCCTGCTACCGGAAGAATTGCGATTGGAAGCATAAAACTTCTTCCGATTCTCTGCAATACTCCAAAAATCTTGTCTTTCATCTGTAATCCTCCTCGTATAAAATTTCTCATAGAGTTAGCGCAACAAAAAAAGCATAAACTAATCCTCAATAACTAAATCCACCTTATCTGGTGAACTTATTAAGGATAGTTTATGCCTGCTTTACCAGTAACACTCTATCGTGCGCTTTTCTCTTTTAACCACGTATAGTATAACCAAACTCACTTCCAACAGTCAATCTGTAATATTCAACAATATTTATCCTGTTTTTTTGTTGAATATGTTACTTAGTGATTATTTTAGTAAATTAAAGTTTTTCTTTTGATTTAAATTAACTTCTCTTCATTTTACGCTTCTGGCTTTTGCTTATTTGCTTTTGTAATATCCAGACGTACATTCACACCAAATGGATTGATTGCAACTCCCTTTGCATCCGGAATCAGTATCTCCGGAATCTTATCCGCCGGGATTGCTGCTGTCTTCATCTTCTTGCCCTGTGCAAATCTGGTAAATTCTATCATATCTGTAAAGATCGGCTGATACAGACTTCCGTCCGGCTGTCTCAGAAGTGGAACCTGATTATCTTCCTGAACTCCTACGATAAAGGTTCCTTTCTTATAATGCGCCATCATCTCTTCCTGAAGTTCCTTCACATTCTCCGGCATCTCCGGTCCGATATTGCGGTGCATCTCCTGCATCAGATACATTGCTGTCAGATGAAGCTCCGGATTCTCGATCAGTTTCTTTCCGTCAGGCAGTTCTTCCTTATTCTTACGAACTACAAGATGTTCCAGCTGAACCCTGATCTCCTCCTCTGTACCAACATTCACTGCCAGTGCATTCACGCCCATTGTATACAGGTTTGTAAAAAATCCAAGTCTGACATTCTTTTCAATCTTGGCAATTCCTACATGATAACGATCTTCTGCAAGCGTCTTTGCCTTTTCCTTTGCAGACTCTTCCTGATAATAAACCAGAACCTCGTCATCAAATGTCTCTTCATCACAGAGGACAAACGGCATCTTCGTCACACCTGACATGATCACATAAATCTCTTCGAGATTTCGCAGATTCACCAATGCCTGCTTCATCTCTGTACTGACAATTACTTTATTCTCATCCATCTCTTTGTTTTCCTTTCTGGTTGCTTTTCTTTATATACATGTTGCAGTAGTGCAAAATGATGTGAGTGTCAAAAGTAAATTTTGCCACTCACTGATGTAACCGGATTGCTCCATTGCTATGCAATTCCCGCAATCTTCGAACACCTCAAACTCCCATAAAATGAGGTATAAATATGATACACCCTATGATCACAGCCATGATTGCCGTAAAAAGCACTGCGCCAGCTGCCGTATCCTTCGCGATCTTAGCAAGTGGCTTTCTCTCTTCTGTCACAAGATCGACAACAGCTTCCACTGCCGTATTCACAAGTTCCAGTGAGATCACCATTCCAAAAAGGAGAAGACAGATACACCATTCCATCGGTGTTAATCCTACAAAGGTTCCAACTGCTGTTACAAGAATCACTGCAAGGCAATGAATCTTCATATTCCTCTCTTTTAAAATTCCTGTCCAGATTCCTTCAAAGGCATAGCCAAAGCTTTTGAATAAAGGCTGTTTTCGATTCTTCATTCGTAGTCTCCTTTCGGATTCGTATCATAGATCAAGCAACAAATCTAATATCTATGATACCACATCTGGCTCCTTATCAAAAGAGGTATTTTCCTATTATTATCAAAAGAATACTCGGATTTCGAAGCTCATATCCTTTTCACTTATTTACAAGCTTCAACCATACTCTTTACATATTCTGCAACATACGGCACGCAGTCTTTTCCGTATTTCTCACACAACTTAACGATTGCACTTCCAACGATCGCACCGTCTGCGCTCTGACACATCTTCGCCGCCTGCTCCGGAGTGGAAATTCCGAATCCGACCGCACATGGAATATCATTTTCCTCTTTTACAAGCTTCACCATTGCTCCGATATCCGTCGTGATCGAGGATCTTGTCCCTGTTACACCAAGTGAAGAAACACAATATACGAATCCCGATGCTTCTTTTGCAATCATCCGGATTCGGTCATGAGAAGTCGGTGCAATCAATGAGATCAGATCGATTCCGTACTTTTTGCACACGATGTCAAATTCTTCTTTCTCTTCAAATGGAACATCCGGAAGAATCAGACCATCCATTCCGACATTTTTCGCTTTCTCAAGAAATCTTTCTGTTCCGTAAGAGAACACAACATTTGCATATGTCATAAAAACAAGTGGAATCTGTGTATTCTGACGGATTTCTTTTACCATATCGAAGATCTTATCTGTAGTCACGCCTCCTGTCAGCGCACGCAGATTTGCTCCCTGTATAACCGGTCCTTCTGCTGTCGGATCGGAAAATGGGATTCCAAGCTCGATCAACGCCGCCCCTGCTTTCTCCATCTCATAGACAATCTGTTTCGTCGTCTCAAGATCCGGGTCACCACATGTGACAAATGGTATAAATGCTTTCTTCCCTTTAAATGCTTCCTGTATTCTACTCATGAAGATCCTCCCCTCTGTAACGTGCGATTGCTGCACAGTCCTTATCGCCGCGTCCTGAAATATTAATTACGATAATCTGGTCTTTTCCCATAGTCGGCGCAAGCTTTCTTGCATATGCAACTGCATGCGCACTCTCGATCGCCGGAATGATTCCTTCTAATTTAGAAAGGTACTCAAATGCATCGACTGCCTCATCATCAGTGATTGCTACATATTCTGCTCTTCCCTTATCATAAAGGTCTGCATGCTCCGGTCCGATTCCCGGATAATCCAGTCCGGCTGAGATTGAGTAAACCGGTGCGATCTGTCCGTACTCATCCTGACAGAAATAAGATTTCATTCCGTGGAAGATTCCAAGCTTACCGGTCGCGATCGTTGCAGCTGTCTCTGCTGTATTCACGCCGCGTCCTGCCGCCTCGCATCCGATCAGGCGCACGCCTTCATCTTCAATGAAATTATAAAATGCACCGATTGCATTGGACCCACCGCCGACACAGGCAAGCACTGCATCCGGGAGTTTTCCTTCTTTTTCAAGGATCTGCTCCTTGATCTCTTTAGATATAACTGCCTGAAAATCACGCACGATCTGCGGAAATGGATGCGGTCCCATACAGGATCCGAGTACATAATGTGTGTCATCAATTCTTCTTGTCCACTCACGCATCGTCTCCGAAACAGCATCTTTTAAAGTACCAGTTCCACTTGTAACCGCGTGTACCTGTGCTCCGAGAAGACGCATTCTGTATACATTTAATGCCTGACGCTCTGTATCTTCTTTTCCCATGAAAACTTCACATTCCATTCCCATCAGAGCCGCTGCTGTCGCTGTTGCAACCCCATGCTGTCCTGCACCGGTCTCAGCGATCACTCTTGTCTTTCCCATCTTCTTCGCAAGAAGAACCTGACCTAACACGTTGTTGATCTTATGGGCACCTGTGTGATTGAGATCTTCTCGTTTCAGATAAATTTTCGCCCCGCCAAGATCTTCTGTCATACGTGCTGCATAGTATAAAAGAGACGGTCTGCCTGCATATTCATTTAATAATGTATTCAGTTCGTCATTAAATTCTTTGTCATTTTTATAGTAGTTGTACGCCTTTTCCAATTCGATCACTGCATTCATCAGTGTCTCCGGAATGTACTGTCCACCATGGATTCCGTATCTTCCTTTTGTCATGGTTGTTCCTCCTTCTTTCTTGTTTCTATTGTTTTTGGTAAATTTATTCATTCACCTGTATACTCTTTTGTTTTTTTTAATGTTTACTGCTTTCAAAATTTCTCACAGTTTTCACAGCTTGAAGAATTTTCTCACGATCTTTCTTTCCATCTGTCTCCACTGCACTGCTCAGGTCAATTCCCCAAGGGTGTATTTGCTGTATTGCCTCCGGTATGTTCTCCGGATTCAGTCCTCCTGCGAGGAAATACGGCCGCTTTGTCCAGCCTTCCAAAAGACTCCAATCAAATGTCTCGCCGGTTCCGCCTTTTCCGTGATCGAGAAGAATCAGATCTGCATTGCTCGCTGCCGCCGCATCAAGATCTTTTTTCTCCTGAATCGAAAATGCTTTCATCACCGGATGGTCTGTCAGACTTTTCAACTTCTTTATATATGCCTCATCTTCCTGCCCGTGAAGCTGAGCGATCTGAATGGTTCCTTCATTTAATAATTGTGCGACCTCACCGCAGTCTTTATTGACAAATACTCCGACCGGGCAAATCTGCGATTCAAGATTTTGAACCAGTTCACGAACTTTCGAAATGGATACATTTCTCCGGCTCTTTGGCACATCGATGATAAATCCGCAATAATCCGGTTTTGCCTCATTTATATAGGTAATATCTTCCGGGCGGCTCAAACCGCAGATCTTAATCTTGGGCATGTTCATTTTTTCTTGTCTCATACTATATCTTCCGCTAATTCATATCTAGCTGCCTTCCTGTCTGCTGCTTCAACTCCATCAGTGCTGCTTTCCGATCAGATTTTCTCATCAGAAGTTCTCCGATCAGTACCGCATCGGTTCCATTTTCATAAAGTGCTTTCATATCTTCCACTCCGCGGATACCGCTCTCAGATACGAAAACTGTTTCCGAACTGACCATTTCTCTTAGCCGAATGCTATTCTTGATATCCACTGTGAAATCTTTCAGATTCCGGTTATTTACACCGATAATCTTTGCACCGATCTTCTGTGCTCTTAAGATTTCTTCTTCGTTGTGTGTTTCCATCAAAGCAGATAGTCCGAGTTCGTCTGCCAGCTGATGATACGCTTTTAACCTGCCATCTTCTAATACCGAACAGATCAGAAGTACTGCCGAGGCTCCCATTGCTTTCGCCTGATAAATCATGTATTCATCACAGGTGAAATCTTTTCTGAGTACCGGAATGGATACATTTTGCACGATTTCTTTTAGATACGCATCACTGCCCCGGAACCAAAACGGTTCTGTCAGACAGGAGATTGCTGCTGCGCCGCCTGCTTCATAGTCCCTGGCGATCTCAACATATGGAAAATCCGGTGCGATCAATCCTTTGGATGGAGACGCTTTTTTCGCTTCGCAGATAAAAGACAATCCTTCTGCCCGAAGTGCCTGTTCGAATGCAGGGATTTGATCTTTAATTCCTTTTTCTTCCGCCTGCCTTCGAACCTCTTCTAATGGAACTATTTTCTTTTCTTCTTCGATCCGCTCTTTCGTGCGCTCGGTAATTTTCTCGAGTATATTCATACTATTTGTTCCTCTTTTTCTTTCAAGTTGCTTCTTACATTCTCCCCTGCATAGCCGGGGATCAGACTTTTTATTTATTACTTTCTTCTTTAAACTGCTCCAGCTTCTTCAGTGCAAGTCCTTCGTCAATGATCTGTTCTGCTTTTCTTACACCTGCTTCGATTGAATCTGCTTTTCCTGCAAGATAGATTGCTGCTCCTGCATTCAGGCAAACTGCATTTCTCTTTGCTCCCTGCTCTTTTCCTGAAATGATATCCAATGTGATCTGTGCGTTTTCCTGAGGTGTTCCTCCTGTCAGTGCGCCTTTTTCGCATCTCTCATACCCAAACTGCTCCGGTGTGATCTCATAGCTTGTAAATGTTCCGTCTTTAATCTCACAGACTGTAGTCGGTACACACATGGAAATCTCATCTAACTTATCCTGTCCGTAAACGACCATTCCGCGGACGACTCCGAGATTCGCCATGACTCTTGCAAGTGGCTCTACAAGGCTTTCATCATAAACTCCCATCAGTTCCATGTTCGCTCCTGCCGGATTGGACAGTGGCCCAAGAATATTGAATACGGTACGGATACCAAGTTCTTTACGGATCGGTCCGACATATTTCATCGCAATATGATAATTCTGTGCAAATAAGAAACAGATCTGAATATCTTTGAGAAGCTGTGTGCTGCGCTCCGGTGCGACATCGATCTTCACTCCAAGTGCTTCAAGTACATCTGCCGCACCGGACTTAGAAGATGCTGCACGGTTACCATGCTTTGCGACCGGGATTCCTGCTGCCGCAATCACAAGGGAGGATGTTGTTGAAATGTTAAATGAATTTGCTCCATCTCCCCCTGTTCCTACGATTTCCAGCACATCCATGTCATGCAAAAGCTTGATGCAGTGTGCACGCATTCCCGCTGCTGATGCTGTGATCTCATCAATTGTCTCACCTTTCATGGAAAGTGCTGTCAGATATGCTGACTTCTGAACATCCGATGCCTTTCCTTCCATAATCTCATTCATTACTTCTTCTGCTTCTGTATAGGTGAGATTTTCTTTCTTTGATAATTTTATAATTGCTTCTTTGATCATTTCTTAATTCTCCTTCAATGCTTTTGCATAGTTAATAAAGTTCTCTATCATCTGAAGTCCCTGCGGTGTCATCACGGATTCCGGATGAAACTGTAACCCAAAGATCGGATATTCTCTGTGTTCCATCGCCATGATCTCGTTATCCTCGCTTCGCGCTGTCACAACCAGTTCTTCCGGAAGTGTCTCTTCCTTTACTGCAAGCGAATGATATCTTGCCACCTGGATTGGAAATGTCAGATTCTGAAACAGGACACTGTCTGTCTTTACATCTTTCAGCTTTGAAGTCTTCCCATGCATCAGCTGTCCGGCGTGTCCTACCGTTGCTCCGAATGCTTCCGCCATCGCCTGATGTCCGAGACAAACGCCGAGCATTGGAATCTTTCCTTTCAGCTTCTGAATTGCTTCGATACAGATTCCGGCATCAGAAGGTTTTCCCGGCCCCGGTGAGATTACCAGCGCCTCCGGTGCAAGTTCCAGAATCTCTTCCGGTGTGATTTGATCATTTCGTATTACTTTCACTTCTGAATCAATCTGATCTTTTTGCATGTCACCTCTTTTTGATTCTACTTCTGCGATAAACTGATACAGGTTATATGTAAAGCTGTCATAATTATCAAGTAATAGTATCATTCCAATCCTCCTTTCGCAGTTTCCACAGCCTGAAGTACTGCCCCTGCCTTATTTAAACACTCCTGGAATTCATTTTCCGGGATACTGTCTGCTACGATTCCGGCTCCTGACTGTACACGAATGTATCCATTTTTCTTATAAGCAAGACGGATGGAAATGCATGTATCTACATTTCCTGCAAAATCGAGATAGCCGACTGCTCCTCCGTAGATACCTCTCTTCTCCTGTTCAAGTTCTGCGATAATCTCACATGCGCGGATCTTCGGTGCTCCGGAAAGCGTTCCTGCCGGGAGAATCGCATCTACTACGTCCAGCGCATCTTTGTCTTCCCGAATTTTCCCTGTCACGGTGGAACCGATATGCATCACATGAGAATATCTCTGGATTTCCATATATTTATCAACTTTAACTGTTCCCGGCTGGCTGATCTTGCCGACATCATTTCGCCCAAGATCTACAAGCATGTTGTGCTCTGCAAGTTCTTTCTCGTCTGCAAGTAGCTCTTTCTCCAATTCCTGATCTTCCTCTTCGGTCACTCCTCGCTTCCTTGTACCGGCAAGAGGAAAAGTGCACACCTGTCCGTTTTCTAACTTCGCCAGTGTTTCCGGTGAAGCCCCTGCCACTTCAATATCATCACTTGAAAAGTAGAACATATACGGAGATGGATTCGAGGTTCGAAGCACCCGGTAGGTATCAAAAAGACTTCCTTTTGCCTTCGCTGTCAGCGGATTGGATAAAACGACCTGGAAAATATCACCTTCATAAATGTATTCCTTAGCTTTCTCAACCATCTTGCAATAATCTTCTTTATCCACTCCCGGATGGAACTCTTCTTCTAAAACAAGTGGTCGGAAATCTGCCTGCGCCCCGCTTCGGATCAATCGTTCCATCTCTTCTAATTCCTGCTTCGCGTTCGTATAATTTTCTTCCAGATCACCTTCCAGCTTCACGCCTGTAATCAGGATCAGCTTCTGTCTGTAATTGTCAAATACGATGACACGGTCAAATAACATCAAGTCCGCATCCCGGAAATCTCTTACTGCCGTTTTTGCTGCTGTCTTTCCTGTAGTCTCATTCTTCTCTTCCAGGACTGGCTTCAATGTCGGTTCTGCATATTTGATGTAGTCATAAGAAAAATATCCGACAAGCCCTCCGGTAAATGGAGGAAGTCCCGGAACAACCGGACTTTTATATGCTTCGAGAATTTCTCTTAGAACCTTTCCCGGATGGTCGGTTAAAACTTCCCGTCTGGTCTTATCCTCATCTTCATGCCCTTCGCTGATGATCACATGCCCATCGGTACAAGTGATCTCCATCGTTGGTGCATATCCAAGGAAGGAATATCTTCCCCACTGCTGTCTGTCCTCCGCACTTTCCAGCAGATAGCAATGCTTGCTTGCCGCCCGCAGCGTCCGCATCACACTAATCGGCGTAAATGCATCTGCATACAGCTCTTTGCTGATCGGAACTCGCTTGTATCTGCCTTGTTCAGCGTAGGATCTGATTTGTTCTAATGTCTTGTCCATGTGTATTCCTCCTTGAAGTTATGCTGCAAAATGAATTTCTCTTTTATCCCGATAGGAAATATATGTTTATGGTAGAAAAAAAGTCCCTGACAGAATATTCCTATTCTGTCAAGGACGGTAAATCTAAATCTTTTCCGCGGTGCCACCTTGATTCACGGGTACACTCCCATGCGCTCTGTAAGATACTAACATATCTCCGGCAACTGACGTATGCCCACACGTCACAGAGTACTCGGATTCTCAAATCCTTTGACTGTGCCCTCAGCGGTCCATTTGGCAACCTGCATCTCGATCCGGCTCTCAGCTTCCCGGACTCTCTGTGCGCGCATAATTACTTTGATCTCCGCTTCATCGGTTTAAAGCGTTATTCCATTTGCTAGGAGTTTATCACTTTAAAGCGATAGTGTCAATGCACTATTTTAATCTTTTTCGCGAAATTGTTGAAAAATTTTCTCAATTTTCTTGTCTTTATTTTCTTTTTCTCTTCCATGCAAATCCGCCAACTCCTGCTCCGAGTGAGGAGAATGCAAGTCCTAATAAGCCAAGAACATTTGCCGGATCACCTGTCTTTGCGGCTTTTGATCCACTTGTTCCTTTGGAAGCTGATCCATCCGTAGTTGTTCCTGCCTTCTTTGTAACAGTCGGAGTTGCACTTCCATTCTGACTTCCCGCCTGGTTTCCATTCTTTACAAGTGCTTTGATTGCTGTATTTAACGCATCTGTTGCTTTATCAACTTTTTCCTGGCTTTCTTTTTCATTTAATGCGCTCTTAGCGTCTGTCAGTGCACTCTGCAATGCCTTCCAGCTGTCAACTGTGTAATCAGCTTCTTTCAGAGCTGCCGCATCACTGATTACTTTCTCAAGGGAAGAAGTATCAACTGCTGCCGGCTCTTCTTTCTTAACAAGTGCTTCAACAGCTGCGTTGAGGTGGCTTACTGCCTCGTCTACAGTTGCCTGAGTTTTTGGATTTTTCAATTCATCTTTTGCTTCCTGAAGTTCCATCTGCATAGATGCCCAGCTTTCCGCTGTGTAATCAGCTTCTTTCAGGGCTTCTGCTTTTGCAATAGCTGCCTCAAGCTCTGTTGTTGTGATTGTTTTATCCTCAGATGCTTTTACAATGTTCTCCTCTGTTGCCTGGAATTTGTATGTCACGTCATTATATCCAAGTGCTGTCAGTGTAATGGTCCAATATCCTGTTCCATCCGTTCCTTCCGGAAGTGTACAACGAAGAGAATCTGTCAGTCCAAGCTGGATTCCCATTGCTTTGTGCATCCAGTTATCTGCTGCAAATTTTGTTCCATAAGTAGCTTTTGCATTTGTATATGTGCTGTCATCTCCATAGTAAGTCCATGTAACAGTCTGGAGATTTGATCCAAGATCACCATAATTTCCTGTCAGATCAACTCTTAAGAATTCTCCATAAGATCCGCTTGCTTCTTTTACTGTCAGCCCTGCTTCCTCTGCTGTTGGTGCTGTCTTGAGTGCCTGATCTTTGATTCCGGACTCTGATCCATTATTCACTCTTGCAGAGAAACTGAAAGATCCATCCTCATTCTTTGTTGCTGTTTTCAGACCGTTTGTATTCTCTGTTACATTGGCAACCAGTCCTGTATAGCTTACCAGATTCTTTTCTGAATATCCTCCTGCAAGTTCACTTCCGTTTTCGATCACACGATAGCTTGCTTTCAGTGCATCCAGATCAGATGTTTTTACTTTCACCGGCACATATTTCAGTCCGAGTACATCATACTCTGTCATCTTTGTTGTTGCACCAGATTCTTCTGTAATCTCTCCTCTGTTAAATGTAATCTTGCTTCCGTCTGTCAGAACTGCAGTAGTTCCATCTGTCCAGTACTCTACTGCATACTCTTTTCCATTTTCCGCCTTGATTACTGCGTTGCACTGGAAAGAACCTCTGTGAAGTCCATGATTTACGGTAGCTCTTGTTACAGTATCGAATGCACCCTTGTCAGACTCTCCTTTTGAATCCTTTGCATCTGAAGAAGATGTATCTCCTGCTGCCTGCACATTTTCAGCAGCCCAGTACTCTGCCCAGCTAAGTCCTACATATGCGTAAGTATACTCACTCTCCTGTGATAAAGTATAAGTGAATTCGTAATCCTTTGCATAGCCTGTTGCCTTTACTGAGATCTTAAATCCATGTCCATTTTCTGCATCCTTAAATGGAGCCGCAGTCGTATCAATTGTTCCATCTTCTTTGATGATCTTCACTGCACGTTTTCCTGTTGCCGCATACTCTGTTCCGTCAACTGTTACGGATTCGATCTTCTTTACATAAGAAGTTACATCCTCTGCTGCATATCCTTCTGCCGCTACAAGTGCTGCACTTTCATTGTTAAATACAACTGGTACAGCTTCTGTTGTTAATTCAAAATCTGTCGTAAGATCCGCATATTTTCCGGATTTATCAGATACTTTCAGAGTATATTTGCCTATCTCAGCGCCTTTTGTCTTATAGGTAAGTACCCCGTCTTTTACCTGAACATCCTCAAGACCTTCAACTGTATATTCTGCCTGATAATCACCAAGAAGTCCTTCTACAGTTAGATTTACTTTTCCACTTTCAACATCTGCATTCTCTGCTGCGACAGTCCCATTGAATTTAACCGGCACATACTGATCTGCATCAATCTCATAGATTCCATTATCTGTGTAATATGTGATTTTATTGATTGTCTGACCCATCATCTTTTCATAATCTTTTGAGTCCAGTGTGTTTCCATGAGATGTTGTCACAAATCCTGTACTCCATGCCAGTTTTGTCTTTTTCCAGATATTTTCAAGATGACGAAGTCCGTAGTTGTCTCCTTCTTTTGTGCTGATCACAACTCCATATACTGTATTAACTGTTTTTGGGAGTCCATTTAGATCTAATTCATAATCTCCATACTTTGTGTCTGTTGTGAAATCAATTGATGCATCACTCAACTTCTGTGCAGTTGCACCTTTCACTTCACTAAAGCTGAGTGAACCATCTGCATTTACTGTTGCTTCCTTATAATAGGAAGGAGTCTCACTTAAAATATAGTAAGAATAGCTTGCGCTCTCGAATAACGCATCTTTTCCATTATATTCTGTTGTTGTCTCTTTTCCTTTCATATTCACTGTAATAGAAAGCTTGCTGTCATCTGTGATCTGTGTATAGTTTTTCAGTACAGATGCATCACTAATCTTAACCGGATATGTAATACCTGTAATATCTGTTCCATCACTGTTTACATGATAAGATCCAGCTACAAGTGTTGATCTTGTTTTCGCTTTTGTAGCGGAGGATACACTGTCTGCTCCTGCTACCTGATCAGCTGCATAAAATTCAGAATATGGAATATTCATCAACACATACGTTTCTTTCGCAACTTCTGCCTTTTTCAATGCCTTCACTGCTGTATTCAGCTCGTCTGCTGCTGTGTCTACCGCGCTCTGAGATTCTTTTGCTGTCAGGGCAGCTTTGGCTGCTGTCAGCTTCGTCTGCATTGCACTCCAACTGTCTGCTGTGTAATCAGCTTCTTTCAGTGCTTCAGCGGCTGTGATTGCAGCTTCCAGTTTTGTTGTTTCAACTGTTACTGCTTCGTTTGCTGACTTGATTGCAGCAAGTGCAGCTTCTTTCACTGCCTTTGATGTACGTGTTGCACCACTAACAGAATCCCAACCATTAATTGTATCTTCTGTTGCAGCCTTTCCTACAAGCATTTTCTGGATTCCTTTCGATTTTGAAACAGCTTTTGCAAAATAGGAATCACTCTCCGCGTTATATCCTTCCCCTGGAGTCACAGTGATGGCTGAAAACTTGCCATCCTCCACCTTCAGGCTGACTTCAACGTCATACTCATTCCATTCGTCTTCATTTTCGTCATCCTCTGCAGTTCTTGCCACGTGGGCTGTCTTTGTATAAGTTCCATCCTTCGCAGTCTGACTTCCTGTTGCCGCAAAGATGGTTGACGGACAAAGTCCTACTACCATAGACATTGCCACTGCCATGGACATTGCCTTTACTTTCATTTCTTTGTTTTTCATAGAAACCTCCTTTTTAACTAAAATAGTTACATACAGATCCTGCCTGTCGCAGTTCTGCTTTCCTGCTCCCGCATGGAATATATTATCAAGTTAGCTTTTGCTAACCTGTAATCAAAAAGTATTATTATCTATACTGTCCTTACAGCTTCTTTCTTCACAACCGGTAAAATCTTTCCTGCGACAATTCCAATCACGAACCCTGTCACTGTTCCTGCCACAAGAAGAACCGGCAGATAATAAATCAGTTTCAGATTCTCCACCACTGCCATCGCAACAAGAATCTGTCCTATATTATGGAAGACGCCGCCAGTGATACTTACTCCTACAATGGAAATTCCATCCATCTTCTTTACAAGTACCATGGCAAGAAGGCTGACAACCGCCCCTGCCAGACTGTAAATGATCGACATTCCATTTCCAAAAAGAAATCCTGTCAGAAGCACACGCAGTACCGATACCGCCAGTACTTCTGGAATTTCCAGAAAATAAAGACCTGTTACAGTGACCAGATTAGCCACTCCAAGCTTCATCCCCGGCACTCCAAAATTAATTGGGATCAGGCTTTCCACATAACTAAAAATCATTGCCAGCGCAACAAGCATTGCCATGTTCGCAAGTTTTTTATTTCTATTCATACATTCTCCTTTACAGTCGGACAATTGATTTATTTGGAAATTGTATCCGGTAGATGTTCCTTTTCATTTTGAGAATCATCAGAATTCTCAACTTCTTCTATTTCTACAACCAGCTTATGAGGCAGGCAGACAATGGTCTGTGTCCGGTTATTGATCTTTCCCTGCTCTTCGCAATATCCATCCGGACAGTCAGCCTCTTCCATATACGCTTTTCCATCCTCAATCCGGACACGGTTGTAAAAGTCTCCATCCTGCACTTCAATCACCTGATCTTCATCCAAAGCATATCTTCCGTAAACTTCTCCATCCACCTTGATCACAACCTGTTTTTCCTGAATTTCTTTTTGCCCGCTTTCCTTTGCCTGTACATACTGCATCAGGTTCATCACAAGAAACAGTACACATGCCGCAAAGAGGATTCCGCCTCCTAAAAACAGATCTTTTTTCTTCATCTATTACACTCCTGCCCAGATCATAATTACAAGTAACAGAATTGCCCGAAGAATCGTAAACCAGAATTCATTTCCCTTCAGACCTTTGATTCCTGTATGGATATGCTTCTTTGGACAGGTATCAATACATTTCTGGCATTGGAAACAATCTCCCTCGACTTTGAGTGATCCGTCTTCCGGGAGTCCGATCCCGGATGGACATTTCTTCGTGCATCCGCTGCAGCCTTTGATGCAATTTTCTCTGTCGCGGTGCAATGCAAAGAACGGGAGCACCGGAAGCAGTGAGAATACCGCTCCCATCGGACACAGATTCCGACAGAAAAATCTTTCTTCCAGACACATTCCTACAATGATAAAAATTAGTAGAATCACTCCCGGCAAATATCCCTGCAAGTGGAAATTTCCTGCATGCAGCATAGAAAAAACATCCCATGGGCTTGTCCCTCTTGCCTTTCCGTATACTCCCGCAAAACAAAGTACTGCGATTACAGTCAACACCAGATATTTCAAATAGCTTAACTTCTCTGTGATCTTTTCTGAAAGCAACACCGGCTTTTTCTTTCTCTTCTTAAAACACCAGATATAAAATGCATGAATTCCATCTCCAAGACTTCCGAATGCACATGCGAATCCGCAGAAGAATCTTCCGAAAAGAATCGTATACGCGCAGAGAACTATAAGCACCGTTACAAAAGAGGTCAGCCCGATTGCCTCGCCTGCTCCTATCTGTGTAAAAATGTATTTCACGCCGGCAAATGCCGCTGTATACACAGATGGCAGAAACAGAAAATAGAGAATCTGAATCAAGGCACGAAGCCAAGTATGCAATTTTTTAATTTCTTTTGCTTTTAAATTATGTATATTCAACTTCTTCAAACTACTTTACCGCCTGTTCTAATGCCTGTTCTGTTGCATTTTTAATTCCTGTCGAACTGAACGTTGCGCCGCTGATCGTATCAACTTCTGCACGCTGCGTCTCTATGATCTTTGGAATGATATCTTCCGCCATTGCAAGATATGCACTGTCTTCCTTCTCGGCGGAAGTCACTTCTACCGCTTCGATCTTCCCATCTTTTACAGTAACTTCTACCGCAACCGTTCCGCCAAATCCATCCGCTTCTCCGGTATAGGTTCCATCCTTGTATCCTGCTCCATCTCCTGAATCACTCCCAGACTCTGAAGCACTGAAGACAGCTGATGTCTGTGCCTCTAACTGTGCATTCAGCTTTGTGATTTCCTCATCCTTCGCACGGACATCCAACACTTCATTATATCCGAAAAGGACACCGACGATTGCCAGCAGACTAAACAGTCTTACGATAAACTCTTTCATCCTACTGCGCCTCCGTCTCTTCTGGTCTTAAAGCCATTTCCAGTGCTTTTTTGCATCCGTCAATAATCGCATTCGAAGAACAGGTTGCTCTGGATACCGTATCAATTTCTTCCGGCATTCCTTTGGTAATAATCTGGGAAACGACACCTTTTTTGCTTGAAGTTCCATTTGCCGCCTTCTTGATATAGCTGTCATTCGCTGCATCCCCATCTCCTGACACGTCAGTAATGGATACAATTTTGTCATTTCGTATTGTCACCTTCATAGAAAGCTGATACTCTGTAAAATCTTCATCCTCATCCGGTTTACACGGTACACTCACCTCATAAGTTCCATCGATGTATTTTGTCTTCACTTCTTCCTCTTGATCTGACTTCTTTTTCTCAAGCTGTGCAACTGCAAGGTTCAGATTTTCCACAGCTTTGTCAACAGCCTGCTGTTCCACTGTTTCATTCGCAGCTGTTTCCAACAGCTCTTTTGCATCATTCAGTCGGAGACTCAGAACCGCCCAGCTACTCTGCGTATACTCCTCCATCACAAGTGCTTCTGCTGACTTGACTGCATTTTCCAATTCCGTTGTATCTGCTTTCTCTTCAATGGATTCTCCATTCGTTACTTTCTCCGCCTGTTTCAAAGCATTCTTTATTGCTCCGAGAAGTCCCTTAGAACTGTAAGTTGCACCAGATACAGTATCTACATCTGTATTCTGATTTTTAAGCACATTTTTCACTACATCCATTGCGCGGTTGAAAAATGCTTCATCATCTGATGTCTCTGTAACTAAAATTGCTTTGATCGTATGCTCCTGGATCACCACAGCTACCGATACATCTCCACTGTATCCTTCCGCTGTTCCATAATAGATTCCTTCTTTGTATGGAACTGTTCCGGTTGTGGATGTACTCTGATTCTGACTGGAAGAACTGTTCGAGCCATTCGTTTCAGATGAATCCGAAGTTGCTCCATTTCCACTCACTGCCGCCTGACTTAATGCATCTCTTACTGCCTGGATGATTCCAACCGAACTGTACGTTGCTCCGGACACGGTATCTACATTGGTGCTCTGACTGCTGATGATCGCATTGATCAGTGCAGAGGCTTTGGAAATGTATTCGCTTCCATCTTGATTCTCCATAATCTGGATGTCTGTGATCTTTCCGCCACTGATCTCAACCTTTACTTTCAGTGTTCCACCAAATCCAGTCCCTGTTCCGTAATAAGTTCCGTCCTTATACGCTGCCGCATCTTCTACCTGTGCCACACTAGTTGAGCTTCCTGCCGCCGCCCCTGTCTGACCGGACTGCGCCTGTCCTGTCTCGCTGGTATCCTTTTCCCCGGTCAGCGCATTTTTTACGGCGCTGATGATTCCTCTGGAACTGAACGTTGCTCCCGATACAGTATCCACATCCAGCGTCTGTCCTTCGATGATCTTGTCGATCACCGCTTTCGCACGCGTGAAAAACGCCGCATCATCGGAAGAGCTCAGAATATCAATCGAAACGATCTGCTTGTCCTTGATCAGTACCGATACGGTGATGTCTCCTGCATACCCGGTTCCGGTTCCCTTATACACACCATCCTCCAGGTTAAATGATCCTTTGGCTGCTGTCTTTTTTTCTTCTTTCTTCTCTTTTGTCTCTTCTTTTTTTGCCGGTGTTTCTTCCTGTGTCGCCGCATAGACCGGAGCCTCATATCCACTTAAAGAGCCTG
>OHRG01000549.1_pt1 | contig 27181 bp, 22 predicted proteins | sample 1578351 | NCBI WGS metagenome assembly OHRG01 (sample SAMEA3879599, study PRJEB24766) | human gut metagenome | biome: human-associated habitat; feature: feces | place: USA | collected 1985/1987
GAGGAAGCGATGGGAGAAATGGAAGCGGAGATGGAAAAAGAATCCCAGGAAAGCGAAGCCCCTGCCGGGCAGGAAGGAGCGGAAAGCGGGGACGAGGAAGAAGAACCCGATGAGGAAGAAACAGAGGATATGAGCGGGGAAAGCGGCGATCCAGAAGAATGGGACGAAAGCGAAACCCCAGCCGAACAGAATGGAGCGAAAAGCTGGGATCAGGAAGAACCCGCAGGAGAGGAAGAAGAAGATTACATTGTGGAGAACAACTGGGATGAAACCGAAGATGGAGAAGATGAGGACGGAACCCAGGAATCAGACATAGAGGATCAGGATGAGGAAGCCGGGACTGACAACACCGATGAATCCGACGGATTATCCGATACAGAAGAAATCTGCATATAACCACGGCACAAAGCCAATCACCCCGCAGGGACTACAGCGCCCTGCGGGGCTTTTCCAAAGATATTTCTGAGAAATATCTGAGAAACAATGGAAGAAATCTGGTTTTCTATTAGGAAAAAACAGCCAGTTTCATTCAAGCGAAAGGAGCTCTCATGCGAAAAGAAATCTACAAAGTGAAATGCCCTCAGCATATCGTGTTTGGCGATCCGATGTATTTTGAGCGATTCAGAGGAAATGAACTTAACCGCCTTACCGTGGACTATAGGCCATCAAAATACTTTGACACAGCCAGGCTTGTGCTGAAGGAAGAACCGAACCGTGAACTCTCTGAATATATGAACCGGAGCATAACGCTCTACGCGGCCCCGCGCCATACCATAGAGGTCTATGCCGGTGAGCAAATATATACATTCCAAAAAATATCAGTAAAAAATATCGGTGTAGACACTGCCCGGTATTACCTGAATATTGACGGGCGGAAAGCTGAAATCAAAACGGGCGGAGATGGCTGGTGGGGCCGGTTCGAAGAATACTACCGGGAGGCCGGAAAGGATCGGCTTTCCGATGCTGTTATCCTGACCATAGCTATGCCGGAGGAATACGACTTTGAAGGGATGAAGCATCTGGCAGGATACTTTTTCGGGAATCTGCAGCCCATCCTCTCTAAAGAGCAACAGAAAAAAGAAAAGCCTACCCGTTGAGAATGGTTTCTTATGGAAATAGGAATAAGAGAACCAGGCAGGGAAAACCGAACCTGAAAGCGCTGCTGAAGAAATTTACGCAAAAAACAGCCCGCAGGAAACTGTAGGCTGTTTTCCTATAGATTTCAATCCACTAAGCGAAAGGGGGAATGCCCATTGGCGGATTAAAAAAGCAAATTAAAAGAATTAAAAAAGGGGCGTGAGACAGAAAACCATACGGTATTTAGACCTGTTCTCAGGAATCGGAGGATTCCGTGAAGGACTCACCCAGGCCGGAGGATTCACCTGCGCGGGACACTGCGAGATCGATCAGCACGCCGACCGCAGCTACCGGGCGCTGTTTGATACTGAAGGGGAGTGGTTTTGTGACGATATCCGAAAAGCAGACCCCGAAGAACTTCCGGACGTTGAACTCCTGTGCGGAGGATTTCCCTGCCAGGCTTTTTCAATTGCTGGAAACCGTGGAGGATTCGCGGACCCAAGAGGTACCCTGTTCTTTGAAATTGCCCGGCTGACTGAGGCAAAAAGACCTGCGTATCTGCTGCTTGAAAACGTACCCGGCCTGCTTAACCATGACGGGGGCCGGACGTTTGCGGCCATCCTCCATGCGCTGGACGGACTGGGGTATTTTGTGGAATGGCAGGTGCTTAACAGCAAAGATTTTGGGGTCCCCCAATCCCGAAAAAGGGTGTATCTTATCGGATATCTTGATAAGCGATGCAGAGGAAAAATATTTCCTTTCACCGAAACAGCAGGAACGCCTCTTATCCAAATCCGCCCCGGAGCCCAGGGGGAACGGGTCTACTCCCCGGAAGGAGTAAGCTGTACCCTCACGGCGCAGCCAGGCGGCTTCGGCGGGAAAACCGGCTTGTATGAAGTGGGCCTGCCCATCAAGGAGAACACGAAACAGGGATATACCATGGCGCATCCCGGCGACAGCATCAACCTGGCATATTCCACCACCAATACCCGCCGCGGCAGGGTTGGGCGAAAGATCGCCCATACCCTTACCTCCAGCAGCGGCCAAGGTACCTTGGAAGCCTGTCCCGTTAGGAACCCTTTGGTAAAAGAGCAGAAAAGAAATGCAGCCCAGGTGCGGCCCCCAAGCAGTCCTATGTTTACTCTTACAACAAAAGACCGGCATGGGGTTTTGCATCAGGGCAGCATCCGCCGTCTGACGCCAAGGGAATGCCTGCGGCTGCAGGGCTGGAAGGATGAAAGGATCGATAAGGTGATCCCTCTTCAATCCGACGCCCAGCTTTACAAGCAGGCGGGCAACGGCGTGACCGTGAATGTGATAGAAGCTATCGGCAGGCGGCTGGCGGAAGCCCATTTTCAAGGCTAGAAAGAAAAAACTTTCCTGCCGGGCTCAGATTTGTGGTATACTATTGTCAGAACAGAAAGAAGGTGCGCCGCCATGGCCGGTTATGCTGAAACAGTCGCCTATTGGCAGTCTTTCCCCATAAAAACGGTGAGCGATTTAGAACAGCGGCTGGATAACTTCCGGGTCCTGTTTGCCTATCACTCCGGGAAAATTGAAAACGAGGAAATCACCCTCCACGATACCCGTGAGATCTTCGAAAACGGGAAGGTGCTGAACTACACCGGAAGCCCCCGGGCGATTTTCGAGCAGCAGAACCAAAAGCTGTGCTATGAATTTCTGAAGGAGAAGATCGCGGCCAAGGAACCCTTAACCCAGGAATTAGTTCTGGAGGTTCACCGCATCCTTACCAGCGTAACCTACGATGAACGCAGATTCCTGGAAAACGGGGAACGGCCCGGCGAATACAAAAAGCATGATTACATTACCGGGAGAAACGAAGTGGGAGCCCCGGCAGACCGTGTGGCGGAGGACATGGCCGATCTGCTGGAGGAAGTCAGCGAATACCATGGAACGGACGTGATCCGGGCAGGAGCGTACTTCCACGCGGTATTTGAGAATATCCACCCATTTTCTGACGGCAACGGCAGAACCGGCCGGACCTTGCTGAACTATTATCTCATGACCCACAACCACCCGCCGCTGATCGTGTATGACCAGGACAAGAGGCTGTATTACGAGTGCCTGGAAAAATACGACGCGGAGGAAACCATCGCTCCCCTTACCGAGTTTTTAAAGTATGCAACGGAGAAAACCTGGGAGAAAACCCTGGAACGGGGAGAAAGAGAAAACCGGAAAAAGCGTCTGGAGGAAATCCGGTAAAGAAGAACGAAAACAGAATAGAACCATCAGACCACCCCCCGGGACAGAGCGAGCCTCTGCCCCAGGGGGCTTTTTTTGTCTGCCGTAAAAGGAGGATTCAAAATGAAGAAGCATTTCAAAAGGCCCCTTTCCCTATTGCTGGCGATCCTGCTCTGTATCGGAATGCTGCCGGTCAGCGCCAGCGCCGCGGATCTCACCGGCTCTATGTCCATGATCGACATTAAGGGCAGGGACCACGCTTTGAGCAGCAGCCTGCCCGCCCCATTCGGCGGGTACGCCAGCGAGAAATACACCATGCTGCGGATCACCGATTCCAGTACCGGCGCGACGAAAACCGCTTACTGCCTGGAATTGGGAATCTCCACATATTATCAGGAGCAGTATCAGCCCTCCGCCGACTACCCTCAGTTTTCCCAGGAGCAGAAGGAGCTCATCAACGCCGTATTGACCCTGGGATATAACACGGACACAGGGGTTAAGTACGGAGGAAGCCCGGAGGACGAATACATCGCCACCCAAATCCTTGTATGGCTGATTGCCCATAAGCAGCTGGGAACGCAGTATGAAAACCAGATCGTGTCGGAATTCACCGTCAGCAGCCCTGGGGCGAAAGCCGTATTCACCAAGCTGAGAAAGGCGGTCATGGATTACCGGACGATCCCGTCCTTTGCCTGTGAGGATTCCAAATACGCCTCTTCCCATACTTATGAGCTAAAATACAATGCCCAGACCGGAAAGTACGAAACGACCCTGACCGACAGCAACGGGGTGCTGTCTGAATTCAGCTTTTCCCAGCCGGGAGTCAGCTTTGCCAGGACGGGAAACCAGCTGAAAATCTCCTCAGAGAAAACCAGCTTTTCCACTGTCAGCGGAGAGAAAAAGCTGCCCTCGTCCATAGCCGGGGTTGTGAAAGGAGCCTCCCGGTACTGGCTGAACGAGCATTACCAGAATGTAGTCACCTTTGAGGTGGGCGGAGAGCCCCTGCCGGTCAAGGCGTATTTCGGGCTGGAGGTCAAAGCCGGGCATTTAAAGATAGTCAAGACCTCTGAGGATGGGAAAGTCTCCGGCCTCCCCTTCCACGTTTCCGGCAGCGGCGTGGAGAAGGACATTTCCACCGGACCGGATGGGACCGTCCAAACCAATAACCTCCCGGCAGGAACCTACACCGTAACGGAAAAGACGCCGGGCCAGTATGTCCAGCCTCAGTCCCAGAGGGTGACGGTTTCGCCAGGAAAAACCTCTGCCGTAACCTTTCACAACACCCTGAAAAAATTCCGGGCAGAGCTGCGGAAAACAGATTCCGCCACGGGAACAGCCCAGGGAGATTCCACTCTGGACGGAGCCGTGTACGGCCTTTATCAAAACGGCGCGCTGCTGGATACCTATACCACAGCAAACGGCGGGAAATTCACGACCAAGTATTATCCCTGCGGCTCTGGGTATGCCATGCAGGAGATTTCCCCCAGCGAGGGGTACCTGCTGGACGAAACCGTTTATCCCATAGGCGCGGAGCCGGGAAATTTTACCCTGGAAAACAACAGCATCCCCCTGACTGTGACAGAGGACTCTGTCATGGGCTCCATCGCCATCACCAAGCATATCGACCAGCCGGCGGAGGGAGGCGGCTCCGATCAGATCGAGCAGCCGGAACAGGGAGCGCAGTTCCAGGTTTACCTGACCAGCGCGGGCAGCTATGAAAACGCAAAGGAAACCGAGCGTGACGTCCTGCTCACAAACGAATACGGCTTCGACCAATCCAAGGATCTGCCCTATGGGAAATACACGGTCCACCAGACCTCCGGCGCGGAAGGACAGAAGCTTGCGCCGGATTTTACAGTATCCATTTCCGAGCATGGCAGGACCTATTATTTCATTCTGAACAACCCCTCCTTTACTTCCCGGCTTAAATTCCAGAAGAAGGACGCGGAAACCGGGAAGATCATTCCCCTGGCCGGAACCGCGGTCAAAATCCTCAATACCGATACCGGGAAATGGGTGACACAGCACATCAGCTACCCCAGCCCCATAGACCTGGATACCTTTATCACCGACAGCACAGGGACCCTGATGCTGCCGGAAGAAATCAGGGCCGGAAATTACGCCCTGTATGAACAGCAGAGTCCATGGGGATACGTCCTCGACAGGGAACCGGTTTACTTTTCTGTAGATGAAACGGAAGAAACCGTGGTGGTGGAAAAATACAACGCCCCGCAGAAAGGAACCATCACCGTCACCAAAGAGGGCGAGGTGTTCAGCCATGTCACGGAAGCAGGCGGGATTTACCAGCCCCAATACGAGACAAAGGGTCTGCCGAATGCGGTTTATGACATCACGGCGCTAGAGGATATTGTCACGCCGGATGGGACAATCCGGGCGAAAGCCGGAGAAGTGGTGGATACCCTGACAACCGGAAGCAAAGGAACCGATACGTCGGAGCCCTTGTATTTAGGCCGCTATCAAGTTTTGGAACGGAAAGCGCCGGAGGGCATGGTGCTGGATCCAGAGCCAAAGGAAGTGGTTTTGTCCTACGCGGGACAGGAAGTCTCCGTCACAAACACCGGCGTCAGCTTTTCCAATGAGCGCCAGAAGGTGGAGATCAGCCTCAAAAAGCTGCTGGAGCAGAACGAAACCTTTGGCGTCGGCGGGAATGAGGAGTGGAAAAACGTCTCCTTTGGCCTGTTCGTTTCGGAAAAGCTGACCGCAGCGGATGGCACCGCGATTCCTGAAAACGGACTTTTGGAAACCATCGGCCTTGACGAAGGCGGAAACGCTGTATTTCAAACCGACGTGCCCTGCGGGGCCGCGCTTTATGTGCAGGAGCTGGAAACCGATGAGCACTATGTTTTAAGCGGTAAGAAGTATCCGGTGGCGTTCGAGTATGCCGGGCAGGATACCGCCAAAGTCGAAATTAAAGTGAACCACGGAGAACCCATTGAAAACAACCTCAAGTACGGAAAGATTTCCGGCTGGAAAGTAGATCAGGACGGCTTTGGATTAGGCGGCGCGAAAATCGGCCTGTTCCGCGCCGGCGAAACCGAATTCACTGAAGGTAGCTACTCATAAAACAGTATCAACAATCAACTGAAACAGGGGAGCTGCCATACGGTAAGAGGTTAAAGACTTCTTGCCCGCTTTTTCTATGCCGCGTGGAACGATAGAAAGGTATTTTTGCGCTTCCGAGGGTATGATACTACTTGCTCTGATTCTTCCCTTTGCAAGCCGCATAAATCAAGGCTTTTTGCCTGTCTAAATATCCACGCGGGTATAGCAAAATGTTACGCAGTAGACTGCTATTTTTGAGGGTGGGAATATAAACAAACTCTCAACTATTGTGTTTTCAAGTCTGCAAAGCCGTACCACGCAAGGCTTTTTCTGCCTTTGTTACTCATCATCTGTCAAAGAGGAACTTGGGTAGTGCTTCCATTAAGAATACTTTCAAGTGATCTTGAATACCGTCGTTGATACTTCCTTGAAAGTAGGACAGATATTTAATGTAGCCGGTATAGGTTTGAATCACAGTATTCACCGCTTCCGGCTCTCCTGCGATTGCTTTTACAATCGTTTCATAGGGCAGCAAATTGTACTTCCTATTCTTCATTTTCTAACGCATCCATTTCTTTTCACAGTAAGCGCAAGGCAATCTTCCGTCTGTGAAAGATTGTACTCCTGCAAACTCCGAACGCCTGTCCGATTTCCATATCTCTGTAACCGACATAGTACCGCAAAAACAGCACTTCCCGCCACTTTTCCAGCAGATACAAAAGTGCGGCTGCTAACTGTTCGCTTTTCACAATGACCACTTTCCTGTGAACAGCAAAGGCAGTAGGTACATCATATTTCACAAAATACTCATCTATTGCGGCAACAGGATCAAAATCAAACTCCCGAAGATAGTCGAGTGACACTTCAAACTGTTGCTTTCTCCGAATTTTCTTGTAGGCGTTCAGCGCCGCATGGTAAAGGACAATCTTGCAAAAGGCGTTGAAAGTACGCTCAATATGCTCCCGATACTGTTCTGTATTCATCATTTTTCTTCCCCCCTTTTCCCCAAGCAGGAGCTAAAAACAACAGCCGACTATGCAATATATACCGCTTAATTACTCTTTTACGAACTCAATATTGACATCGCCATTATTACTTGATACATTCAGCGTCTTTGTGCCGTCCGTTTTATTGTCCGGCAAGTTACTGTCCCCTTTTTTGATTTCGGTTTGAATGGTAAAATCATCATAACTTCCTATAACGGTTCCATCGATATTCCCATTTTTTACTGTTAAGGATAGAGACGTACCCACATTTAGGTGTTCAAAAGCAATATCCCCGCCATTAGAGGTAATAACGATATTTCCATTTACGGACAATGCCGGAAGCGATATATTTTCATTTGTCGTAGATAATGTGAGATTTTCTAAAAGCGCGTCGGGTATCTGCAACAATATTTTCCGGGCCTCGGCAGACGCTTTTCCTCCGATATAATCCGTCCATTCCTTATCACTTGCGCTCGTCATTGTCAGCACATTTTCATCTGAAACAGCAATTTCGTAATATTCTTTACTGTTTTCCGAGTATTGAATATGGACTTGCTCGTCCGAGGACAATGCTACTTCAATTTCTCTATCCCGCACGTCGAGATTGATTTCACTGATCTGCGTATCCGGCGTATAAGTTTTTTCTTCAAACGGTTCGCTGTTGTTTGAGCAGCCCGCCAAAGTAAAAACGCTTACCAATAGGCATAGTACAGACAACACAATTTTTCTCATTGCAATTCCTCCAAATACCAGTCGTTTTGATTTACAATGCTGCTTCATAGTAATATCCGCTCTTATCCTGTTTCCCTGTAAAATGAAAGCCTAAAGAAAGACAAAGCTGTTTTGTGTTTTCATTTGCTCCGTCAATCAATAAGACTACTTTTCTCACGCCTTGGATTTTTAAGCCCCGTAAAATGTATTCAAGTGCTTTTTCTTCAAGCCCTTTCCTTTGAAACCGATCATCTACCATAAAGCGGTAAATAATTGCTGTGTCGGCTTGACTTTCTGTGCGCTTATACATGAAAAAGCCAATTAGTACATTATTGTTATAAATCGCATTCGGGTACATTTCTGAATGATAGTTTGCTTCCACCACCGAAAGGGTGTTGCAGAATGAATAGTTTTCCACCGTCGAAATGTCGTCTTGCTTCGCTTTCAGTTTGCATACGTCCAAAATATTTTGTTCATCAACTGCTTTTATCCTAATCATAGTCATTCCTCTATAAAGTTTTCTTTTTTAAGACCAAAAGCCCCACAAAAGACAGTGCAATACTGAGCAGCAAACAGGCACCAATATGCAGGATAGCATTGCTATTCAGCATGATGATCTGGAAAAAACCGCCCAAAACAGCCCTAAGCGGTGCAATCGGTGTGAAAATAGAGATAATCGCAACCAGCACCGCGTCTGTCAGCCAACCATACCAATGAGGCTGCATAGATAACAGCACATGAAGAAAAATCATAACAAGCAGCAAAAAGAACATTTGCTGTATTCCCGCAACGATAATCCCGTTGTCCGTCCATTTGCAAACGTCCACCATATTGATAACCGATTTTGCTGAATATGCAGGGTCAATCAGCAAATGGATCATTGTGTTGACAAACGAGATACCAAACGCCAAAATGCCATAGCTGATAAGACAGCCGATATAATAATCTTTTTTACTGGCTCCCAGGTGCATTAACTTTGTGTAATCATAAAAAACGAAAAAGAATGGGGTCATTCCCGCAAGCAGCCATGTATAATTTCCGTTACTTAAAACGACATCGCCGGAAGATGTGGCGCAAAGAACGACAAGAGCCGTAATAATGAAACTGATCTTATTGCTTGCAAGCAAGCGTTTTACAATAGCGAAAGTTGCTGTCATCTTGCGGAACCTCCTTTGTGACCTACCATTTGAATAAAGAAATCCTGTAAGGATAATGGGCGAATTTCCAAAGAAGCGGTCTGCTCCGGCGGATTATCAAAGATATATCTTGTTACAAGACCGCCAACGGTATCTTGACCGATTACATTCAGATTTTGTGTTGCTGCTTCCACGTTCTTTTGAAGTCCGCTGATGCTGAACGCTTTTGTTTCAACCGACTGCAAGGTATCAAAGAAGCGGACGCTTCCCTTATCAGTGATGATTAACTTTTGAATTGTCTTTGCAATTTCTTCGATGATATGCGTCGATACAATAATAATGCGGGGATGTTTCTGAAAACTCTCTGTCAGCATATCGTAAAACTCCACCCGCATGATTGCGTCGAAACCGAGGACAGGTTCATCTAAAAGCACCACGCTTTTATTGCTCGCCAAGCAGATGATAGTGGAAACCATCGTTTTCATACCAAGCGACAGGTGATTGAATTTCTTTTTCCCGTCCAGTTCAAAACGCTCCATCATTTCAGAAGCAAAGTCATAATCATAGTTGGGGTTTACTTCAGAAGCAATCCGCAACAGTTTTCGTACAGGCAGATTAAAATGCTTTGCGAAGTTTTCTATATAGCTAATGCCGGTGTCTAATGTAGATGTGGTGATCGTTTTGCCGTCAACCTGAATGGTGCCGTCTGTGATATTTTGATACCCTGCTATGGATTTGAGCAGCGTTGTTTTGCCTGCGCCGTTCCTACCGAGCAAGCAATAAATCCCCGGCTCGTCAATCGAAAGGGTAATCTTTTTCAATACGGTTGCTTGCCCGTATTGCTTTGTTACCCGTTTGAGTTCTATCATGCAGTTATTCCTCCTATCGCTCTGACATAGGTTGATTTTCTGTGATTTCCCATGCTATAATTGAGTATAAACTTTTGTGTTACACAAAAGTCAAGAGGTAGAAATGTGAATGGAAAAACATTTTTCAATCGGTGAAGCGGCAAAGGTTGTGCATACAACAACGGAAACGCTGCGGCATTATGACCGTATCGGACTTGTGAAGCCAAGCAAAAAAGACGAATGGACAAAATATCGTTATTATACCGATCAGGATATTGTCCGTCTGAATACAGTACGGCTTTTGCAGCTTATGGATTTGCCTTTACAGGAAATTAAAAAGGTTTTGGGGTATGATGATCTTGAAAAAATTGTAGCCTTTTTATCGCAGGCAGAAAAAAAGGCTGATGAAAAAATAGCCGCACTTCAATACAGCAAATCTAAAATTCAGTTAGCAAGAGAGGACTATGAAAGAAAGCTGCGGGCGCGCAAAAATCGGTCGGGTACTTTTATCAAAGATATACCGAAACGAGTTATTTTACTTTCAGACAACTTAACGGTTCCGACACTTGATAATCTTTGGAACTACCTCGGACATTTCTATGGACAGGTAACACCAGCATTAAAAGAGCAGTTTTCCTTTGAAGATTTAGCGGGTATCTATACGGAGAACGAAATGACAAAGCTATTCGCCGTCTGTACCCGCTATACAAAAATACACGGATTGAAAGTATTGCCAAAAGGGAAATATCTGTGTGCGGATTGCACTGAAGACAATCGGGAGCAGATATTAAATGAAGTGGTGCATATTGCCCAAACACAATATGAGGTTAAGCCGAGGTTTACATTACAGTTAATTGTCGTGTCTGGCATTTTACATTGGAATTATGAGGTGCAGGTTTACATCGGTAAGTAGATAACATGAAGTCGGCGAGTTTTATACTATCTTCACCCATTCATATTTATCATCAGATTTAAGGAACGACGTTGCAATTTGTGAGAGTTGCCACGTCTTTTCTCTGTTACAGAACAAGATTTTATACTGCCATATCATAAAACTTCCCCTAAACCGTTTGGCAAAATCGAAAGCGCGGTGTCGTATATAGTGAGAGGAAAAGTACAACAAAAGTTGCCTTTCGTGCGGGATATTGAGTGAGGGAAAGTAAAAGGGTTTGGGAAATTCCCAACAAGAGAAAATCCCCGTTCGGCGCATAGTGTCAAAACGGGGATTTTGCGGAAAGGGTACCCCTTTCCTATGCTTGCTCCCTACTCAAAACAAGGAAAGGGAATGGAAAGGAAACGAGAAATCAAAGACGGACAAATCGTTGTAAAAAATCCACTGTATCAAAAACTGCCGAAACACGAAATAACCATAAATTCCGGCAGAACCTGCTATCGCTTTACAGGCAGCTATGACGGGGGAAGGAGCTTGCCTTATAAGGTTTTACACCTTTTAGAGCAGGAAAGTTCAAAGAAAGATGTTGAATAAAAATACCGGAACCGCTATAATAGCCCCAAGCAATCCTGTAATGGCAGACTGCCCGCCGATGAAAGGAGCAGAAAGTATGTCAAGGCAGTCTGGCCTGTGCCCGAAAGGGTGCAAAATCACCGCCCTCTATTGCCGCTTATCCCGCGACGATGAACTGACGGGCGACAGCAACAGCATTGTCAATCAAAAGGCGATTTTAAGTAAATACGCAAAGGAAAATCATTTTTCAAACCCCCTGTTTTTCGTGGACGACGGGTACAGCGGTACGAGTTTTGAGCGTCCCTCTTGGCTTGAATTGATTGAAAAAATCGAAAATGGCGAAGTGTCCACCTTGATAGTCAAGGATATGTCGCGGCTTGGTCGCGATTATCTGAAAGTAGGCTTTTACACCGAAGTCCTGTTTGTGGAAAAGGGAGTACGGTTTATCGCCATCAACAACGGTATCGACAGCGCAAACCAGCAGGACAGCGACTTCACCCCGTTTCTCAATATCATCAACGAGTGGTATGCGAAAGACACAAGCAAGAAAATCCGTGCGGTGATGAAGTCCAAAGGCGAAGCTGGCGAATACCTCTGCACTAACCCGCCATACGGCTACATGAAAGACCCGGAAAACAAAAAGCGGTGGATTATCGACCCCGAAGCAGCTGAAGTCGTCAAGCGGATATTCGCCCTCTGCTTGGACGGATACGGGCCGTCGCAGATTGCCCTACACGGGCATGGAGTCTGGAAAGCTGGAATTTCGTCCGGCGTTCCAAATAATTGATTGCAGAATTGAGAAGCTTTTCTATGATTTCTGGGTGCCGTTTTCCGCGCTTCAGAATCTGGATGAAAACAGCCTTGCTTATACCCGAACTTTCAAAGTGCTGGATCAGGCGGCCAATCTGGTTTGTCTCAGATCTCCCTACAGCAGCGAATATTATGACAGTCTGGAGACGGCGGAAAAATTTTTACAGCAAAAATTTTATCAGGAGACCTGTGGAAGCAGCCAAGCGGTGGTGGATTGCATCGGGCATACCCATATAGACGTGGCGTGGCTTTGGACCTTGGCACAAACAAGAGAAAAGGCTCAGAGAAGCTTTGCGACAGTACTTGCTCTCATGGAGGAATATCCGGAATATAAATTTATGTCCTCTCAGCCTCAGCTGTATCAGTATGTCAAAGAAGCAGCGCCGGCTGTGTATGAAAAAATCAAACAGCGTGTCCGGGAGGGCCGCTGGGAAGTAGAGGGGGCCATGTGGCTGGAGGCGGACTGCAACCTACCCAGCGGAGAAAGCCTGGTTCGGCAGATTTTATATGGCAAGCAATTTATCAAAGAAGAGTTTGGGGTTGACAGCAAGATCCTTTGGTTGCCGGATGTTTTTGGATACAGTGCGGCCCTGCCGCAGATTCTAAGGAAAAGCGGAATTGAATATTTTGTGACCTCAAAAATCAGCTGGAATGATACCAACAAGCTGCCCTATGATTCTTTTCTGTGGAAGGGAATCGATGGAAGTGAAATTTTCACAAATTTCCTGACAGCCCAGGATTATCCTCCGGATGGCGTTCCGGTGAACTATTCCTGCTATAATGGGGATATTACACCGTCGATGGTTAAGGGAGCCTACAACCGGTACCAGCAAAAGGAATACAGCGACCGTGTCATGGATACCTTTGGCTATGGCGACGGAGGCGGCGGACCGACCAGAAAGATGCTGGAGCAGCAGCGAAGGCTTTCCAAAGGACTGCCGGGCTACCCGAAGACGGAAATCCATACGGCTCTGGAACATTTGGAAATGGTGAAAAAGAGCTTTTACCAAAACGGAGAGGCGCTTCGCAGGATTCCGAGATGGACAGGGGAGCTTTATTTAGAGTATCATCGGGGAACCTATACCTCAATGGCCCAAAACAAGCGGTACAATCGAAAAATGGAATTTCTGCTTCAAAAGGCGGCGGGACTGGCGGCGGCAGCTTCTCTATTGTCTGATACCGCGTATCCGTCCCAGCAGCTGCGCTCCTTATGGCTTACGACTCTAAAAAATCAATTCCATGATATTATTCCAGGTTCCTCTATTTTCGAGGTCTATGAGGATAGCCGGCGGGAATACGCCGGAATTCTGAATTCGTGTGAAGATCTGGCGGAGGAGTATCTGGAACGGCTGGCGGATCGCGTGGATGCAACCGACGGATATTTGGTTTACAATTCTCTAGGCTTCGCCAGAACAGGGACGGTTTCTATCGGGGGAAAAACCTTGGAGACTGGGAGGATTCCGGCTTTTGGCTGGAAAGTGCTGAGGTTAGAAAAAGCAGAGGACGGCGTAAAAGTCGCGGGAAACACCATTGAAAATAAATGGTACCGCATAGAGATAAATGCGTACGGTGGGATTGCCTCGCTGGTTGATAAACGGTTTCAGCGTGAGGTGTTTCAGGAGGGAAAGATAGGCAACGAGCTTTTGCTGTTTGAGGATTTTCCTCAAGATTATGACGCCTGGGACATCCCGGCTTACTATCAAGAAAAGCCGCTGCAGTGGCAGGAAAAAGCGGAGCTTTCGCCTGTTTATGACGGGGACCGGGCCGGACTGAGGATTTCGAGGAACTATCAGTCCTCGACAATCATCCAGACGGTATATCTTTACCGCACGCTTCCCAGGATCGACTTTGACACCGAAATTCAATGGTCTGAGGAGCACCAACTGCTTAAGGCGGCGTTTCCTCTCAAAATACATAACAGTCATGCGACGTATGAAATCCAATTCGGAAATCTGGAAAGACCTACTTATCGCAATACCAGCTGGGATGCCGCGCGGTTTGAGGTTTGCGGCCATAAATGGGCGGATCTCTCTGAGGGCAACTACGGCGTAAGCATTTTAAATGACTGTAAATACGGATGGAGCGCTGTTGACAGCACGCTTTGCTTGACGCTGTTAAAGTGCGCGACCTACCCTAACCCACAGGCGGATAAGGGCTCCCATGCCTTTACCTATTCCTTGCTTCCCCACGGCGGGGATTATCGCCAAGGAGAAACAGTGCGGGAGGCTTATTCTCTGAATCAGCCTCTTATGTGGAGGAGGATAAAGACTGAGGAAAAGAAGCTGCCTTCGGAATTCAGCTTGGTATCCTGTTCGAATCCCAATATTATAATCGAAACTTTTAAACAGTCGGAGGATGGCAAAGGATATATCATACGTTTGTACGATGCACATAACTGCAATACCAATGCGGTGTTAAGCTTTGGGGTGGGCTTAAAAAGAGTGTTCCTTTGCGATCTCTTAGAGAATCCAGGTTCGGAACTACATTTGGAGGGCCGCAAAGTAAAGGTGCCCGTGTCAAATTTCGAAATTGTTACCCTAAAAGTTGAAAAGTAAAAATAAAAAGTCCGCCTTGCGTTCTGCTGCCTCTGCAGATCGGGATAAAGGCGGATTTTTTGATGGCGGCTTAGAAAAAGGCATCCGCCCACACCCAATTAAAAAAGTATTATCTATGAGATAAGCTGAAAATTTTATATTCAGCTATTCTTTGGATCGGGGAAATAGAAATCGACTAAGCTGCTTGGCTGAAGATAGAAAATTAGAGACTGAATGAAAGTCAAAATTTAGGTCTCAGAAGTGAGATGCTTCAAATTCGGCCTGCCGTTCTATTCTGGAATTTTTCTGTTGAAACCGTTTTTGATGATATAGTGTTAAAAAATAGAGTGAGGCAGCAAAATAGGAGCCTATTTTGCTGCCTCAGTTTTGATAATGGAAGTGGTTATATGAGTATCCAGAACCTGCAGAGCCGGCTATTAGCGTTATCCCGCCAACGTTCCAAAGGGAAAGCGTATATGTAATAAAATAATATGAAACATTGAGTTACCGCGGAAGCAGTATAAGAAGAGCTCTCGTAGCGGTAAAGTATTGCAGAATATTAAGGTTACCTGCTTAAACGCTTACAGGGAACCTAATACGGTTAAATATATTTAGACGGCAGCTTCTTACGATTTATATTTTTTAAATTGAGGAATCTCTATGACTTTTCCCCCCTCCATAGCCGATATATGGGCACAGATGCCAGTGCCTGTCCAATAAGCTCCGAGGATATCATCCACAGTCGGTTTTCTGTTCTCTATTATCGAACGAACAAACTCATGTACGAGATGGGGATGGGACCCCCCATGTCCTCCCCCTTGCGTAAAGGAAAGATGGGTGTTTTTAGCGTTATAAACGGTGTTTTTCGTAAACATTGCGATTTCCTTCGGGAGCCTATCTGCATAATCCGGAATAGAAACTCGCTGCTCCAGGATTTCACTACCGCGGCTATAACGTTCCGTGTCACCATCAAAATCATAGGTGCTGCTTCTCTCTAAAGCGCCGGTACGGGAATAAAGGACGGGCATTTCCGACTCTAACTGTTGCCACTCAAAACTACTTTTTTCGCCGTAAACCCGGAAGCATTCCGAATAGCTTCGTGCGACGCCATATAAAAACCGTTCCATTTCTATTGTGAGATCGCTGTTCTCCAAGGAAACAAAGGCGGATTCAAAGGCAAAGGGGCAATGGTATTGCTGCTGCAGTTCCTCTCGAATTCTCCCTGAGCCGCGGCCATATACCTGAGCCGGATAGCGGCCTGTTAACATTAGACAAGGGGCCAGGGCGTGTGTAGGATGCATCAGCGGTGGGAAGCCTTTCCAATAAGAAGGCCAGCCCTCCATGTCCTGGTAATGAGCGCAGCTTAAATATTGCAGCTTGCCTAATTTGCCTTGCGCGAAGAGCTCCTGCAAATAGAAAAATTCCCTCTGGAACACCGTTGTTTCCATAAACATATAATTCCGTTGCGCTTTCTGCCTAGCTTCAATCACTGCGTAGAGATCTTCTAACGACATACCCATAGGTATGGTACAGCCGCAATGTTTTCCCGATTCTAAGGCTAGAATAGAGAAAGAAGCATGGGTATCAGGGGGTGTTACAAGATGGATGGCGTCGATTTTGGGGTTTTCCAAAACAGACGAGTATGCCGTGGTGCACCTTTCTGCTGGGATTCCATAGCGTTCCTGTGCGAATTTGAGCAAGGATTCGTTTTTTTCGACGATCCAGACCTCTTTTACATCTGGATGCTCCAAATATATGGGTAAAAATTCCAAGCCAAAGCTTAGTCCAACAAGTGCTACGCTGATTTGATTTTGTTCCATATTGAAAGACTCCTTTTCAATTTTAATATTAGATGGTATCATGGCGTACCCAAACTGCCATTTCTCCAGGAGAACGGTTACACCAAGCGAAGTATGGGATAAAACGCAATGTTTTCGGCTGGAAGCTCTCTTTTGCTGAAGTATAAAGCTGTGTGCCGTCGGGAAGTAAATATTCCCCCGAGCAGGAAATGCAGGGAAGGCCTTTTAAATTTTCCTCACCGGAGGAGATTGTAAAGCTTGGTTTCCCGCAAATGCGGTTTCGGTGCAGCTGCGGACCGTTGTCGGTCTGCTCCATACAGTAAACAATAGGGCCGCGGCAAATAGCAGATTTCCCAATGTTCTCTCTTACTAGGGAATTTGCGCGTACTACCCTGACCGGCATTGAAAGTGTCAATTCAACCTCATCGCCGTCACGCCAACAACGATGTAAGTATAGAAAACCATCCTTCAGTGTTCCGGCACATATCTTTCCGTTAATCAAAACATGATAGTCGGCACACCATGCGGGAATCCTCACGGCGTAAGAAAATTCCATCGGGCGTGGCAGTGACAAGGAAATATGAATTTTTTCATCGAAAGGATACGCACTATCCATGTGTAGTTTAATGGGCAGCCCCTGAAATGTGAACTCGCTGGTGCTGGTTACATATAAATTTGTGTACAGAGTTTCTGCTTGGATAAAATGCAGGTACCCTCCAATAGACGCAAACAGCCTGGCAAGGTTGGGAGGACAGCAGGCGCAGGCAAACCATTTTTGGCGGATAGGCTTTACATGCTTTTTCCGTTGATCCTTTTGACAGGCCTCCGGCACTACCTCCAAAGGGTTTACATAAAAGAATGACTTGCCGTCAAGAGCCATTCCACTCAATACGCCGTTATATAGTGCTTGTTCCAAAACATCGCCATAAGCACCGGAAGGAGAAATCTTCATCATTCGCTGGGCAAAAAAACACACCGCTACCGCTGCGCAGGTTTCGGCGTAAGCGGTGTCGTTAGGCAGGTCATAGGCAAAGGTAAACGCTTCTCCATATACAGAAGATCCTGCACCGCCGGTAATATACAATTTGGTTTGGATTAGATCCTCCCACAAACGGCGGCAGGTTTCCAGCAGTGCCGCATCCTGGGTTCGGGCGGCTACATCTGCGATGCCGCAGCATAAATACAAAGCCCTTACCGCATGGCCCTCTAGCTCGGTCTGTTCCAGAATAGGTTTTCCGGCCTGATAAAACTGAAATTGAAAAGGGCTGTCTGCCCAATCCCAGCCGAATTGGTCTGCTTCCTTTCGGAATATTGAGGGGGAGGCTCCGCGCTGGCAAATAAAATATTGGGCGAGCTGCTGGTATTTTATATTTCCGGTTGCTTCGAAAAGACGTATTAACGCTAGCTCCACCTCGGGATGGCCGGGATATCCAGGGATTTTTCCAGGTGATGTCCCAAATACGTCCGCGATATGATCCGCTAATTTTTGTGCTGCTTTTAAAAGCTTATCCTTTCCGGTAGCATGGTAATAAGCCACAGCGGCTTCCATTAAATGTCCGGCGCAGTATAACTCGTGGCCGTCTAATAGATGGGTCCACCTTTGTGCGCCTGTAAGGATAAAATAGGTGTTTAAATACCCGTCCGGTTGCTGGGCTCCGCAAATCAGCTCGATAGCCTGATCGGCTTTTGCTTCGAGGTCCGAGTCAGGATGCCAGGCAAGGGTATAGGCTGCGGCCTCAATCCACTTGTAAATATCGCTGTCCTGAAACGGCTGTCCATGAAACTGGATATGGCCTTTTTTTTCTGCGGCAGCGCGAAAATTATCTAAGCAGTGGCTTGGCTCCGCGCCTGCGATCTGGTCGTTCAGCGCTTCCCATTGATAGGGAAGGACTTCTGTTCTTATCAGCTCCTGTATGTGCCCGACAAAATCACCTGTTACTGACACCTGATTCCAGGGAATAAAATCTGATAGACAATGCATGATAACTCCTCCTAAAAATTTATCATTTTCTTTCTTAAGGAGAATACTTGATTTTCTGCTGTTTCACAACCTTTATTTCTTGATAAAAGTGCAGAAAACAAAGGAGGTTACTTGTGGTTGAGATGAACTTGACAAAAACTGTTTCGATATTGGCTTGGAGTGACCCCCTTATACTGTTTAAATAGCTTCATAAAATGTTTTTCATCCTCAAATCCAGAGGATAATGCAATTTGCTTAATCGGAAGAACGGTATTCAAAAGCAGTTCTTCGGAATAAGAGACCTTTTGGCGGTTGATGTAGTGGAGAAGGGTGTCTCCGGTTACCCGCTTAAACAAAGTAGAGAGGTAATTCGGATGGTAATTAAACTCCATCGCGATTCGCGATACTGTCTGAGGCTCATGGATATGCAGCCTGATCCACTCAGAAATTTCAAAAACCTGCCGTTGAGGAGAGCCGCAATGAAAATTTGAAGCGTTTTGATACGCCCAGCTGAGCTCAAGCAGCAAAAGGCTTACCGCATAGTCACCGTTGGGGGACCTTTTCTGGCTGGAAATATCCAATAACTGATGCAGCAAAAGATCAAGGCGGGGACTGGAGGGGAAAATTCCCCATTTGGGAAAACAGTATCCGCTTTTGCCTGGATAATAGTCATTTGTTATCTTTACCTGGTTGCGGCTGGTGTTGAAATGAATCCAGTAATAAGACAGAGGCCCCTGAGAAACCTGATATCCAAAGTGTTCCTGCCCAGGCTGCAAAAGAAGATAGGTATGAGGTTTTATTTCATACTGGATATTTTCACTGGTGAGATATAGGGTTCCTTCCCGGCCCAAAAGCAAAACATAATAATCTAGCTTTCGATTTATATGTTGAAAACCACCGCTGGAAATCAGCATACCGCTTTCTATATGGGTTAATGGTACAGCGCTTTCACAAGTGAAATAAGCCATTTTTACACCTTCTTGGAAATTATTATCCGATAATTATCTGATAAATTTATACCATGCATTTTAAAAACTGTCAACAAATTAAATAAAAAACAAAAGTTGTAAATTTTTTATTTGTAAATAGAGGTGTATTTTTTGAAAAAGTGTATATATTAATGCTTATTTGGTTGTTTAGCTGGAAGTTTGTTGACAAAATTATATTTGGCCGATATAATCAAACTAGAATTTACGGATAATTTTCCGGAGAATTATCCAGAAATTCAAATTATTTTCTGAAAAAGCTTGACACCACAATCGCTAATTGCTACTATGATGATAGTTTAGCCGAAAATTATCGATATAAGAGGTATTACTATTATGAGTAGAGTTAGAGATGTCGCACAAGTGGCTGGAGTATCTGTAGCAACGGTATATAAAGTATTTAACGAAGATTATACCACTAGCGAGGATGTTCGGAATCGGGTAATAGCGGCAGCGAAAACGTTGTCGTATACCCATAAAGCTTCTTCGGAAAAGACGCAAAAAACAGCGGCCAAGAACACAGTGGGAATTGTAGTGGGAAGCATTTTGAATCCTTTCTTTAACCGCATGATCGAGGCGATTTCCAAAGAATTTGAACGCTATCATTACCGGGTTTTAATTCTTTACTGTAATGATGACGTTCATCAATTCAACAGCAACCTGGAACTCCTGATGCAGCTCAATGTGAAAGCTGTTATTTTTGAGCCGATGACAGATACCCGATACGATATTGTTTATCGTTTGAAAGAGAACGGTATTGTCATGCTGCAGCTCTTTTCTTCTGTTTATCCTGAATTGGACACGCTCCAATTTGACGATGAATTGGGTACTTACACAGCGGTAAAGCATTTTCTGAAAAGCGGACATAGCCGGATTGCTATGTTTTATAAGTATTGGGCGATACGCCCCGAAAGAGAGCCCGGTTATCTTCGCGCTTTTCAGGAATTTAACATTGACGTGAATCCAGAGTTTCTATGCAAGCTTAGTTTTGAAGGAAGCATAAAAAATATTATTAAAGAAAGAATAGAAAAATTAAAGCCTACCGCTATTTTGGCGGTTAATGAACCAATCAGCATTAATGTGGTTCAGGCGCTGGGTGAATTGAACCTGAAGATCCCTGAAGATATCAGCCTGATCATTTATGATGACCTTTCTTGGGCAACGGCTTATAATATTTCCACGATCGCGCATGCTTTCGATTCGGTTGGGTCACAGGTGTGCCAGGTAATTATGCGTCGTATTAAGCTTGCGGGAACAGGACAGGAGATAGAGCCTATTCGTTTGGTCATCGATCCGGAACTGATTTCCCGTGGTTCAGTTTCATTTCACACCCCCATTTCTACTGAGTGATTGGCACAACAGAACTGAGAGGAGTTTTTGAAAAATGAAGCTAAACGTAAAACGAATTTTAGCGGGTTTATTAGCAGGGGCATTGGCTTTATCTGTCACTGGCTGTGCTTCAAGCGGAGAATCTTCTTCGGATGCATCGAATACTGTCAGCGCCGGTAGCTCCACAAGCGGTACAGATGAAAAAACTACCATTGTTTTTGCTGAGCATGTGGCGGATGTTCAAAACCAAGCTCCTCAGGTGTGGGGTGTAATCCAATCTTATATGAAGGACCACCCGAATGTGGTCATCGATGTTCAGGGTACCGCGGCAGACGAGCATGAAACAAAAATGAAGCTTGCCGCCCAGTCTGACTCCCTGCCGGACCTTTTTTACGTAAAAGTGGGAAACGGCCTTGAAATGGTAAAAGCCGGCCAACTTGCAGACTTGACTGATGATATTTTGGGCGACGAGGAGTTTGCTGCTGGATTTTTAGACAACATGCTGGATGTTTTAAAGGTGGATGGTAAAATCTACGGCCTGCCCTGCGAACTGCAATGCAATGGCGTCTGGTATAATAAAAGGCTCTTTGACCAGTTTGGGTTGGAAATTCCTGAAACCTATGAAGATCTGATGCACTGCTGTCAAGTTTTCAATGAGAATGGAATTATCCCGATGGCCCGGGGTACCACAGATGCCTGGAGCTGCTGGGCGCTTTTGAATGATTTCTGCCGGTTTGGATATTATGATCATATTGACAACATTCTCGCCGGTACCGAGAACTGGAACAATCCGGATTATTTAAAATTCTATCAAAAGCTGGAGGAAATGACGGAAGCTAATATGTGGCCTGAAAATGTGTCGTCTATTGGCTATTGGGAGGCCACCGAGTTATTTTTAGGTGAGAAAGCCGCCATGTTTGACAGTGGAGTATGGGATACCAAAAAATTTGAACAGAGTGATTTTGCCGAGGATATTTATTTCGGATGGGGTCCTACCTATACTGACGGCGTAGGTAACCAGGAAATTTCTATGAAGCCTGCTTCCCATCCTTATGTGGTGTCCGGCAAACTTCAGAAGGAGGATCCTGAGAAGTACGCGGCTGTGATTGATTTCCTGAAGTACTATTATGGTACGGAGGGAACCCGTATTATCGTAGAGGAAAATCAAAGTGTTCCTGTTACCAAATATACCGGAACGGTAGACTCTGCGGAATATCCTGTGTTTTCACGTGTCATGGAAAAGGTCGGTGATGATCTTCCCAGCCCGGCTACCGCTCCCAATATGTATTTGCCTGGTGAGTTTGAGGCGACCTTTTTTGAAAGTATTTCCGGTGTGCTCAATGGAATTTACTCTCCGGAGGAGGCTCTTACATTCCTGGATGATCAAATGAAGGCGATGGGATTAGTATAATCGAACTTTACCGAAAATCGGCGGTGGCAAAGCTGCCACCGCCGATCTCTTTTGCGAATTTAGGAGGTTCTTATGCATTGGCTCAGTAAACGCAGAATTATGGTTTTGATGATTCTTCCGACCTTGGCGCTTTATCTGCTTTTTATTATTATTCCCGTCTTTGTTACTATATTTTATAGCTTTACAAAATTCTCCGGGATCGGTTCGCCGGAATTTCTTGGTTTTACAAACTATACGAACTTATTTCAGGACAAATTCTTTTTTATCGCTTTAAAAAACTCTGTGATAATCCTACTGTGCACGGTTGTCGTTTTGATCCCTGGGTCTTTTGGACTAGCACTTTTATTGGAAAAACCTTTCCGTGGAAACAATTTGATCAAGGCAATGGATTTTTCTCCAAACGTCATCGCTCCTATCCTAGTCGGCTTGATGTGGGTCTTTATTTTGGATCCTCATATGGGTCTGGTCAATGCCTTTCTACAGCAAATCGGGCTGGAAAGCTGGCAGCAGGAGTGGATAGGCGGCCAAACCCTGACTCCTTACTGTGTAGCTTTGGTTTATATCTGGCAGGTGCTTGGGTTTTATGCTACGATTTTCTTGGCTGGTTTAAAAACAATCTCTCCGGATATTTATGAAGCCAGCCAGATTGACGGGGCTAACCGCAGGCAGCAGGTGCTTTTTATTTCACTGCCCATGTTAAAAGAAACCATAACAATTATCTGCGTGCTAGTGATAACAGGAGGATTTAAAATTTTTGAAACCGTCCAGCAGCTCACCAACGGCGGTCCAAATCATTTCTCGGAAGTTTTGGTCACCTATATGTATTATACTACCTTTACCTCAAATCGGTACGGGTACGGTATGAGCATTGCTACCGTTACTTTCTTGTTTTCTATGATTTGTTCCGTTGTGTATTTGCGCAACACTAGCACCAAAATTAAACGGAAAGGAAGTAATTGACATGAATGAGCTGGCAAGAAAGCCTAAGCGCTGGCCTAAGATCGTCAGCAGGACGTTTCTGATCTTGGTTACCATCCTGTTAGTATTTCCTTTTTTCTGGATGGTGTTGCTTTCCTTCAAATCGGATACACAGATTTTAAATAATCCGTTTTCCCTTGTCTTAGATGCCGGATTCAGCAATTATGTTAGGGCTATGCAGGTGCTGGACCTAAAAATTCTTTTTGGAAACACCATATTTTTAGCTGCCACCACCCAGGCTGTGGGTCTGATTATCACTTTTATGAGTTCTTACTGCTTGAGCCGTATGGTATTCCGCCATCAGCGGATTCGGGATGGATTATACCTGTTTTTCCTTTTAGGATTGACGATTCCATCCTATATTCTGCTGTTTCCAATATACCGTATGGTGGTCGCTATGCATCTTCAAAATACTTATCTTTCTTTGATCCTGCCGTTAATCGCGACCTCGATTGCTTTTAATACCCTGCTATTTGTGGGGTTTCTGCGAGATTTTCCCTCTGAAGTGGAGGAAGCCGCCATCATTGATGGGTGCGGACTGTTTTCTCTGTGTGCTAGGATTGTGATCCCTGTTATCAAGCCCGTTTTCGCCACACTTCTTGTGTTCAATGTGGTCTATGTATGGAATGAATATCCTTTATCCGTTACATTAATCAGCGATATCAATAAAATGACGGTTTCTTTGGGGGCTTCCATGTTCCGGGGAACCTATAGCATGGACTACAGCGGTATGATTGCTGCGGCAGTGCTGATCATTTTGCCTCAATTGGTCTTTTACGCATTTTTCCAGAGGTTTATTATTGAGGGTATGACTGCCGGTGCGGTGAAAGGATAAGCTTATTTATCATATCATTTGAAGGAGATTTTCGTATGGGAAATAAACACTATTATTCTGTAAATGAATTATATTGCAGCAACAAACAAAAAACTTACTCTGGCGACGCTAGTGCGGCGGCTTTTCTTTTGGGAGGAATCGGTACCGGCAACGTATCTGTTGGTGCCAGAGGCGAGCTGCGTAGCTGGCAGATTTTTAATGAACCCGGCCAGTTTAATTTCCTTCCATACACCTTCTTTGCTCTTCGAGCGGAGGTAGAAGGCGGTGAGGCGGTTTCCAAAATACTGGAATCAAAATTAAATCCACCATTTACCCATCCGGAGGGTACGCTCCGTTGTGAGCTGGGTGGTTTACCCAGGTTTGAAAAATCCACGATGAGTGCGGAATATCCTTTTGTCCGAGTGAAGCTGGAAGACAAACAAGTTCCTGTTCAGGTGGAAATGGAAGCGTTTACGCCGTTCATTCCCTTAAACGCCGATGATTCCGGTATTCCGGGAGCCTATCTGAATTACCGTGTGAAAAACCCAACCAATCAGCCGGTAACCGTGTCCATTGCGGGCTCCCTGGCGAACGCTGTTGGATTTGAAAAATATGATATTTGGAATCATATGAAGCTGAACGGGAACCCTGTGAATGAATATCAAGAGAGGAATGGCTTAAAAGGACTGTTTTTCCGGGGAGAAAATGTGCCTGAAAAACATATCGCGAACGGTACCATGTGTTTAGCGACTTCCGAAGACGATGTTACTGCAAAGCCCCTTTGGTTTCAGGGCGAATGGACTGATGGAGCACAGGATTTCTGGGATGATTTTATATCCGATGGAAGCCTTGATGTTGATTCAGGAAAAGTGCAGGAGGGTTGTGCGATCGCTAAAATATATGATTTCAGTTATCTTCATTTTTCCGACAGCATTGGTTCCATTTGTATCAAAAAGGTTCTAAAGCCTGGAGAAGAGAGAGTTTTTCCGTTTTTGCTGACTTGGAATTTCCCTAACCGGGTGCGGGATTGGGGAGATACGGATAAACATGTAAAGGCCGTTCAAGAATACCATTATGAGATTGTAGGCAACTACTATTCGACGCTATTTCAAGATGCGTGGACGGTTGCCGACTATATGAACCAGAAAAAAGAAATACTGGAGGGAGATTCGAGAAAATTCTCACAAGCGTTTTTCAGCAGCACTCTTCCCGGGTATGTACTGGAAGCAGTTGCGGATAATATCACAATTCTGCGCAGTCCCACTTGTTTCAGAACGGAAAACGGTGACTTTTTTGGCTGGGAAGGTGTGGAGAATACTGTTGGGTGCGGTGCGGGAACTTGTACCCATGTGTGGAATTACGCACAAACTGTAGCGTTCCTCTTTCCGGAGCTGGAACAATCTATGAGGCGGATAGAATTCTTGCAGGAAACCCAGGCCGACGGCTATATGCCGTTTCGTACATATCGTCCGTTTGGTCTTCCGGCCTGGGAGATGCTTCCTTCTGCTGACGGACAGCTGGGAGCGGTTGTTCGCCTTTATCGCGAGTGGCGTCTCAGCGGGGATAACCATCTAATCGAGGACTGCTGGGATGGTGTGGTGCGCAGCATGGAATACGCTATCCGCACTTGGGATACCGATGGGGATTTTGTCCCGGATTCTGCGCAGCATGTGACCTATGATACCGAACTATATGGTATGACCAGTATGGTAAGCACCCTGTTTTTTGCCGCGCTCATCGCCGCCGCTGAAATGGCTGAATATATGGGCGACCAGGAGCGTGCCCGACGGTATCGTGACGGTGCGGAAAAGGGTGCGAAGCTGATGGATGAAAAATGTTGGAACGGTGAATATTACATTCAGTTAATTGATGATGTAGATAAGTATCGCTACCAGTATGGAAAAGGCTGTTTGTCCGATCAGCTGTTAGGACAATTCTTGGCCCAGGAAGCGGGATTAGGCTATGTTCTTCCGAAAAATCATGTGAAAAAAGCGGCAGAATCTATTTTCCGCTACAATTTTATTGAACGGGCGTCTGATTTCGGCCATGTTCAACGGGCCTATATTTTTAATGATGAAATGGGCCTTACCCCTTGTACCTGGCCTCTTGGAGAGCGGCCTCGATTTCCTTTTATTTATTTTGGAGAGGTCTGGACCGGTATCGAATATGAAGTGGCGGCTTTGTTGATTCGCGAGGATCTTTTGGAAGAAGGCCTTACAATTGTAAAGGCGGTCAGGGATCGGCAAGACGGATATCGCCGCAATCCCTGGAGTGAAAATGAATCCGGGTATTATTACACCAGAGCAATGGCGAGCTATTCCATTCTAAATGCTCTTAGTGGTTTTTCCTGTGACCAGCGTAAAAATCAAATGAGCTTTCAACCCAAGCTGAACCAAGACAACTTCCGTTGCTTTTGGTGTAATGGGAAATCATGGGGAATTTTCTCCCAAAAGAAAGAGAAAGGAGAAATTCGTCAGGAATTACAGGTCTTATACGGTGAAAAGGATGTAAGCGTTATCAATTAACTCTAATTTTAAAGTAATTCATAATACCCGTTTGAAATAGTTTTTTGCTTGCGCGGTCACCCCTGCTGCATTTTGCTGCGGCAGGGGTGATTTTTTACCCAAATTTAGATAACCGAAAGTTAAAATCGGAAAGTGAGTTGACATCGAGCTCACGATGCCAAGAGGATTCACAAAAATCAGGCAGGAGTCTGATGCTTTTTGCTTGGGTGTTCAGTGCTGCCTTTGGTCCAACTTTTGAGCAATTTGTGTCAGACGGATAAGCTATTGCTGATTGGCTGCATATTCAGAATCTGTCACAGCTTATTCGGAGCCTGATCTGCCGGAAGCAGTTCTGCCTGCGCCGGGATTAGGATGTGCTCCAATAACAATTTTTTTAACATAGTATCAGACAACCCACAATAGTTTTCTGCACCTATATGCTTTTCAAGCACCTTATTTGCTAACGGCTTTTGCTGATTATAATTCGATATTCGACAGGAGAGAGAGCTTCTATTTTTTAAAAAAGAAATATATAAAAGCTTAGTTTTGTGCTCCTTTCTTAGAATAA
>OHRG01000628.1_pt1 | contig 24046 bp, 25 predicted proteins | sample 1578351 | NCBI WGS metagenome assembly OHRG01 (sample SAMEA3879599, study PRJEB24766) | human gut metagenome | biome: human-associated habitat; feature: feces | place: USA | collected 1985/1987
TGTATGATGGAAAAGATTACTATTTCTCAAAGAGATACAATATGCAGATTGTAGATCGTGTAGGTGGTGGAGACAGTTTTGGAGCTGGATTGATTGCCGCAAGCCTAGAAGGATATGATCCTCAGGCAACCATTGAATTTGCGGTAGCCGCAAGTTGCTTAAAACACTCTATCGAAGGTGATTTCAACATGGTAAGCATGAATGAAGTGTTGAAATTAGCAGGTGGAGACGGTTCAGGCCGCGTTCAAAGATAAATAGAAAGAAGAGTAAGAATATGTTTGAAATGAAAGATTTCTCATTAGAGGGGAAAGTTGCCTTAATTACTGGGGCAAGTTATGGTATTGGCTTTGCGATTGCGACAGCTTACGCAAAAGCAGGAGCTACAATTGTATTTAATGATATTAAACAAGAATTAGTAGATAAAGGTTTAGCTGCTTATCAAGAAGCAGGCATCGAAGCTCATGGATACGTTTGTGATGTTACAGATGAAGATGCAGTAAATGCTTTTGTCGCAAAAGTAGAAGAAGAAGTAGGAACAATTGATATTTTGGTTAACAACGCAGGAATTATTAAACGTATTCCTATGTTGGAAATGAGCGCAAAAGATTTCCGCCAAGTCATTGACATTGATTTAAATGGACCATTTATCGTAAGTAAGGCTGTTATTCCTGGAATGATCAAAAAAGGTCACGGAAAGATCATCAACATTTGTTCAATGATGTCTGAACTTGGTCGTGAAACAGTTAGTGCTTATGCAGCAGCTAAAGGCGGATTAAAGATGTTAACTCGTAACATTTGTAGTGAATATGGAGAATACAATATCCAATGTAATGGTATTGGTCCAGGATATATCGCAACACCTCAAACAGCTCCATTACGTGAAAAACAACCAGATGGTTCAAGACATCCATTTGATCAATTTATCGTAAGTAAAACTCCGGCTGCTCGTTGGGGAGAACCACAAGATTTAATGGGTCCAGCTGTATTCTTGGCAAGTGATGCAAGTAACTTTGTCAATGGACACGTATTGTATGTAGATGGTGGTATCTTAGCTTATATTGGAAAACAACCAGAATAGAAAAGGAAGGGTCGAATATATGAAAATCGCATTAATTAACGAAAACTCTCAAGCTGCAAAAAATGCACAAATCTATGAAGTATTAAATGAAGAAGCTCAAAAAGCAGGACACACTGTATTCAACTACGGTATGTATTCTGCAGAAGATGATGTTCAATTAACATATGTAAAAAATGGTTTATTAGCATCTATCTTATTAACTACGAAAGCTGTTGACTTTGTTGTAACAGGATGTGGAACAGGACAAGGAGCTATGCTTGCTTGTAACTCATTCCCTAACGTATTGTGTGGACACATCACAGATGCTGTTGATGCTTACTTGTTTGGACAAGTAAATGATGGAAACTGTATCGCTATGCCTTTTGCACAAGGATTTGGATGGGGTGCAGAAATTAATCTTCACTATACTTTTGAAAAATTGTTCTCAGAAACATTTGGTGGTGGATACCCTAAAGAACGTCGTGAACCAGAACAACGTAATAAAAAGATCTTAGATCAAGTTAAAACTGTGACTCACCGTCCATTAATTGAAATCTTAAAAGAAATTGATCAAGACTTCTTGAAAGAAACGATTGCAGGTGATCACTTCGCAGAATATTTCTATCCAAACTGCCAAGATGATGAAATCGCAAACTATTTAAAATCACTATAATAATTAAAAGTAAATTCTCTCCTTTAAGCAAATGAGTTTGACGGGAACTCATTCGTGTCATTGATTCATAATATAGGCCTCCTACATAAAATGGAGGCTTTTCTTGGTATAAGAAAAGCTGTGGACTAAGCGATGTTAAAATCACTATCTGTCTCACAGCTTTTTCTTTCTTTTACTATGAATGGTAAATGGAATAGGCTAAGTCCAATCACTCCATGCATGATGACTCTAAATAAATAGATATAGTATCCATGATTTAGGTTAAGGAATGGAAGTCCTTCTAATGGTGGTCTTACAATAAACATAAAGTTTGTATCATAGACTGCCAAAATAGAATTCATATATAAATTGAAAACTAATAACGCAAATAATACGACTAGATTGTCTTTAAATGCCTGCATACCTAGGTTTGCGTGTTTGAAACGAATCAAATATAGAGAAAACCATGTTAATGCTGCATGATACATGAAACATTGATATACATTGGCTACATTAAATTCAACGCCATACGTTGGAATCAAGATAGCCGCGATTCCTCCGCAAGTACCGACAACCGCAAAGAAGTTGATCATTTTTTGTTTTAGTGGACCATCCTTTCCAAAAGTAATGTAGGCCGCAATAAACAATAAGATACTGCAGATATGGAATGGAAGGGATTGCGGATTTAAGTGCATTCCTCCATGTGTACTTGGAATCATATCTGACATCATTTTTGTGGTTTCGCTAAGTAAACATATAAACATAAAGAAGTAACAAGCGTTTTGTAGCGTGAAATCTTCTTTTTTCGCATAGTGATTCATAATTAGGATAAATAGAATACATATTCCTATCCATATAAAGTGTTTTGTAGTAAACATATGCCCTCTCCTTGTAGTCAACAGATTATATCATTCAAAACACAAGTAAACAATGACAAAATCCTTAAACTTATCTAAAATATTCTTAAATTACATGATATACTTTTTTTCTAGATGATAAAAAGGATGTCGAATCCTTGTAATCGTATAAATCCATATTTAAAAGGGGGTATAAAAAATGGTACAAGATATTTATCCACACAAGTTACATAATGAATTTGATCCAGAAGTAAAGGCAACAGAAAACGACATCTTGTTGTGTATTGTGAATGGAAGGATCTTAATTCATTTAAACTGCTTTGAAAATAAGGAAGTTGTTTTTCCTAAAGTAAAAGAAATACAAATACATTCAGAATATCGTTATTTATTTTCAATTGATAATATGAAATATTTCTTATGTGATATGCAATTAGAAGAGAATCAGATTCCATCTGGATATGGTTATGTTGAAGAGAGAAGTTTGCGTATTGAAGGGATTGGCCCAAAAGACAATTTATTTGCGGCAATCACTGGAAAACATTTGGCGGATTGGTATCGAGATACTAAATTCTGCGGAAGATGTGGACATAAGATGGTACATTCAACAAAGGAAAGAGCTATGGTTTGTCCAGAATGTCATAACACAGTGTATCCAAGAATTATGCCAGCTGTCATTGTGGGTGTAATCAATGGGGATAAGTTATTGTTGACAAAATATCGTACAGGATTTAAGTATAATGCGTTGATTGCTGGGTTTACTGAAATTGGAGAAACGGTTGAAGAAACGGTAAAACGTGAAGTTATGGAAGAGGCTGGAATCAAAGTCAATAATATTCGTTACTATAAGTCACAGCCTTGGGGAAGTGCCAATGATATTTTGTTAGGTTTTTTTTGTGATGTAAAGGGCAATGATGAAATATCTATGGATACCAATGAATTGAAATATGCAGATTGGGTTCAAAGAGATGAAATCATTCTTCAACCAGGTGAATTTAGTTTAACGAATGAAATGATGAAATTATTTAAGGAAAATAAAGTAGAGTGAAAGTATCATACTCATTCTTCTAAAAATGATGAGGATATGGTACAATAAAGCGTGTAAAAAATATTTATAGAAAATAGGAGTGAAAAATTATGGCAATTTCTGCAGGTGATTTTAAAACAGGATTAACTTTAATCGTTGATGGTGATCCTTGGGTAGTATTAGATTTCCAACATGTTAAACCTGGTAAAGGTGCAGCTATCTTAAAAACTAAGATGAAAAACTTAAAAACAGGTAATACACAAGAAAGAAACTTCAATGCTTCAACTAAATTTGAACAAGCTAACATTTCTAAAAAAGCAGCTCAATTCTCATATGAAGCAGATTCTACATATTACTTTATGGATTTAGAAACATACGATACTTATGAATTAACAGCTGAACAAGTTGATTTCAACAAATACTTTATTGTTGAAGGGGCTGAAGTATCTTTGATGTTCTTCGAAGGAGAATTATTATCTGTTTCTGTCCCAGAAAAAGTTGAATTGACAGTAGCTGAAACAGATCCAGCCATCAAAGGTGCACCATCTAACCAAACTAAAGATGCAACTACAGATACTGGATTAACATTAAGAGTTCCACAGTTCATCGAACCAGGTGAAAAAATCGTTGTATTCTCAACAGATGGAAAATATGCAGGAAGAGCTTAATCGCTCTTCTTTTTTTAACTATGAATAAAGTCGTCTTAATTACAGGTGGTGCTCGTGGTATTGGAAGTGCAATCGCATTGGAACTCGCAAAACATGGTTATGATATTGTCATTAACTATTTAACTTCTAAACAGCCTGCCAAAGAATTAAAAGAAAAAATTGAATCTCAATATCATGTTCGTTGTCTTACCATTTGTGCTGATGTATCCGATGTAGATCAAGTCAATATAATGGTTAGTGAAATTGAAGAGAAGATGGGTGGCGTAGATGTATTAATTAATAATGCGGCTGTAGATCTTTCCAATTTGTTTCATTTAAAAAATGCCGAAGAATTTAAAAGAACATTAGATGTCAATGTTGTAGGTGCTTTTAACTGTAGTAAAAGAGTGTATAAACACATGTTGGATCAAGAATATGGAAGAATCATCAATATATCAAGTACCAATGGAATTAATACATATTATCCAATGTGTATCGATTATGATGCTTCAAAAGCAGCCTTGATTTCAATGACACACAATCTTGCGGCTGAATTTGGACCATACATCAATGTGAATTGTGTTGCGCCCGGATTTATTGGAACCGATAATGAACTAGATGGCTATGACGAAGAGTTCTTAAAGGAAGAAACAGAAAAAATCATGGTGAAACGTTATGGAAAGCCAGAAGAAGTGGCCTATCTTGTTCGTTTTTTAATTAGTGATGAAGCTAACTTCATCAACAATTCCATTATTCGTATCGATGGTGGACAGATGGGTAGCTGTTAAAAAAGTGGTTAAATCCCTATATTTAAAGGGTATTGACCACTTTTATTCTTTATTGATTGAAGTATCGGTTGAATCGATTTGCAACGATTCCATTATCGTTGCATATTGTTTGAAACGAAAAAAGATGCACTTGGCATCTTAGTTGTTTTTCATGTTTGTTAGGGCAAGAAGAATAGAAAGTTTTCCATATTCTAATGTTAATCCACCTTGCATATATAAAGTATATGGTTCAACGACTGGAGCATCTGCACTTAATTCGATTGTACTTCCTTGTGTAAAGCTTCCAGCAGCCATAACTTCATCAAATGGATAGCCAGGCATTGGAGCAGCCATAACACGAACAAATGAATCAATTGGACTTGTGGATTGAATACCTTGTGTAAAACTAACAAGATTTTCTTTTGATCCAAGCTCTAAAGTTTGAATGATATCCGTTCTTTCATCATTATAAGCAGGAGATACATTCTTGTATCCTAATTTTTCTAACATATAAGCTGTAAAAACTGCGGTTTTTAAAGCACTCTTAACGGCATTTGGCGCCATGAAGATACCTTTAAAGAAAGAGTTGTTTAAGTTAAAGTTTGCACCCAAATCCTTACCGATTCCAGGAGCTGTTAAGCGTTCAGCTACCATGTTGATCAATTCTTTATTACCAGCTACATATCCTCCAGTAGAGGCAATTCCTCCGCCTAAGTTTTTCATTAAAGATCCGACCACAACATCCGCACCAATGTGTCCTGGCTCTAATTTTTCAACAAGTTCACCATAACAGTTATCTACCATGATAATAACATCTTTGTTTACTTCACGAATCTTTTTAATGATACGCTCAAGCTTTGAAATGGTTAATGATAAACGGTGAGCATATCCTCTAGATCTTTGGATTTCCACTAATTTTACATTGTTTTCTTTTAAACGAGCAACAATCTTATCATCATCAAAATCATCATTTACTAAATCAATCTGTTCATACTTTACACCATTGGCTTTTAGTGATTGTGTAGAATCACCACATAAACCAATCATTTCCTGCAATGAATCATATGGAGCACCAGAAATGGAAATCATTGTATCTCCATGTTTTAATAGAGCAGATAAAGTTAAATATAAAGCGTTTGTACCACTCATAATCTGAGGACGTACTAGAGCATCTTCACATCCGAGTACTGTCGCAAAAATACGTTCGATTTTATCACGACCTTCATCATAGTTACCGTATCCGTTAATATCCGCAAAGTCAGAATAAGAAACGTGGTTCTCAATAAATGCAGCTAAGATACGATCTGAATTGTATAAACATACATCATCAATTTTTTTATAAATATCTTTTAAAACGACATCCGATTCTTCTGCCATTTTCAATAAGTCTTTATCAATTTGTTCTAAAATCATAAATAACCTCCAAAAGTCCACTTCTTCTATTATACACGATTTATATATTTGTGGTATGCTCAAGTCAAGATAAGAAAGAGAGTAAGATATGGAAAAAGTATTATTTTTAGATTCGCCCATGAAAGAAAAGCTGTATGGTTCAAGGCGCATCCAAGAAAAGTTTGGCTTAGGTCCTATGGACAAAAAGATTGGAGAATACTGGGCTATTAGTGCACATGATAATGGCTTAAGTAAGATCAAAAATGGAAAATATAAAAGGGGAAACATTAAAAGATGTATATTTAAATCACAGAGAATTATTTGCGAATGATCCTCACGATAAGTTTCCTCTATTAGTTAAAATCAATGAAATTCAAGAACCATGCTCCGTACAAGTCCATCCAGATGATGCATATGCTAGAAAACACGAAAAAGATTATGGTAAGGTTGAATTCTGCCTGTGGTTAGATGTGGAAGAAGGCACCAAAATCATTCGTGGACATAGTGCCAAGACAAAGGAAGAGTTTAGAAAGGCTATTGAAGAAAAAGCTTGGGATACTTTATTTGTTCGAAAATCTGTACACACAAATGAATTTGTCTATACGCCTGCAGGAACCATTCATGGTATTGAAGGAAAGTTAATGATGGCTGAAGTGCAACAATCCAGTGATGTTACATATCGTATATATGATTATGATCGAAAAGATGCGAATGGGAATATGCGAGAACTACATATTGAAAAGGCTATTGAAGTCACAAATATACCGCATATTGAATCAGATGTGCATCCAACAGTTACGATGTTAGAAGGAAATGAAGTCATTGAATATGTGAATGAAAAGTATTTTAGTGTGACTCGATACAAAATTCAAAATGAAATTCAGATCAACAATCCTTCATATTCCTTATGCTTACCATTAAGTGGAAATGGAATCTTACATATTGATGGAAAAGACTATGATATTCAAGTAGGCATTGGCTTTATCATCACAAGTCATACAAAAAGATACTCCATCCAAGGTAATATCGATTTACTGGTAAGTGTGCTAAAATAAAAGATCCGATTGGATCTTATTATTTGATGAAATTCAATAAAAATTCACTGGCACCAATAGTTATAAAACCTTCTTCATCCATCATGGCTTTATAAGGTCGATTTACTACCAATATTTTTTGAATTTGATCATTTAATTTAATGAAAGGACGAATTTCTCGGTTTCGAGTTTCAGAATTTGAGATATCTGTTGAAATTTGAATGTAATATTTACGTTCATTTTTTTGTGCAAAAAAATCAATTTCATTTGTTTTTCGAACGGATTTACCTTCTTTATTTTTTTCAACTGTATCGAAAGTTCCAACATTAATGGTATATCCATTATATATGAGTTCATTGTACACAATATTTTCTAACAATTGTCCCTCATCGGGATACGCAAAATTTAATCGTGCATTTCTTAAACCTGTATCCACAAAATAGTATTTTCTTAAAGCACCAATTTCTTTCTTTCCACGAATGTCATAGCGATTCGCTTCTTGGAGAATGAAGGCATCCTTAAAATATTGAATATATTTTTCAATTGTTTGTGCATCAATGTTTTCATGTTTAACACTTTTAAATGTATTTGATAATTTCTTAGAATTCAACAATTCGCCTGTCAAATCACTAAGAATGGTACAGAGTTCATCTAAGTTTTCTGTTTTCTTTAGCTTATTATGTTCAATAATATCTTTGAAATAGGTTGTTTCAAATAATCCTTTTAAATATTGTTTCTTTGAATTTTCATCAGATAGCACTGCAAGTGGCATGCCACCATACTGCATATATTCATATAAGGCATCTGTTTTAGAACCTTGTCTATAACTGTAAAACTCTTCAAAAGATAATGGATGCATATGGATTTGGCTAGCCTTGTCTCTAAATTCTGTCACAATGTCGGTTGACAACATTTTTGAATTGGATCCAGTAATATAAAGGTCTATGTTTTTTTCATGAGAAAGTCCTAATACAACATCAACAAAAGAGATGGTTTCTGTATCTTTCGCTTTGGCTAATTTGATTTTTCCACCTGTTAATGCAGGATTAACAATTGTAAAAACACGTTGAATCTCATCTAAAATGACGTAACAGTCACTCTTATCTTTAGTGATAGAACGTACATACTTTCCTAGCTCAATGGGATTTCTTAAATGGGCATTCCTATCATCATCAAGTTCAATAAGAATTATATTTTCTTCAGGTACATTATTTTCTATAAGATAATCGGTGAATATTTCATGCAACAAATAGGATTTACCAGTTCTTCTTGGTCCAGTTATGACTTTTGGAAACCCGTTGTTCTTTAATGCGATAAGTTGATTTAAGTATTTAGTTCTTTTTATCATTTTGATCACCTTTTTTGTAGAATTCTACACTTTTTCTGATTACATTTTAAAATGATTTAAAGAATAATTCAATTTATAATCATTTTTTTTGTAGAATTCTACATTTTTTCTGACTATAAATTAATGATACACAGATAAAAAGTGGCCTGTATCCTTTACTTTAGGATTTTTGACCACTTTATTTTATCTACAATCATTTTTTCTGTAGAATTCTACGCTTTTCAGGATTTATGAAAACTTAGAATGGATTTGAAGAGATCCCCATCTGTTTCAATCATAAACGTGCCATTTTGTACTTCGGTAAAACTCTTAACAATCGCAAGACCTAGACCGCTGCCAGCTTCATGTCTTGATTTATCGCCACGCACAAAACGTTCGGTAATATCACTATCAAAATCAAGCGGTTCTTTCGAAGTGTTTTTCATTATGATCACAACTGAATTACCAGTGTCTTTCACATCCAAGAATACACGTGTGTTTTCAAGTGCATACTTAGAAATATTGGTAAATAAGTTTTCAAAAATACGATACGTCTTGTTTCCATCCAAACATACATGAATTTCTTTTTCTGGAAGATTTGTCACAAGCTGAAGATTTTTAGCTTGTAGAAGCTCTTCATTTTCTGCACATACCTGCTCCATGAATTCAATGATGTTAATATCAGAATATTCTAAATCAATATTACCACTATTGGCTTTGGATACTTCAAACAAATCTGTGATTAGAATGCTTAAACGATCGGTGTATTGATTCAATCGTTCTAAATAACTCTTTTTATCTTCCTCGCTAATACTAGGATCATTTAATAACTCTACATAATTTTTAATACCCGTTAATGGCGTTTTTAAATCATGTGATACATTTGAAATCAATTCTGTCTTGAGATTCTGTGATTGTACTTGTTCTTTTACAGCTTGTTCAAAACCATCCTTAATTTGATAGATATTATTGTTTAAAGATTGGAATAAACCAGAATCTGCAGGCTTAATATTCTCAAAATTACCACTCGATAGATCTTCAGTCATATGTAATATGTCTTGGTATTGACTTTGCACATTTTTGATTTTCTTATAGCCCACAATGCTGATGCCAATTAATGATATAACGACGATAAAGAAAGAGAAGAATGGAATGTTAAGCAATGATATAAACGCAAGAATCAAAATCAGACATATTGAGAAAATAATATACTTTTTAAGGATTTCATCCGATAAATCGGTTGAAATGATTTGTTCCACTTTATTTGAGAAATAAAGAATGAATTTTCCAATCCATGTTTTATGAAAGAACCAGTCTTTAACCGATGCTGTAAATTGACATTTTAACCAATATACGGATAAACCAATAAAGAATAAGGTGATAGACCACGCAAGAATATTCACTCCATATACGATAGGCTGACTCAATTCAATGTGATAACGATTTAGAATGTGTAAGAATGTACCTTCAATCGAATAGGTAGTTAATATGCATGTACCACTAGCTAGTAGGGCATCAATTGTTAGAAACAAGATAAATGCAGGTTCAAATAACCAGTTATTCACATGTCTAAAGATACAGGCTTCCTTTTCATACGCATATTTATTAAGGAAGACATATAGAGCGATAATGGCACTACAAATCAAGAAGGCTGTCATAAAGAAATACGCGTATTGATCGGCATCTAAATCTAAGAAGTCAATTAGACTTGTATTATCATAATTTAAAACAGCTGGAATATAGAATGTTAATACGACATCACTTGGCATATGAAGTGTATAGCCTGGAAATGGCTTTCCATCACAATAATATGTGCCACCATAGTATTCATAATACTTTTCACTGTTATAGTTAATAAGATTCACAATATTATCCGTTACATTTAAAGTATTCGAATCCAAAGTGTCATAATATCTTGTATCTTTTTTCTTTACATTCACATTAAATTGTTTTGAAGTGATTTTATTGTTTACATCACACGTATAAAAGAAGTTTGGATCATTCTCAAAAATGTTTTTTGCGCTAGATAAAGATGAGTCTAACCCTTTTTTTATATCCTTTTGAATATCTTCCGGTGTATCTTTCTCAAAAGTAATATATTCATACTTTGGATCTTGTTCCAATTTTTTAGCAAGAATAAAAGCTGTAAGATTCTGCTCTAAAGTTTCAGGAAGCTTCGTTGGAGTAGCGGTAGAAACATTTGGATAAAAACTTGTCACTATACAAGAACTAATGATGCATAAAGCACATAGTATTGTTAAAAAAATATTTTTCTTTTTCATTGTCTATTCTCCATTTTATAGCCCTGCCCCCATACAACCTTAATATAAATAGGCTTTTTAGGGTTGGTCTCGATTTTTTCACGTAATTTACGAATATGAACCATAATCGTTTCCGTGTTGATAGCTTCTTCTTTCCATACCAATTCATAGATTTGTTGGCTAGAAAAGACTTGTCCAGGGTGTGAAATCAATAGTTTTAAAATATCAAACTCTTTTGGCGTTAATTTAATATCTCTTGAATTTAACGTCACTCTTTTTGTCGTATTATTTAACACAAGATCACCAATCATATACTCATCTTCGTTCTTTGTCTCATTTTTTAGATTTAAGATTTGTTCATATCTTTTTAAATGCGAACGCACTCTTGCGACTAGCTCCATACTTTGAAATGGCTTGGTGATATAGTCATCGGCACCAATATTTAAACCTGTGATTTTATCGATATCTTCACTTTTTGCACTTAAAAATAGAATCGGAAAGTCATGATGTTTTCTTGCTTCCATGACCATAGAAATGCCATCCATAACAGGCATCATAATATCTACGATGGCTAAATGAATATCGTTTGTTTCAATCTTTTCTAAGCCTTCTTTTCCATTTGCGGCAAGAATCACATTGTATCCTTGATTCTTCATATAAATTCCGATAGCTTCACGAATTCCTTGTTCGTCTTCTACCACTAATATTGTATGTTCCATAAAGTTCTCCTTTTAATAATGTAAATAAAATCCAATGCATGCACATAATATTCCAATGTATAACATAATTATAACCACCTTTCGATAATTTGAAACAATTGCGTAAGACCATAAGAATAGGCAATCAAAGATAATGGTTTACCCAAAAGAATGATCCAGACAAATTTTTTGAGTGACATATGTGTCAGTCCTGCAAGCATACACAAGAGATCATCGGGTGCACAAGGTAAGAAAATAGCTAACATAAAGAAGGTATCAAATTTATTTTGATCATATGTATACTTCATATATTTGTCGTAATCTTTCTTTTTACATAATTTTAGAATGATTCTATGACCATATTTACGAACAAGTAAAAAGATACATATGGATCCGATACAAATACCTATATAGTTATATATAAATCCATTGACTGCTCCAAAAGCTGTAATACCCAAGGCACTTGATGCGCCACCGGGAATAATGGGGATAATCACTTGAATGATTTGTAGAAGAATAAAAAGTAGGGGTGCCAAAATTCCTGCCTTAGATAGTGTAGCTTGTAGAAGCTGTGGATTTGTGAAGTATCCTTGTGAAAAGAAATAAACGCAAATAAGAATCATAAGGATCAATCCAAAGTGTGTTATGTTTTGTATGTTTTTATTTGTCATAAATTATCACCATGATTAATATAACGAATAAATATTAATTAACTTTGGTGATAAATCTTAAAGTTTTCTAAATAATTGAATTAAAAAGTTGGAAAAGTTGTCAAAAAGATATAAAAAAAGGTTTGAAAAGTGGATAAAATACAAAAATATGGGTTGGAAAAATAGTGCAAATTGTAATAAATGCTTTATATAAAAGGAAAACAAAAAACTTGTGTCAATTATACACAAGTCTTATTCATAAGCTTTGTATGTACGAATAAGCAATGGAAGTTCAGCCATCAACATACCAATCCATCCAGCTAGATATGAGTATGGTAAAGCCTCGATGCCTAGATGTAAGCTAAATACAAGTGGGGCAGCTACAATAACTCGAACTGTCATATTCACTAGACTTGAAATGAGCGTAATTTTTAAATCGCCAATCCCTCTAAAAAAGCCTTGGATTCCATTGGTGAAGGCAGGAAGAATATACATGATGGAAATTAAATGTAGATAAGTCACTCCATGCATAATAACTTCTTCATCTTGTACAAATAGACACATCAATGGTTTTGCGAAGATAAAACATACTAGAAAGATAAATATACCGTAGATGGATTCTAAAACCATTCCGCAACGAAATCCTTCCTGCATACGATTTTTCTTTCCGGCGCCCTTATTTTGTGCCATTAAAGATGTCATAGAGTGAGCAATGTTTTGTTCCGGGGTATACGCAAAGTCATCAATTCGATTGACGGCCGTAAAGGCAGCTACAACCGATACACCCATCGTGTTGACAATCATTTGAATACCAAGCTTTCCTAGTTGTACAGTCGCCTGCTGCATTGCACTTGCCCAGCCATACGCAATGGTTCTTTTTAATAATGAAATATCAAAGATAAGCCACTTTTTACCCAGTTGTAGAAGTGGCACTTTTCGTATATATAGAATACAGAATAGGCAACATAAAGCTTCGCTAATCACAGTAGAAATGGCACATCCTTTACTTCCTGCATGTAAAACGACCACAAAGAATAAGTCTCCAAAGATATTTAGAATGGAACTGATAATTAAGAAATATAGGGGTGATTTACTGTCGCCTAAAGCGCGTAGTGTACTCGCAAAAAAGTTGTATAAAAAGGTAAAGACTAAACCGGCAAAGATGATTTGGAGATAGGTAGTAGTCATATTGAAAATGGATGAATCTACCTGCATAAATTTAAGAATTTGTGGTGAAAAAAATATGCAGATCAGTGTTAATACAAGTGAAAATACAAGTCCTGCAAGCATGGTTGTGCTCATTTGACGAGATAATGTGTCATTATCTTTAGCCCCATAATACATACCAATCAATATGCTTGCACCCATACAAAGTCCATTTAGAAATAGGATGAATAATGTCGTAATCGGATTACAAATTCCGACTGCGGCCAAAGCTTCTTTTCCAACAAAGTGCCCTACAATAATACTATCGACGGCATTATATGTTAATTGGAATAGATTGCCCAACACTAAGGGAATGGTAAAGTGAACTAACATAGGCATGATTTTACCTTGTGTCATATCTTGTGTCATAATCAAACTTCCTTTTTTTGTCCATATTTTGCGCTTTTTCATCCAAAAATTCAATATTATGTTAGAATAGTCTCATGAAAATTTCAGTAGAACAATTAAAACAATTAAATAAAGAAGAATATATCTTAATTGATATTCGTGATGCCGAAGAAGCCTTTAAAAATCCAATCGAGAACAGTATTGTATTAAGTGGAGAAAGTGCTTTGGAAACAGAATTTGATTCAACTAAGAAGATTATTGTCGTTTGCGCTCAAGGCTATGTCAGTGATATTGTTGCACAAAAATTGCAGGAAAAATATGAAGCGTATAGTTTAGATGGTGGGTATGTTTCGATCGTAATGGATAAGATGAACACAAATGTGTCGGATGATTTTTGCGCACAAGTCGAAAGAAGTATTATTAAAACGTATCGAAGAAAGATTTGGTCAAAATTTACCAAAGCCATCCGTGATTATGAGCTCGTCAAAGAAGGCGATTGTATTGCGGTATGTATTTCGGGTGGAAAAGATTCGATGTTGATGGCAAAATGTTTTCAAGAACTGCATAAACATTCACCGGTTCATTTTGATGTGAAATATATCGTGATGGATCCAGGCTATTCAAAAGAGAATCGCGAGGTTATTGAAAAGAATGCCAAAAAACTAAATATTCCAGTTGAAATCTTTGAGAGTGATATTTTTGACAATGTTTTTAATATTGAAAAGAATCCATGTTATATATGTGCAAGAATGCGAAGAGGTCATTTATATAACTATGCCAAGAATTTAGGGTGTAACAAAATAGCTTTGGGACACCACTATGATGATGTGATTGAAACCATTTTAATGTCGATGCTTTATGGGGGACAAATTCAAACGATGATGCCAAAGTTACATTCAAATAACTTTAAGGGTATGGAAGTCATTCGACCACTATACTTGATTCATGAAGATGATATTAAGGCTTGGGCAAAACACAACAATCTGTATTTCATTCAGTGTGCATGCAAATTCACTCAGGCTTGTGCCAATGAAACATGTTTAACACAATCCAAGTCAAAGCGTTTAGAAATGAAAAACTTAATCAAGGAATTGAAGAAAGTCAATCCGTTTGTAGAACAAAATATTTTTAAGAGTGTAGAAAATGTAAGTCTTAAAACCGTGATTGCCTATAAGGATGATCATGCAAGACATCACTTTTTAGATACATATGATGAAGAGGGAAATGAATAGTTTCTCTCTTTTCATTTTTATTTACAAAAATATAATAATTTACATTGACTATTTTTCACTACGTTCTATAATGGAATTATTGTGGAGGAAACGAATTATGTATAAAACTGAAAGCTTTAAACCAGATACTTTTAAACCCGCTCGTTTTGAGTCGGATGGAAAAATCACATTGTCAGGAAAAGAAATTCCATATCATACAATTTGCGAAGACAATGTCATCTATGGACCAGATGGAAATCCAGTCGCATCAATTTTCACGTATGCCTATTTTAGAAGCGATGTAGAAGATACAGCTAATCGTCCTGTTGTCTTTGCGTATAATGGAGGTCCTGGATCAAGTTGTATGTATGTTCATGCAGGTTTTCTAGGAACGCGTCGTATGCAGTATGATGAGGTGGATCGTGAAAGTGCTTTTGGACCTTATAAAGTCATTGATAATCCAGATTGTTTGATTGATATTGCGGATATCGTATTGATTGATCCTGTTGGAACCGGATATGGTGTATTGATTGATGAAAGTAAGAAGAAAGATTTCTTTGGCATTGAACAAGATGCAGAAGCCCTATTGACAGTTCTTGAAGCTTGGGTTCGTCGTTATAATCGTGGTTTGTCACCAAAATATTTATGTGGTGAAAGTTATGGATGTACTCGTAGTGCAGTCGCTGCAGGAATTGCTGCCACAATGGGAAGAGAAAGAGGCTATGGTATTGCCTTTGATGGTATTGTGTTCATTGGAAATACGGTTACTGTAGGTAAATACTTTGGTGAAGGCTTACCTGTTGAAACAAGTGTATTGGGTTTCCCAACATATGCAGGGGTAAATTGGTATCACAATCATCCAACCAATCAAAGTGTAGAAGACTTTGTGAAAGAAGCCAAAGCTTTCGCAGATCATGATTATGTACTTGCACTTTATAAAGGAGAAGCCATTTCGGAAGAAGAAAAAGAACATATCTTAGAAAAAGTAAGTTATTATACAGGTGTTTCTAGAGAATACTTGATTCGTCATGGCTTAAAAATTGATGATGATGACTATCGTCAAGAAGTATTAAAGACAAAAGGAAAAGCTGTATCTCGTTATGATGGTCGTGTGACTCGTCCATTATTAGAGCCTGAACAAGATGAAATCAAAAAGGCATTGTGGGATGATGCGACAGCCGATCGTTATGATACATTCTTCTATGCTGCATTTACAGGAGATCTACTTCCAAAATTAAATGTAAAATTAGACCGTAACTTTATTCCAGGAACTGATTATTATATGCATTGGGATAAAGAAGAAAAGAAAGGTACAACCGCAGAAGAATTGCGTTATGCAATGACACGTCGACCAGGAATGCGAGCATTCTTTGCGAATGGATGGTTTGATCTATGTACTGAATTTGGGTATGCATGGCACACAATGGATCATGCAGGACTACCAAAAGATCGTGTATTCTGGAAAGGATACCAAAGTGGACATATGATTTATCTTGGTGAAGATAATGTTCATGAATTATGTTCAGATATTCGTGATTTTATTCTTGGTAAGAATCCTAAATCTCAATTTTAATAATGGCTCACTTCGGTGAGTCTTTTTTTCTTGTGATGATAAATAAAGGAAAAATAGTGAACTTTTAATGGAAGAAATTGGCTTTTTGAAAGTCACAACGGAATCACCGAAATGTTTTAATGAAACATTTCTCATTTTCGTTAAATATGTGTGTTGAACATTTTTAAAATTCGTGAGTAATTGTGATAAAAGACAAAACCGTTGGATTACTACCCAACGGTTTTCTTATAAGGCATTTTTGCATGCATATCTTTTAATCGATTTAATGCGGCAAATAAGGTTTCATCTTTTTTCGCAAAGTGGAAACGAATATAGCGATTTTCCTTCTCTTTAAAGAAACTAGATCCAGGAACGGCCGCCACACCTACGTTTTTAATCAGGTCTACACAGAAATCTAAATCTGAATCATAGCCAAACTCACTGATATCCACCATGACATAGTAAGCTCCTTGAGGTTCTGTATGCGGAATGTTCAATTCTTTTAAGCCATTGAGGAATAGATCTTTCTTATGTGTATATAGCTTTTGTAGTTCATCATAATAAGCATCACTAAATTCAAGCCCTACTACAGCTGCTTCTTGAAGTGGAGCTGCCGCACCAACGGTTAAAAAGTCATGTACTTTCTTGATTTGTTCGATGATATTTTCTGGGGCAATACAATAGCCTAAACGCCATCCTGTAATAGAATACGTTTTAGATAGGGAGCTACAAGAAATGGTTCTTTCAAACATACCAGGTAAAGAGGCAAAATATGTGTGTTTGTATGGTGCATATACAATGTGTTCATAAACTTCATCCGTAATCACATACGTATCATATTTTACGGCAAGACTAGCGATATATTCCAATTCTTCTTTTGAGAAGACTTTTCCACAAGGATTGCTTGGATTGCACAAAATCAAAGCTTTCGGATTTTGTTTAAACGCATTTTCTAATTCTTCTTTATCAAAGTTGAATACAGGTGGATGTAAAGGAACATAGATTGGATTGGCACCACAAAGGATGGAATCCGCCCCATAGTTTTCATAGAATGGAGAGAAAATAATCACTTTATCGTTTGGATCACAAACACTCATCATGGCTGCCATCATAGCTTCGGTACTTCCACAAGTGACAACGATGTTCTTGTTTGAATCTAAATCTAGATTCATATATTTTGATTGTTTCTTAGCTAAGGCGTCTCTAAAGTTCTGGGCACCCCAAGTAATCGCATATTGGTTATATTTAAGTGGTGAAAACTCCATAGCTTGCTGTGGAGATGAAAGCCACTTTTTGTGTTGTATAATGCGTATAAAAAATATATAATATATGTATAAATAGTTCGGAGTTGATATCATGCCTAGACCTAGAACGAACAATGTTCAGATCAATATTGCCATTCCTGGTGAATGGAAAAAAGAATTGGAAAACCTTGCCAGAATCTATTCGGTTGAAGAAGGTAAAACGATTACTTTTCTAGATTTGATGCGTAGAGGTATCCAGGAAAAGTATCAGTTAAAAGATGTGAATGATCATGAAGACTGATAATTATCATCGTGCTTCTCATTGTAAGTATTTAGTTCAGTATCATATTATATGGTGTCCAAAGTTCAGATGTGATGGTATGGATGAAACCTTAAAGAAGATCCTTTCTGAAGTTTGTGATGCGTATGGATATATTATAAAAGCTTTAGAGGTCATGCCTGACCATATACATATTTTTGTAGACTGTCCTGTAACGACTGCACCTTGTGATGTTGTTCGAACATTGAAATCTATGAGTGCAATCCAATTGTTCAAGGCGTATCCGGAATTGAAGAGATTCTATGCGAGATGTGGAAAATTATGGTCAAATGGATATTTTATATCTTCTGTAGGGCATATCAGTGAAGCTGCAGTCAAGAAATATATCGAGGAGCATAAAGATGATACAACCCGAATTGAAAGCCTATCGTAGATGTTCAGATAGACATGTATTAGTATTGGAGACGAATCTGACTTATGTAGAAAAGTGTCAGATTTTTCATTATGCCGATTTGGTTCGTAAAGCTGGTAATGAACTGACTGGAATCATGAAAAAAAGATATGATCAGCTTGTTCGTACGAAAAGGTATCGCAAGCTAAAAAGTCTTTATAAGAGATATAAGGATGCCGATAATAAGAAGGCATTAAAAGATGTATGTGATCAGATGAAGGAAATGCAGAAACAGTATGATGTGACATGGGATTACTGCAGAACTTCAATGATTCCTATTGGAAAGAAATATGGAATCGATGCCGTATTTGCACTAACGAAAGCGGAGGATGTATTTCGTGGAATCGAAAAATGTCTTTATTCGGATGGAGAAACAGTTCATTTTAAAAAGCGTGGAGATCTTCCGTGTATTCGTGCTAAACAGATCAATCGTGGAATCATAATGAAACAAATGAATTTCAAATTCAAGAATATTGAGTTTGGTGTAAATATCAAAGACCGCTATGAACAAGAGGAAGTGGATGCCATTTTGTATTATTTGAAGCATGCAGAATTCATGGATTCTATAGCGGCAAATACATATAAGGAAACTGATATCTGTGTTTCAACATACAGACCTTGTTACGTGAGTCTTGTATGTAAAAAGATTCGCGGTAAGTTAAGAGTCTATGTACATATCACAATTGAAGGTTTATCTAAACCGAAACAGGATCGTTTTGGCAATATGAAACACAACAAAGGAAAAGGTATTGTTGGATGTGATATTGGAACACAGACGATTGCGTATACAACAGAAACAAAAGTCGGCTTAAAGAATCTTGCGGAAAGAGGAAGTTGTATTGAAGTCAATGAACGAAAAGAAAGACGGATCTATCGTGCAATGGACAGGAGCCGTAGAGCAATGAATCCAGACAACTACAATGAGGATGGAACTATCAAAAAAGGAAAGAAGAAGTGGACATACTCAAATCGCTATAAGAAGTTGAGAACGAAACATAGAGAGCTATGCAGAATCAATGAGACCAATCGACATTTAGCCATCAATGAAGATGTAAATGAATTAAGAAGCTTAGGGGATGTTTTTGTGACAGAGCCAAAGAATGCCAAGAAACTGCAGAAGCGTGCAAAAACTGGAAAGCGAAAGAAAAGATTTGGAAAATCCATAAAAAATAGATGTCCAGGCTATTTTCAGAGTCAGGCTAAAAGAAAGTTCAGAATCTATGTTGAAGTGCCAAATGATTATAAGGCAAGTCAATATGATCATACGAGTGATGAATACATCAAGAAATCATTGTCACAAAGAATGTATAAACTGCAAGATGGAACAAGGGTACAAAGAGATCTATATTCATCCTTTCTTTTGTACTGCATTGATCTAAATACAAATAAAATCGATAAGAATAAGTGTATTCATGAATTTGAGAAACAGTATAAAAACCAAAATGAAACGATTGAATATATCCAAATGAATCAGATTAAAGTCATGAACAGTGGAATAAGAGTAAATTAAATAAATGTTAAAATGGGAGATTGACTATGCTTCCATGTAGAGATACAGAAAACAATCGCTAATGTGCTAAATGTAGTGCTTGATTGTAGAGTTCACTGCTCCAACAGAAAGACAGGAATCCAAAGTTTGAAAATAATGTACGATTACTGCATAATGTTGTCAGTTCAGAACCCTCACTGCTTGCGGTGAGGAGTAGTCAGAATCTTCATGAGCAACTTGTTCTAGTCGATTCAATATTTCTTTTGGTGGATCAAAATCATGAAATCCTTGCGACAGATTGATTGCATCATATTCGTTTGCGATTCTTGTCATTCGACGAATTACAGAATCCGTAAATGTCTTGGTTCTTTTTGATAATTCTTTCATAATCACACTTCCTTTTTTCATTTTTTTTGCATTGTATCATTTTTTGGGGAAATGTAAAATAAAATTGAGGTGATATTCGATGGAAAAATCTAAAGTATACTATACGGATTTTCATACCCGTAAATTAGGTGAGGGTCTACCTACAAAACTGCAATTGTTGGCTAAGAAAGCAGGAATTGCCAATTTGGATCTAGATGGAAAGTTTGTCGCAATCAAAATGCATTTTGGGGAATTAGGAAACATTGCATATTTACGCCCAAATTATGCACGTGCCATTGTAGATGTGGTAAAAGAATTAGGGGGAAAACCATTCTTGACCGATTGTAATACAATGTATCCAGGATCAAGAAAAAATGCTTTGGAACATTTGGAGTGTGCCTGGCAAAATGGATTTACTCCACTTACTGTAGGATGTCCAATTTTGATAGGAGATGGACTAAAAGGAACAGATGATATTGAAGTGCCAGTCGTTGGTGGAGAATATTGTCAAACAACTAAAATAGGTCGTGCAATTATGGATGCCGATGTCTTTATTTCTTTGACACACTTTAAAGGACATGAATCAACAGGCTTTGGTGGAACCATTAAAAATATAGGTATGGGATGTGGTTCGCGTGCAGGTAAAAAAGAACAGCATTGTTCAGGTACTCCACATGTTGATGAAAAGCTATGTCGTGGTTGTAAACAATGCTTTAAAGAATGTGCGAATAATGGATTGGAATATGATGAAACAACACATAAGATGCATATCAATGAAACGAATTGTGTTGGATGTGGACGTTGTTTAGGGGCATGTAATTTTGATGCGATCTCCTTCAATAACTATAATGCGAATGAATTGTTGAATAAGCGTATGGCTGAATACACAAAAGCCGTTGTGGATGGACGTCCTAACTTCCATATTTCTTTGATTGTGGATGTTTCACCAAACTGTGATTGTCATGCCGAAAATGATTTACCAATTTTACCAAATATTGGAATGTTAGCATCTTTTGATCCACTTGCCCTAGATCAAGCCTGTGTAGATTTATGTATGAAGGCAAAACCAATGCCAGGATCACAATTAGATAAACATTTACATGATCCAAACTTCTGTGATCATCATGACCACTTCACAAATTCTACGCCTGAATCAGAATGGAAATCTTGTTTAGAACATGCTCAAAAGATTGGTTTGGGAAATCGAGAATACGAGTTGATTGAAATGAAATAAACAGTAGCCTAGGCTACTGTTTTATTTAGTATACGAACTAAAATTGGAACAATGATCAATTGAATGATGATTCCAGGAAGGCAAGTGATAAAGCTTGCCGTCATAAATACAGATAGTGTATAGCCTTGTGTACTTAGTACAAACGTGTTGATTAAGCCATTCACAATTCTTCCTGCAAGCATCGCAATAATTAAACTTATGTATAATTTGGGCATTTCGTTTTTGAAATTGATGTGTTTTTCACACAAACCAGTAACTAAACCATATACAGCTAGTTCAATCATCATTTGGGGCAAAATCATAGCTGGAGGCATTCCTGTTGTCATACTTGAAAGAAATGGTGTAATAATTCCGCATGCCAAACCATAGGGAGCTCCACAAAATAATCCACAAATCAATACAGGAATGTGCATTGGTAAAAATACACTACCTCCATTTGGAATCACGTGAAAGGACATTGGAAGTAATACGCCTATCGCAATGCATAGAGCACCTGATACTAATTTTTTTGTCGTACTTTTCATAATCAGATTCCTCTTTCTTTCATTAAAAAACAAATTTCTTTAAGCGAGAAAATGCTTCTTCTACTAAAATTGTTGGTAAAGCTAAATTCATTCGAATCGTATTTGGATTCATAAATGGACGGCCATCTTGCCAACATACACCATAGTGAACCCCTTTCTTTAAAAGTTCATCCATCGTGATGTCATGTGTATCTAAATACTTTGTGCAATCTAGATACAACATATACGTTCCTTCTGGCTTAATGACTTCAATACCTTTGAAATTGTTGTGGATAAAATCAAGTGCATAATCTATATTATTCGAAATGACTTCATTTAATTCATTGACCCAATCTAATCCCTCTTTACAATAAGCGCCCATAAGAGCATGAACACTTAATATGTTGGGTGAATTGTAGTGAGATAAAGAGGCTTGTTTATTTAATCGATCACGAAGATATTTGTCGTAAACAATATGGTATGAACCGACTAAACCTGCAAGATTGAATGTTTTACTAGGGGCATAGGCCGCAATCGTTCTTTTCTTGGCATCTTCACTTATGGATTGCGTAGGAATATGTGTGTTTTCTTTACGTACTAGATCGGACCAGATTTCATCGCTAAAGACTAAAACATCATGTTTTTTACAGATGTCCATAAATTTCTGGATTTCTTCTTTTTTCCATACTCTTCCCGTTGGATTGTGTGGGGAACAGAAAATCGCAAAATGGATATTATGTTTGATAATCTTCTTTTCAATATCTTCATAATCCATAGCCCAGTTATCTTCTTTCTTTAACGGACTATCAATAATTTTTCTTCCCAAATTATTCAATGTGTGAATAAACCCAATATAACATGGTGACTGCACTAAAATGGGTTCGCCACTAGCACTAAAAGCCTCAAGTGCACTGGATAAAATACCAAGAACACCATTTTCATATCCGATAGCCTCTTTTTCCACATCTATGCCATGTGTTTCTTTTTGCCAGAATTGAATGGCTTTATAGTAATCTTCTGGCATTTCAAAATATCCAAAGTGAGGCTCGTTGATTCTTTCAATCATTTGTTTTTGAATATTTTCAAAAACAGGATAGTTCATATCTGCAACCCACATAGGGATTGTAGAAAAGTTTGGGTCTACCTCTACATCTTTAATAGGTAGAACATCAAGGGCAAGGGCATCGTGTCCTTTTCGATTTAAAAGAGTTGTAAAATCGTATTTCATAATAAAAAATTCTCCTTAACACAATAATAGTATAATTTTTTGGAATTTGAAATATCGAACGATATCATGTATAATGCTCGCATGACAGATAGTACTTCAACTTTAAAAAAGATTGTCGACTTATTGATTGACATCATCTATAAGACACATACCTATTTCTTGAGTATGAATGACTCATTTGAAGCACAATTATCCGATAAGCAACTTCACTTCTTGATTATTGGCTTGTTGGGTATCGGAATGCTTCTTGTGATTTATCCACTATTTAAGTGGATGGCTAAAAAGAACTTAACTGTTTTAATTAGTTGGTTCTACGTATTTACTGTACTTGTAGTCATCACATTTGCGATTGAAATAGGCCAATGGTATTCGCATACAGGCGAAATGGACTTCAACGATATTTTGGCAGGTTTGGTCGGCTATTTTGCGATGTCCTTTATATTCCTGCTTGTGGTTGCGATTATCGAATTAATAAAATCGATTTTTAAGAAGAAATAATCAAAAGTTATTTCTTTCAGACTGTTGACAAAGTGACTGTCGACAGTCTTTTTAAAATCTGATAGAATAT
>OHRG01000651.1_pt1 | contig 23513 bp, 36 predicted proteins | sample 1578351 | NCBI WGS metagenome assembly OHRG01 (sample SAMEA3879599, study PRJEB24766) | human gut metagenome | biome: human-associated habitat; feature: feces | place: USA | collected 1985/1987
TTGAGGATAACGCAGAAAATGGGAAAATTATCCCTCTTTGAGGCGTGTTGCCCCTGTACATTGATGCTAATAAAAGGATTATTCAAAAGGAACATTTTATTTGTAAGGAAAACGGAGCTGTACTTCTGAACGAAAATGGCCGGAAGATATTTTTAAGTGCATGGCAGGAACGAAAACAGGATAGTATAAAACATCCATTTTTGAATGAAAAGATGGAATGGGGAATGATTCCGCACGTACAGGCAATGCTGTTGGCCAGGTATCTGAGGGGAGATTTAGATGAATATCCGCCATTCCTGTGGAAGTAGGTGATTCGATGCTGGTGCTGATTACATATGATGTAAACACTCAGACTGCTGAAGGGCGCAAGCGTCTGCGTAAAGTGGCAAAAGAGTGTGTAAACTATGGTCAGAGAGTTCAAAATTCTGTATTTGAATGTCAGGTGGATACGACGAAATATCGCCAGATAAAAGCAATTTTAGAAGATATTATTGATAAAGAGAAAGACAGTTTGAGATTTTATAATCTGGGTGATAAATACAAAAATAAAGTGGAACATATGGGAGCAAAACAGAGTTTTGATGTGACAGAACCGTTGATTTTTTAAGTGCACATTAACAAAGCTGCTGGTTTTAGAGATTCGGTGCGAATGTGAAGTGAACAGAAAAACCCGAGAGATTCGCACCGCTATCAGATGAAAAAATAATGAAAGGTTGTATTAGAATCAAGAAAAGTTAAAACAACAAGAAGAAAATATGGTAATAGTTGATAGAAATTTTCTTGATTAACAGAGAAAATATATGCAATATTGCTGTCAACCTCCGTAAGGAGGTTGTGAATTGAAACGCTACGATAAAGATATGAGAGAAATCGAGCAGAGTCAACCTCCGTAAGGAGGTTGTGAATTGAAACATTTGTGAATTCGTATTTGCAAATGCAGAAGGAAGAGTCAACCTCCGTAAGGAGGTTGTGAATTGAAACACATCTTTCGCCGTGGGAAAGCTGCCACTGGATGTCAACCTCCGTAAGGAGGTTGTGAATTGAAATACATTTTTCGCCGCGAGAGAGCTGTCTCTGGAAGTTCCAGTGTAAGGGAGAAGCAGCAGAAAATATAGTAAGTCCTTATTCGGAGGTACCAGAATGGAGAAAAATATTAATAGTCAGGATGTATTTTTGTTTTTTGAATCGCATAGGGAGGCATTTCCATTGTATGAAGCCTTTACGCGTAAATTAATGGAACGATTCCCGCAGACAAAAATGCGTGTACAAAAGTCACAGATAACATTTTCAGATCGGTATGTGTTTGCCTGTCTTTCTTTTCTGCGTGTAAAAAAGAAGGCAGAACTTCCAAAACCTTATCTTGTAGTTACTCTGGGGCTTCCTTATCCGCTGGAATCCGTGCGTGTAGCAGTAAAAACAGAACCTTATCCAGGAAGATGGACAACGCATATTGTGATAGGGACATTGGAAGAAATCGATGAAGAACTATTTGGATGGGTACAGCAGGCCTATGAGTTTGCACAGTGTAAGTAGCTTCAGATAAAAAGAAAACAGTAAAGAGAGCGGATTGCAGCAATAGCTTCCGGCCGGATGCTGCTAGATATAGATGTTAAAAATTAATTGTATGTTTTCTGCCTTTGGGACATATAGTAAAGAAAAAGCGAACAAAGGCAGGCAGAATGAAGAAAAAAATTTGGACAGCCATAGTGGCAGGGATTTTATTTCCATATATCGTGACTTTAGCAATAGGAGAACCGGCAATAACCGGACATGAAATCAGAGAGAAAACGAATTCTGGAAGAAGAATTTTACTGGACAGAGAGCAGGGAGGATATGTGGATTTGGAAGATTATCTTCCGGGAGTGGTAGCCAGGCAGATTCCGGCCCAATTTGAACCGGAAGCATTAAAAGCCCAGGCAATTCTGGCCCGTACCTATATCCGAAAACAGATGGCAGGAGAGACAGAGATTGCAGAATCTGCACTGGATTTAGATTGTTTCGAGGAAGAACAGCTGAAAACTTTGTGGGGTACCGATAAATTTGTGGAATACTATAAAAAAATGGAATCTGCAGTGGAAGAGACTAGGGGAATGGTCATTACCTGGAATGGACAGCTGATAGATCCACTGTTTTGCAGAGCCAGTTCAGGAAAAACCAGGGACGGAGATGGGTACCATCCTTATCTGACATCCGCAGACAGCAAACGAGACGTGGAAGCAGAAGGATTTTTACAGATTGTTACATGGGAGAAAAGGGAGTTTGCCTCACTGTTAAGCGGCATTCCGGAAGGAGAAATCATTTCAGAAGATATGGTTCCTGGATGTATACAGGTGGTTTCCAGGGATGCGTCAGGATACATAGAAGAAATTCAGATAGGAAGCACGATTCACAGCGGAGATACGGTTCAATATGCGCTGGGGCTTCAATCGCCGGATTTCTTTATTGAGGAATATCAAGGAAGCGTACGGGCAGTCTGTTCTGGGATTGGACATGGTTATGGAATGTCTCAGTACGGAGCGGAGAGAAAAGCAAAAGAAGGCTGGACAGCCCAGGATATTCTGGAATATTATTTTAAAGATATTGTGTTGATTTCTGAATAAGTCGCCTTGGTTTGGTAAGAATAGTACCGAGGTGATAAACGTGAAAGAGAGAGTAAGTAAACTGTTCAAGGATAAATTAGTCCTTGTCATGCTGGTACTGGGCCTGCTGACTATAGTAGCCGCGGCAGGAACCATGACCATTTACAAAGGAAACAGTGCAGAAGAAACTCCTTACCTGCAGATGGGAGAGTCTGAAAAAGAGATTGCAGAGCAGGAGACAATTCGCTCTGAAACCCAGGTGCAGGTAGCTGGACCATCGAATGCACAAGAAGAGCATGAGAACAATCAGTTGGCGGAAAACACGAACCGTACAGAAAAACAGGAGATTATGGAAAAAGAAGAACCAGCAGAAGTTCCAGCTTCAGAGGCAGAACCGGCTGGTGCAGGGCAGGAAAATGCGCTTGCATTAAACCTGGATTTTACGGAAAACAGCCGTATGTCCTGGCCAGTACAAGGAAATATCCTTCTGGATTACAGCATGGATTCTACGATTTATTTTCCAACCCTGGATCAGTATAAATGCAATTCCGGCATTGTGATTCAGGGGGAAATCAGCGCTCCTGTGAAAGCGCCGGCGGATGCAAAAGTAACGGCAGTGGGAACCAATGAAGAAATTGGCAGCTATGCAGTTCTGGATTTGGGAAATGAGTACAGTGTAACCTGCGGACAGCTAAAAGAAATACAGGCAGAGGCAGGAGACTATGTGGAAAAAGGCCAGATTTTAGGGTATGTAGCCGAGCCGACCAAATACTATTGCGTAGAGGGAAGCAACGTTTTTGTAGAAATGATTCATCAGGGAAAGCCGGTCGATCCGGTGGATTTTATGGAATAGAATCCAGTTGGCGAATAGAAAATCCTGTGCTATACTTAACAGCAGTACAGGATTTTTTCTGGTATAAAGACACCATTTTTGGAGGAATGAAATGAATATACTATTTTTTTTGACGCCGAAAAAAGAGATTGCCTATATTTATGATGATGACAGCCTTCGCCAGGCTTTGGAAAAGATGGAGCACCGCAGATATTCCTGCGTACCAATGATTAACCGTTCTGGAAAATATATAGGGACTATTACAGAGGGAGATCTTTTGTGGGATATTAAAAACAAACTGAATCTAAGTCTGAAAGAGTCTGAGAAAATTCCGGTTACTGTTATCAGCCGCCGGAACGATTATGATCCAGTACATATTGAAACTACAATGGAAGATTTGATTGACAAGGCATTAAACCAGAATTTCGTACCGGTTGTAGATGATCAGAACAATTTTATTGGGATTGTGACCAGAAAAGATATTATCCGATATTTTTCAGAGAAACAGTTAAAAACTCCAACCAACTGAACATATAGGGAATAACCGGACAGACTGTTGACAAAAATTGTGGAAATCCAAGTTTGATCTTGCCAAAACAGTTTGTATGTAATATCATTGTTGTGTATACAAAATGACCGGCAGTTGGAAGGAGCAAATATGGACGCAAGCAGTTATAAAAACCGGGAAGAAATGGTTTATCAGGTATTAAAAAAAGAAATTCTGGATTTGGAATTAAAACCAGGCCAGTTAATTCGGGAAAACGAGATCTGCGAGCGCTTTTCTGTATCCAGAACGCCGGTTCGTGACGCGCTCAGGCTGTTGCAGGAGCAGGGATTTGTCAAAACCGTACCGTATAAGGGGATTTTTGTAACTCTTTTAAATCTCAGCAATATTAAGCAGATGATTTATATGCGGGTAGCGGTGGAGACGATGGTTTTAAGGGATTTTATGGAAATCGTAAGCCCTATGCTGATGGAGCGGATCCGATATGAAATCCGTAAACAAAAGGCGGTGATTCTGGAACCGGACTTTAAGCCAGAGCAGTTTTACCGGATGGATGCGCAGATGCACAGCATCTGGTTCCAGGCTACAAAAAAGCAGAAATTGTGGGAGATCATCCAGGCCCAGCAGCTGCACTATACCCGGTTCCGTATGATGGATTTTGTTACAGAAACAGACTTTCCGCGTATTATCAAAGAACATGAAGCGATGTTTGAAATGATTGAAAAAAAAGACATTGCCGGAATGGAACGCGTTTTAAAAGATCATCTGTATTTCAGTATGAAACGGATGCGTTACCAGATTGACGTAGAATACAGGGACTATTTTGAAGAAGAGCCGGAAGAAGGAAAGTTTGATATTTAAAGTTATATAAAAAAATAATGGAAAAGATAGAAGCGGCAGAATATGGGAAATTCTCATGGAGCCGCTTTTTTGCTGTTGAAAAGTATCTGGAAAAGCTGCTGCCAGTTTCCAGGTGTATGGAAAAAGATACACATATTTGCCGGAAACGGTTCATATACTTTATTATCAATGTACAGGCAACATAGACAGGATGGGAGAAAATGAATCATTATTTTAAACCGAAATACGAATGTGCAATCCGCATTTTGCTGGCAAAGCTGGAGGTAATTAATGCAGAACTTTCCATAGAACTTTCCCGAACCGTGATTACAGGAATGTCCGGACGATTAAAAACCTGGGAAAGTATCGAAAAAAAGGCTGCCAGAAAAGGATATGGAAAAGCAGACGAGAAGGCATTGGCAGCGATTTGCGATATTGCAGGAGTCCGGGCAGTGTGCGCTTATATGGATGATGTGTACCGGGTGGCAAAAGCGCTTCAGAAACATCAGGACTTAAGGATTGTACGGATTAAAGATTACTTAAAAATGCCAAAATCGTCAGGGTACAGAAGCCTTCATCTGATTGTAGAAGTCCCCGTATATTTTCAGGGGGAATTGGAACTGGTAGAGGCAGAAGTCCAGCTTAGAACCAGCGCTATGGATTTTTGGGCCTGTCTGGATCATCAGCTGCGGTATAAACGGGGAAAACAGGAAGCTGGATTAATTGGAGAAGAATTAAGGGAATATTCCAGTGTTGTAGCGGACCTTGACAGGAAGATGGTAGAACTGAGAAACCGAATTGCGGCGATTTAAAACTTTGTCGGAAATTTTTTCAAAACATATTGCAAAATGTATTGGGATGTGTTATTATTTGTATACAAGATAAGTTAGTTGTATACAAATTCTGAGAAAAGGAGAAGGGACAATGAAAGACTTAAATGCATTTTCACTGGAAGGCAAAGTAGCATTAGTAACCGGCGCATCCTATGGTATCGGCTTTGCAATCGCAAGCGCTATGGCAGCAGCAGGTGCAACCATCGTATTCAACGACATTAAGCAGGAACTGGTAGACAAGGGACTGGCTGCTTATGAGGAAGCTGGCATCAAGGCTCATGGCTACGTTTGCAATGTATGTGACGAAGACGCTGTAAATGCAATGGTAGCTCAGATTGAGAAAGAAGTAGGAGTAATTGATATTCTGGTAAACAACGCTGGAATTATCAAGAGAATCCCGATGATCGAAATGTCTGCAGCTGATTTCCGTCAGGTAATCGACGTAGACTTAAATGCTCCTTTCATCGTAGCAAAGGCAGTTATTCCGTCTATGATTAAGAAGGGCGGCGGAAAGATTATCAACATCTGCTCCATGATGTCTGAGTTTGGCCGTGAGACTGTTTCTGCATATGCAGCAGCAAAGGGCGGCTTAAAGATGCTGACCAGAAACATTGCATCTGAGTACGGTGAGTACAACATTCAGTGTAACGGCATTGGACCTGGTTACATTGCAACTCCTCAGACTGCTCCTCTGCGCGAGATTCAGCCTGATGGTTCCAGACATCCATTCGACCAGTTTATTATTGCAAAGACTCCAGCAGGACGTTGGGGCGAAGCAGAAGACTTAGGCGGACCAGCAGTATTCCTGGCTTCCGAGGCTTCCAATTTTGTAAACGGTCTGATTCTGTATGTAGACGGCGGTATCCATGCTTACATCGGCAAACAGCCTTCATAATCCAGAAGAGAAACAGACTTAGTGCTATAAGTTAAGAAATACAGAGGCTGCCAGAAAAAATCTGAGTCAGCCTCTGTATTTTCAATTTGACAGAATCCGGATAGGAAAACATACATAAGAGAAAAAGTTCTTGGATAAGTGACAAAAATAGTTGCATTTTCCTATGGGATTTGTTATACTAATATGGCGTTAAATAACGGAGTATGGCGTAGCTTGGTAGCGCGCTCGGCTGGGGGCCGAGAGGTCGCAGGTTCAAATCCTGTTACTCCGACTGTAAAGTCCTTGATTATTCAAGGACTTTTTCTTTTGTGTTGCATTTCGTGTTGCATAGGCTTTCAAAATGTGCATTTGCCTTTTGATTCATAGCCTTTGTTTGCTGCTCCATAGTGTGGCGATATATATTTTTCAATACCGAATCATTCCCCCATCCGCCGCGCTGCATGATATAAGCATCTGGGATTCCAAGCGCGTGCTGGATAGATGCAGAATAGTGGCGCAAGTCATGGAAACGGAAATGAGGGATGCGATTCTTTCTTAGCACTTCAGAAAAATGATTTGAAATTTGGTAAGGGCGTAAATTTACGATCCTTCCTGGCTGCTTTGGAAATTTTTTTATTACAAAATCAGGAAATTCTATATAGCGATTTCCGGCAAAACTTTTTGGTTGTTTTACAACCCAATTATTGTTATCATCTAATACCATGGCCAATTCAACATGAACAATATTTCCCTGAACATGGTCAGAATCAAGAGCGCAGATTTCACTGCGCCGCATCGGGCCGAAAGCAGCGAGCAGAACTGGAATTTCAAGGGGCGTACCTTCTACTGCACCCATTAGTTTGCGTACATCTTCATCGGAAGGGATATAGAGCGTCGGACGGATTCTCTCTGGCAGTTTTGTATGGACGCTGAAATCAGGGCGGTATACGCCCAATACGGCCGTGAGAAGGCCATGCATATTCCGGACACTTTTTGGTGAATGGGTAATGGCTTCCAGGTTAATTTCGTTTTGTATGTCCTCTTGGGTAATAGAAGATATTTTTTTATCCATGAGATTCTGCAAATCGGCTTTCCTGGAGCGCTTATACTCTCGGATTGTAGCCGGAGATAGAATAGCAGATCTTGATGTAATATAATCATCCATTGCCTGTCCTAACGTCAGAGAAGATTTTGAAATTTGATTTCCACCACCTTTCCTGTTGGCTTGAAATTGGGCGGCAGCCAGTTCAGCGGCTTTTCGCCCGCGCGGGGATGGGTCATCACTGGTAAATGATTCATATACGCGTTTTTGTTTAGGCTTTCCGGTTTTGTTGTCAATAACTGGTTTTCCCGATTTGTCCAGAACCGGCTCGTAGTGACTGAAAGCCAGACAACGCCAGGAACCGGATGGGAGTTTTTTTGCTGTTGCCATAATATCATTCCTTTCATAAATGCGTGCGACATCGCACAAAAATGAGTATAAAAAATACGCCCCTTGCCAGGACGCTCCAGGAATGATATACTAGAATTCTGATATGTAGTGTATCTTCCGGAGCATCCGGCAAGAGAATCTATGTGAAAGCCGTTCCTGGTTGCAGCCAGGAGCGGTTTTTCATTTGACAAATACTTTTGATTGACATATAATATACTTAACAAGACAGCCAGTAAGGGAGGTCAAGGCTCCCCGCCCTGGCGGATATAAGAAGCTAAGAAATAGCCGCCTATTCTTTACCAGAGAGCAGGGCGGCTATTTCTTATGTGTATATGTTAAGATTGCTACAATAAGTAAGGCCACAGATGTAATTAACTGCAATTCTTCATATGTACTCATAAGGCATCCCTCCCTTCCAAGACTCATGGCGGGAACCGCAGCCGCTCTACTGGCTGCCTGGGTAAGTATATTATATTGTCAAGGTAGGGCCCTGTAGCACAGGGACGGTTTTGCGTTATTAGCAGTAATATTGGATTTCACCAAAAAATTCTATCCATTTTTGCATGATGTCGGTGCTGTTTGCTTCTATTATTCTCATAATGCCTCGTAAAACTTTGGCAGGAATGTTAGCATTGTTATTAGCTAAAACAGTTTTTCCACTGCTGGTAATCCAGATTTTTGTACCAGCCGAAGATGCACGTCCTTCAGCAATGTGAACATGGATAGGCTCAAGCGGTTCTCCCTCATTTGACCAAAAATAGACGGTATATGAACCGATTCTAAAAATTTGCGGCATTCAAAATACCTCCCTCTTGCGAAAATTCAAGAATTAGGTGGGCGTTATCACGAATCAAACGTTGGAAATATTCCATTTCAACCGCAGAGAAACCGGAGATATTCTCCCAGGTATAGTCCGGAAGATAACAAGTAGCATGATGAAAACCACCAAAATCATCAGGCGTTTCAATATAAACTTTAACCCGTCCATCCGGCTTCATTTCAGAGTGGGTAATTTCTGTATCATCATTAAGTGTTAAATAAGGGTACATCATAAAAACACTTCCTTTCCAGCCCGAGTAGGGGCTTTTAATGCATACGGTTTGAATCCTCAAAAACTTTCAATTACTGCCAGTGTAGGTTCGAATACAATCATATATCCGTCCAAACTGGTAGATATTCCATATTTTTCTCTATAACATTCTAATGCATCTTTCAAAAATTCTTCAGTTACATCCAAATATTCGGCAAGTTCGTGTAAACTCTGACAATGGTTGCGATAGCCTTGGACAATTCCAGAAAGGCCGATTCTGCGGTTATAAGCGCGAAATCGGGCGATTCGTTCTTGTTTACGATTAGAAACATTGTTTTGGTCTAAAATATTTCCGACAGTAGTGTAATGGTGCTCCAGCTCTTCAGCAAGAGTATCAGCGGTTTGCGCAGATGTCATTCCGGCTCTTAATGCTACAGACCCATCTATGTATAAACCATACAATTTATCGCTTTTAAAGTTTAAATAATCAACAGGAACATTCTGTTCATAAGCTTCTTGTTCTAATTCTTCAATCGGTGTCAAGTATATCAACTCCTATTTGCGTCTGTTTTTCACAAATTCTGCGTAAGCTCGGATGTCATCCAACTCATCTGCGGTAAATTCATCTCCATCGAAATGAGCGGCTGCGGTTATTGGTTCGTTATTTAAGCCGAGTAAATCATCAGCAGAAACATTCAAAGTGTCGGCAATTTTTTTGATTGTTTGGACATTAGGCTCCCTATTTCCACTTTCATACAAAGAATATGTGGATTTTGCTACACCAATTATATCAGCTACTTCTTTTTGAGTCATACCTCTTTTTTCCCTAGCTTCTTTTAAATTTTCATTAAAGTATTCGCCCATATTTAATACCTCCGATTACCTTGATTATAAATAGTAAATGCAAACATGTCAATAAAAAAGTTTACAAAATGCAAAGAAAACTATTGACAAGTTTGCAATAAGCAATTATATTATAATCATAGTTTGCAAAACGCAAACAAGAAAGGAGAATAGTTTAAATGTTTAGAAATTTGGAAGCTGAACAGGCAAGAAGTCGGCTTACAAATCAGGATGTTGCGACCAAGTTAGGAATTTCCAGAGTTTCATATGAAAATAAGAAGAAAAGTGGAAAGTTTACAACTTGGGAGATTAAAGCTTTATGCAAGCTGTTCAAATGCAAGTTCGACTATCTTTTTGAAACAGAGTAGGAGGTGGAGTGATGCCAAAATTAAAACCCAACCCAACTGAGGAAGCCAGCAGAGTAGTACGTTCCTGTATTGCAGGCAATATGGAGCTCTATGCAATCAGAGACGAACAGTTAGCTAACAGAATGGGCGTCTGTAAAAAGACAGTTCAAAACCGGAGGGATAAGCCGGAAAACTATACACTTAAGGAGTTATGGGCGGCAGCGAAAGTGCTGAAGTTAACGCCCATACAGGCGGCAAGCATTGTATTGGGGCGCCCCATTACCAGTAAAGAAATTAAAGAGTTTATTTTAATGTGAGAGGAGGTAAACCAGATGAGACAAATCTATGACCCAGAAGAGCCAACATACGAGGACGTGCTGAAAGAAAATGGCCGGCTGCGCGGCAGACTGGCCGAGAAGCACAGCGCCCTTGGCTGGACAGTAGCACTTAATTTGGCAATGTTGTGTGCCAATGTCTATATGTTCGGCGTAATGCTGGACTTCTTGATGCGTTAGAAAAGGCCTGCCGGATAGCCGCCGGACAGGCCCAGATAAAAAATATCACAATCCCATTATGGGAGAAAACGGAGGAAAAGTCAATGGTAAAAGTAACAGTCGTACAGGATGACAAGAAGGTTTTTGAGCAGGAGGGAGAGTTCTTCGCAGGCACCACGATTATAGATAGTGACAAAGACATAGTCGATGCATATGTGGATGCGGTTAGAAAAGCATCTCCAAGCCGGACGGATTATATGATTAATCTGAAAGTGCTGGAAAAAAATTCTGCATAACCATACCGCAGAGAAGATTCAGAAGATAATGGAGGATTGATAATGAAAATTAATAAATTAGAAATTGAAAATGTCAAGCGCATTAAGGCAGTAAAAATTGAGCCAACGAAAGACGGCCTTACTATTATTGGAGGCAAAAATAATCAGGGGAAAACTTCTGTGTTAGATTCTATTGCATGGGCGCTGGGAGGCGATCGGTTCCGTCCATCCAAGGCACAGCGAGAGGATTCCGCAATCCCGCCAAACCTTAAAATTGTAATGGATAATGGACTTATTGTAGAGCGTAAGGGAAAAAACAGCGATTTGAAAGTGACGGATCCATCTGGTCAAAAGGGAGGCCAGCAGCTGCTGAATGAGTTTGTAGAACAGTTGGCATTGAATCTTCCTAAATTCATGGAGGCCGGAAATAAAGAAAAGGCTCAGACGTTATTAAACATTATTGGCGTCGGCCCGCAACTGGCAGAGTATGAACAGACTGAGAAGGAATTATATAGCCAACGTCTGGCGATTGGAAGAATTGCAGATCAGAAAGATAAATACGCAAAAGAGCAGCCGTATTTTACCGATGTACCGAAAGAATTAATTTCAGCTTCTGAGTTAATTAACCAGCAGCAGAGAATCTTGGCAAAAAATGGAGAGAATCAACGATTGAGAGAAAATCTGCATCGTTTGGAACAGGAGCAGCAAGGCATTATGGAGCAGTTGCAGAACCTTCTGGCAAAACAGGCGGAAGTGGACGAAAAGGTTCGTGTAGCCAGATTATCCGCTCAGGATTTGCAGGATGAATCAACTGCAGAACTGGAAGCGAATATTTCTCATATTGAGGAAATCAATCGAAAAGTACGTGCCAACCTGGATAAAGAAAAGGCAGAAGAAGATGCAATGGAATATAAGCGTCAGTATTCTGTATTAAATGAAGAAATTAATGCTGTGCGTCAGAAAAAAGTGGAACTTTTACAGAACGCAACACTTCCTCTTCCTGGACTGTCTGTGATGGATGAAGAATTGGTATATAACGGTAAAAAATGGGATTGTATGTCTGGATCGGACCAGTTGAAAGTAGCAACAGCGATTGTCAGAAAATTAAATCCAAAGTGTGGGTTTGTTCTTCTGGACAAGCTGGAACAGATGGATCTGGATACATTACAGGAATTTGGTCAGTGGCTGGAAACAGAGAAACTACAGGCTATTGCAACCAGAGTTAGTACTGGAGATGAATGTAGCATTATTATCGAAGATGGTTATGTGGCAGGACAGAAAACCTTAGTTTCAGAGGTTGCAAAATCAGGATGGAAAGCAGGTGTTTTTTAAATGAATATTATAAGAGGAAAAATTCCCTGTGCGAAAAAAGTAGTAATTTATGGGCCGGAAGGAATCGGGAAATCTACGTTTGCATCTAAATTTCCGGATCCTGTATTTATTGATACAGAAGGAAGTACGAAAGACATGGACGTGGCCAGATTTGAAAAGGCCAGTAGCTGGCCTATGTTAATGGAACAGATACGTTTCGTCCGATCGAATCCATCAATCTGTAAAACCTTGGTAATTGATACTGCAGACTGGGCAGAGCAGATGTGCGTGACAGATCTATGCGCCAGATACGGAAAAAAAGGTGTAGAAGATTTTGGATATGGAAATGGCTATGTTTATGCAAAAGAAGAGTTTGGCCGGTTTTTAAATGCTTTAGAAGAAGTGGTAGAAAGTGGAATCAATGTAGTTCTTACAGCTCACGCCCAGATGCGAAAGTTTGAGCAGCCGGATGAACTGGGAGCTTATGACAGATGGGAAATGAAACTCGGCAAAAAGACTAGCTCACAGACTACTCCGTTGGTAAAGGAATGGGCCGATATGGTGTTGTTTGCCAATTACAAGACCTGGTCTATTGCGGTAGATGATAAAGGGAAAAAGCGGAAAGCACAGGGAGGAGAAAGAACCATGTACACCTCCCATCATTCCTGCTGGGATGCGAAAAACCGTTATGGCCTTCCAGAAGAAGTTCCGTTTTCCTATGATTCTATTCGGGCTATTATCGAACCGGAAACGAAAGTAGAAAATAAACCAGAAGATGCAATGCTTAAGCAACCATGCCGGCCAGAGCAGCCCCAAACGGAAAATGAGAAAGGGCCAGGGGATATGAGTGCATTTCCACCTGATAACCGGATTCCCAAAGCACTTCGGGACTTAATGATTAACAGCAATGTATGCGAATGGGATGTTCAGTGTGCGGTGGAAGCAAGGGGGTATTTTCCATCCGATATGAACATCTGGGATTATCCTCCGGATTTTATAGAAGGAGTTTTAATTGGAGCATGGCCACAGGTTTTCTCCACGATTAAAGAAATAAAAGAAAATGAATCGATACCATTTAATTAAACAATAACAGGAGGAAGCAATATGAATACAGAAAATATGAATACAGGGAAAGAATTAGGGTGGGATGATCCTATCAAAAATGACGGACAGGATTTTGAACCGATTCCCGCAGGTGATTACGACGTTACCATAGAAAGTTTTGACCGCAGCAGAAGCAAGGGGGAAGGAAAACTTCCTCCCTGCAATATGGCAGTTGTGCATTTCATTGTTCATGCAGGAGACAGGGATGTTCCAATTCGGGAGAATTATGTACTTCATTCTTCTCTTGAATGGAAACTTTCAGAGCTGTTTTGTGGAGCTGGACTGAAGAAGAAGGGGGAAGAACTGCGCATGAATTGGCAGGCGCTTCCAGGTAAAAAGGCAAGGGCCAAAATTGGTTTAAAGCCTGGAGTTAAGGATCCGAATAAGCAGTTCAATTATATTGAAAAATTATATCCGAATGAAGGCCCCAAGTATCAGGCAGGGAGTTTTTAAACGATGAAAGAAAAAATGGAATTAAGGCCATACCAGCAGGAGGCAAAAGAAGCAGTATTTGATGAGTGGGAAAAAGTCAGCAAAACCCTGGTTGTTCTTCCGACTGGATGCGGAAAAACCATTGTGTTTGCAAAAATCGCGGAAGAATGCGTCAGACGGGGAAAACGGGTATTGATATTGGCGCATCGGGGAGAATTGCTGGAACAGGCATCTGATAAGATTGCCAAAGCTACCGGTTTACGGTGTGCAGTGGAAAAAGCAGAAGAGAGCTGTCTGGGGAGCTGGTACCGAATTACGGTGGGCTCTGTTCAGTCTATGCAGAGAGAAAAACGGCTGGCCCGTTTCTCAGAAAGCTATTTTGAAACCATTATTATTGACGAAGCTCATCACTGCATTTCAGACGGGTATCAGAAGGTGTTACAGCACTTTCCAGATGCGAAAGTTTTAGGGGTAACTGCAACACCAGACAGGGGAGATATGCAGAATCTGGGACAGTATTTTGAGACGTTAGCGTATGAATATACTCTTCCAAAGGCAATTAAAGAGGGCTATTTATCTCCAATAAAAGCTTTGACAATACCTCTTAAGTTAGACTTGTCTGGCATAAGTGTACAGGCTGGAGATTTTAAGTCGGGAGAGATTGCGACGGCTCTTGATCCATATTTGTATCAGATTGCAGATGAAATGGAAAAATATTGCAAAGAGCGTAAGACAGTCGTATTTTTACCACTCGTGAAAACCAGCCAGAAGTTTCGAGATATTCTTTCGGAAAAAGGATTTCAGGCGGCAGAAGTGAATGGGGAAAGCAAAGACAGAACAGAAATTTTAGAAGCCTTTGACAAGGGAAAATACAATGTTTTGTGCAATTCCATGCTTCTGACGGAAGGATGGGACTGTCCATCCGTTGATTGTGTAGTGGTGCTGCGGCCGACTAAGGTACGCAGCCTATACAGCCAGATGGTGGGGCGTGGAACCAGGTTGTATCCAGGGAAAGATCATTTACTGTTACTGGATTTTTTATGGCATACAGAACGGCATGAGTTATGTCATCCGGCAAACCTGATCTGCGATAATGAAGAAGTGGCTAAAAAGATGACGGAGAACCTGGAAAAGGCAGCAGGGTGTCCAATTGATATTGAAGAAGCAGAAAAGACAGCATCGGAAGATGTGGTAGCACAAAGAGAGGAAGCCCTTGCAAAACAGCTTGCAGAAATGAAACGTAGAAAGAAACGTCTTGTAGACCCCTTACAGTTTGAAATGAGTATTCAGGCAGAAGACCTGTCTAGTTATGTTCCAGCGTTTGGATGGGAGATGACGCCTCCTACACAAAAGCAGTTAGAAACCCTGGAAAAACTGGGAATTATGCCAGATGAAATCAATAATCAGGGAAAAGCATCAAAATTACTGGAACGATTAGACAAGAGGAAGCAGGAAGGACTTACAACACCAAAGCAGATCCGATTTTTGGAAGGAAGAGGCTTTCAACACGTAGGTACCTGGAAATTTGAAACTGCAAAAAACCTGATAGACCGGATTGCAGCTAATGGATGGCGCATCCCCAGAGACATTGTGCCGCAGGAATATAGAGAATAAAAGGAGCATTAATCATGGACAGCCAATTTAACTTACTGGAAGCAATCGAATACATAAATCCAGAAGACCTTACTTATCAGGAATGGGTAAATGTTGGAATGGCTCTGCAGCATGAGGGATATGGTGTGAATGTATGGGATAACTGGAGTGCCAGAGATTCTGCAAGATACCATTCCGGAGAGTGCAGCCAGAAGTGGCGCAGCTTTCGTGGCAGTAATTCTCCGGTAACGGGCGGAACCATCATTCAAATGGCCAGAGAAGCTGGATGGGAACCTGAATATGGACATGAATTAAACTGGGATGATTCTATTCGGGAAGATCTGGTTGTAATCGATAAACATTATGTAGAGGAATTAGAGATTAAAGAGCCAGATGAGTGGAATCCAGCCAGCGAATTGACAAGGTACCTGGAAACGTTGTTTGAATCTACCGAAAATGTAGGATATGTGACAGAAAGCTGGGAAAAAGACGGACGCCATATGCCAACAAGAGGAAGCTGGGACAGAACTGCTGGACAACTAATTGAAGAATTATCCCGTTGTAACGGAGATATCGGAGCTGTAGTTGGTGATTGCAATCCAGATGCTGGAGCCTGGATCCGGTTTAATCCTCTGGATGGAAATGGCTGTAAAAATGAAAATGTAACAGATTACCGGTATGCGCTGGTAGAATCCGACAGCATGGAAATCGGACGCCAGAATGCTATTATTCGTGAGCTGGAGCTGCCTGTGGCCTGTCTGGTATATTCTGGTGGAAAAAGTCTCCATGCAATTGTTCGGGTGGATGCAGCAGATTATTCAGAATACCGAAAGCGTGTAGATTATCTTTATCATGTATGTCAGAAAAATGGATTAAAGACAGACAATCAAAACAGGAATCCTTCGAGGCTTTCACGTATGCCAGGAATCATACGGAAAGGCCGGAAACAGTTTCTGGTGGATACGAATATAGGAAAAGAAAACTGGCAGGAATGGTACGAGTGGATAGAAGGCGTAAATGATGACCTTCCGGAACCTGAGAGCATGGCGGATGCATGGGGAAATCTTCCGGAACTGTCAGCTCCCCTTATTGATGGAATTTTGCGCCAAGGACACAAAATGCTTATAGCAGGCCCGTCAAAGGCTGGCAAATCATTCGGATTGATTGAACTTACCATTGCTATCGCAGAAGGCCGGAAATGGCTGAATTGGCAGTGTGCAAAAGGAAAAGTGATGTATGTAAACCTGGAATTGGATAGAGCCAGCTGCCTGCACCGCTTTCAGGACGTATACAATGCATTACATTGGAAGCCGGAAAACCTGTCCAATATTGATATCTGGAACTTGCGAGGAAAGTCTGTTCCAATGGATAAACTGGCGCCAAAATTGATTCGTAGGGCGGCCAAAAAAAATTATATTGCCATTATCATCGATCCTATTTACAAGGTCATTACAGGAGACGAAAACAGCGCAGATCAGATGGCAAATTTTTGCAATCAATTTGACCTGGTTTGTACGGAACTCGGCTGTGCAGTTATATACTGCCACCATCATTCAAAGGGCGGCCAAGGAGGAAAAAAATCCATGGATCGTGCATCTGGATCCGGAGTGTTTGCAAGAGACCCTGATGCTCTTTTAGACTTAATTGAGCTGGAACTTAATGACAATATCTTAAAACAGCTGGAAAATCATGCAGTCTGTAATGTCTGCAAACAATATCTGGATGCCCATTTTAAGTGGCAGGAAGACCTTTCCCAGGACGATTTATGCAGCAGTTACCAGATGATTAATTATTGTGAAAATACGTTGGATAAGTGGCAATTCCAGACTTTGCAAAAACAGATAAAAGATGCGAAAGAAAGTGTAAGACAGAGAACAGCGTGGAGAATTGAGGGGACGCTTAGAGAGTTTCCAAAGTTTGAGCCAGTGAATTTATGGTTTGATTATCCAGTGCACAGCATAGACCAGACAGGGGCATTAAGCGATATTCAGCCGGATGATGCGGCGCCGCCCTGGAAGAAGGCGCTTGCCAGTCGGAAGCCAAAAGAACAGAAGTCGAAAGAAAGAAAAAAATCGATTATGACGGCTTTTGAAGCTTGTGAAATTAATGAAAAAGTAACGATTTCTGATCTGGCAGAATACCTTGGCGTGACAGAAAAAACAGTTCGGAACCGCTTAAAAGAGCATGGGGGATTCCTTATAAATGACAGTGAAGTAAAGAAAAAAACATAAAATTTCCCTGTTTCCCTAGGAAGAAAAAAACAGAATTTATGTTATTTTCTCTAAGGAAAAATACATACAAAAAACGTTATTTTCCCCAGGGAAAAAATGACGGAAAAAAACAGGTTTTACGTTATTTTCACAGGGAAGGAAAAAAACTATATATTATTATTCTAATAATATATAAAGATTTTCCTTTCCCTGACGGTCAAGTGGGAAAGTAGTCGTGCGTAAAGCTGGCGCACGACGACTCCTTCCCCTGTCACTTGACAAAAGAGTTTTTTCTGTGAAAGGTTAATTTAATAATTTAAAGAGGTAAAGAGATGGAAAATATACATAACTGCAATACCTGCAGATGGTATGAAACATTTAACGGTGTCTGTTGCAATGGAGATAGTGAACATCAGGCGGATTTTCGTTTGTTGGATGACAGCTGCGATAAGTGGGAGGGAGCAGCGTATCAGTTCTTTATGGCAATGCAGCCTCCCACTTGTACGCATCAGGAGAAACAGGTAAAGGTGGTAAATGGCAAACCTGTGTTTTATGAACCGCAGGAGTTGAAGGCAGCCAGAGAGAAGTTACGAGCACATCTGGGGCGCCATATTCCGGATAAAAAATTTACAGGTCCCCTACGTCTTACTACCTGGTGGTGCTTTCCGATTACCGGCAGTCATCAAGATGGGGAATACCGAACCAGTAAACCAGACACGGATAATCTGGTTAAGACGCTTAAGGATGTTATGACGGAGTTGCATTTCTGGAAAGACGACGCTCAAGTAGCCAGTGAGGTAATTGAAAAGCGTTGGGCGGAAATCCCAGGAATTTTTATAAAGGTGGAACAGATATGACAGATGAACAGGTGAGGGACGGATTTTCAGAGGTTTATAACAACTTTTGGAACCAGTACAAGAATCAACAGCCAATGGAAAATAGTCCAGAATGGGAAAGGATGCATAGCTGGGCCGTAATACTTAGAAAAAAGTATCCGTTTATGGAGGAAGTAGTCAATAGATTATTAACAGAGTTGATAGAGAGGACAAGAAACCGAGGAAGAAAAACTGACGATTTCCAAATGCCACCCAGAAAGGAGCGTTCAAGATGATGCAGAAGCCAACAAAGATTTACCTTTGCAGCGAGTGTGGCAAGCCCATCGAGGGAGACCATGTATATATCAAGACCAAAAGAGGGACTGAGCTGCATATTCATCACGAATGCATTCCAAGAGGACCGAAAAGAGAGAAAAAATGTACGTTAAACAGATAGACCAAAAAAAGGCGTTAGAACTGGTGGAAAAGGGATTAGAGGTTAAGGTTCTGGTTCCAGGAGATGTAAAAAATAGTTGGGAATATATGATGCCGGATACCTTGCAGCAAGTTTTGGATAGGATGTTGTTCTTCCGGACAGAGCCGGCGATGGAAAAATCGGAGTTTGAAGAACTGGGAGAGAGTCAACCCCCCCCGAACCCAAAACAAGCGAACACTAAAGGTGGATACCGGAAAGATGCTGGCATTAAGAAAAGCCGGCTGGAGCATGAAGAAGATAGCTGAGGAGTTAAAAATCAGTGAAGGCAGTGTATACAATTACTTGAAGAAATTGGAGGCAGAAGAATGAGTGTGAACAGATATGGGAGGAATACGGCTATGCTGAGTTTTGAAAATCCATTTTCGATGGAACTACAGAGATGTCAGGATAAAATCAATGAATGCGAAGTATGTCTGGCAAAAGAAAAAGAACAGAAAAATCTGTTAGTTGGCCAGATTGCGGATTTCTACACCGAGAAATTACAAGGTGCTTATTATAAGTGCGAGGAAACCGGAAGAATCGGTCAGATTGATAAGGTATATTTCAAGAGCGGGAAATTCTACGTTCACGCTTATTACCTTGATGTAACTGCTAACTCGAAAATCAGGAAGATGTATGCCAATATCGAATTCGACGAAATGGAGGGGATAACACTACTAACTGGAGAAGAGTACAGAGAAGAGTTCTTCTGTTACGTGAACCCGCGTCTGAAAGCAACCGAGACTTGATAGAGATTTTGGAGGCAAAAATGAGAGAAAAGAGATTATATACTTGTGATATCTGTAATACAGATTATGCAGAGAAACAGAAAGCAATGGGGTGCGAGAAGAATCATAAGTTGCTGGAAAAAGCCACGATTGTAGGAGAATATAAGTCTATTGGACAGTTTCCGAATGGCGAACCATACAAAATAAGAGTGAAGTTTCCAGGCACAGATAGGTGGATTGAATATAGGCGTTAAATTAAGATTTGGAGGAGATGAATGATGAAAAAGGGAGTAAGTTGTGAAACAACATACGATGCGGCAGGAAACTGGATGCTTATAGTAAGAAAAGAGCGTGGAAAACTCACGATAGAAGACATACGAGAAGCTGCGCAAGAATGTGAAGAAGATTATTATGCGTTGATACTTAAATGCATGAGCGATGATACATCACAATACTGGGAGGATGACTTGCATGCTGACGTTGCGGAACTATACCGAGCGACAGATATGCTGAAGGCATTTGGAAGGGCTAAGGAGCTATAAACAAAATTAGGATTTAGGAGGGAAAAAGAATAATGGACAGAACAAATCCGCTAGATCTATGCATGGAATATATTCATCAGGTGTGGTGTATAGAACAGTTAAAAGATGCTGGTTTGCTTGGTGTGTATGGAATGGAGCGCCACAGAATCGAATTACATGAGCAGTTATGCAAGTTGCTTGCTATCGACCATGTAAAAAGTAAAGAAATACTAAGCTATCTTGATGAAAAAATTGGTGTCGATTTTTTCGATACTCCATCGGATAGTGAGTTAAGAAATTATGGTCAGAAGCTGCTTGATTTATTGCTTACGCAAGAGCTTAATCCAGAAAACTGACATTTAGAGGAAGAAACCAATGAAAAACAGTGAAGGATACCCAGACCCGACAGCAGGAAAGGCCATTAAGAGGGCAAATAGGCCGCCGGAGAACGTCATACACTTCCGGATGGCTGTGAAGCTGATGTGTATCATCTGCCATGTACGGGTACTGGGAAAGATTACGGTAGTAGATGATAAGGGGAGACGGTGGTAATGAACAGGGCAGAGCGGAGACGGCTGGAGAAACAGGCCCAGAAGGAGCCGGTATATACCTTAACCAGAAGTCAGCTGGAGCGTATTAAGCAGGAGGCGATACTGGCTAAGCGCGAGGAACTTAAGGCCAGTATTGCCAGGGAAATCGAAAAGAAGATAGATGCCGAATGGGAAGAGCGGGAAAAGGCACTATCCGGCGAAACGGATGAAGAAAGAATGCTTAAGGTACTGGTGCTTTTAATGTCAGTACCGGCAAAAGTCCTTTGTGAGAAATTTCGGTGGAAACCAATAACAGATGAAAATGATCATCGTTCCAGACTGCTGCAGTTTTCTGAGGCTGTTGTGGAAGAAGTCAACCGGATATGCGGAGATGAAATGATGGATATAAGGGCTGTAGCAGAAGAAGTGTATGAAAAATATGGAGTAAAATACAAAGTATCAGATTGACAGCGGGGAGGCGAGACCAGTGGACAAAGAAATATTAGTCCAATATTGTGAGATGAAGGAAGAGATAAAGGATTTGAGGAACAGGATTATAAAGCTGGATAAGTTCCTGGAGCATCCTCCTATTGTATCGGACACGGTAAGAGGGACGAGAAGAGATGGAACGATAGGACCGATTAAGGTTAGCGGGATTCCAAATCCAGAATACCGTAAGAAAGCGGCGTTATGGGAAAAATATAAGGCAATGCTGGAAGCGAAGGAACAGGAACTATTGGAGCTTACCTGTCAGGCAGAAGAGTACATAGAAAGCATTTCAAAACCAGAAATACGGATAATGTTTCGGTTGTACTATATTGATGGATTGACCTGGGTACAGGTTGCTCATAGAATGAACCGCGCTTTTCCAAAACGTAGGATGAAATTTACAGAAGACAGCTGCAGAATGAGAAATTCAAGATTTTTTGAAGAAATTTGAAAAATGTTCGGCAATGTTCGCTTGAATTATGCTAGTATGTAAACTAGAAACCAAAGGCGAAAGGCCCTTGATGTTCCCTCCTTATATTTTCATGGTCTGGCCCGTAAGGGCCAGTGGATTGCGACAGACTCTCCAATCCGAGCAATCCAACACAAAGAGACATCCTTGAGAAAGGGTGTCTTTTTGTGTTGTAAATAGCTGAAAAATGGTATAAAATAAAAGAAAATATTAAAGGGGAGATTATATGAGAGGGAAAGTTGTTTCGTTCATTAATATGAAAGGAGGAGTTGGAAAAACAACTTTATGCATTGTAATTGGGGAATATTTAGCTATGCATCTAAATAAAAAAATTTTATTTATTGATTTAGATCCACAGTTCAATACAACACAAAGTTTAATTAATGAATTTGACTTAGAAGATCAATATATGAATGAATATTCTAGCGGAGACAATAATAAAACAGTAATGAGGCTATTTCAGTCGCAAGTGACATTAGCTAAGAAAGTTGATATTCCAGCACCAAAAGAGGTTTTAGTAAAATTAAATGATAATATGGATTTATTACCTGGAACCATTAATTTAATTCTCGTGGAAACTGATAAAGATGGAACTAAGGCAAGAAAAGTAAAACGGTTTATCAACGAAAATAATTTGAAGGATAATTATGACTTTATTTTTATAGATTGTCCTCCAACTATTAGTGTATATACAGATGCTGCATTGATAGCTTCAGATTTTTATTTGGTTCCAAACCGAATTGACAGGTATTCTATTTTAGGAATCAAATTACTGAAACAGGTAATAGATCGTTTAGATGATAATGAGAACATAGGAATTCGCCCATTAGGTATTGTATATACTATGCTCAAAGATTTGACGCATAAAACGGAACTACTCAAAAAAACGTTTGAAAAAGATGATATTGTAAAAGAAATAGGATTATTTTCAGCAACAACATCTTTTGTTAATGATTTACTTGTAGGATTACAAGGAAACATTTCTTCGAAATATAAAAAGTCACGAGAAGATATTGCTATGATTTGCGAAGAATTTTTGAATAAGGTGGAACAATATGATGAATAATAGTGAGTTCATGCTTGAAAGAATGGTTAAAGAGCGATTGAGAAAAAGGCAGCCTGATCTTTTAGATATAATGAGCTTATTTTGCGTTTTTATTATATCAAGGGATTACATAAAAACTAATTTAGAAGTTAGCGAGTTTATTGAGCGTACTTTGAAAGAAAAATTTCCGGCTTATGTAATTAAATCTCGCACATTAATGGCCGCAAGAACGTGTAGAATATTATTAAAAACAGATGTAGTAGATATTGATAAAATACAATTTATGATGCGAGAGATTGTGAAAAATACAGGAGATTTTTCGAGCGAGGATAAGGTTGCTAAAAAATCTCGTAAGGAAAATGAAAACGATAAATTGGAAAAATGGTTAAAGGGATTCGGGAATGCTGAATAGATATTATGAAGCAGACAATTGCAAAAAAGATGTTGATATATTTTGTGATATGGTTTGTAGGAATAAAAGAATGGATAAAATGAAAAGTGTTGCAAAAAGCATGTTATTTTTAAAAAAATTTTTAAATTTCTATGTCGACGACCAACAACATTACTACAGCTGTTTGATAAGTGATATGTTCTTATTAGTCCACGCGCTCTCTCAAAATTCGATAAGAACTTATTTTGTGACATACCGTTCCCTGATTGAAAATTTAATAAGAGTTTTGTTAAAATATGATGATAAGAATTCAACAGGTGTCAGAAACATGTTTTCTGAGTTTAGAAACTGTGCTACTAAATCATATACTGATTATTTAGAGGGGGAATATGGAAAATGCTGTGAGGTTGTACATAGCAATTGTAATTTTTCACTTCCGTTATACAGTTTTTACGATGAACTTTTGATTGCGGATGAAATAGATGACAAGAAAATTAATGAATATTGCGACAATAT
>OHRG01000657.1_pt1 | contig 23339 bp, 14 predicted proteins | sample 1578351 | NCBI WGS metagenome assembly OHRG01 (sample SAMEA3879599, study PRJEB24766) | human gut metagenome | biome: human-associated habitat; feature: feces | place: USA | collected 1985/1987
TTCTGGAATACCATGGCGATATCTCTGTCCTTTGGCTCCACATCGTTTACCATCTTATCATCAATATAAAGTTCACTACCTCTAAATTTAGGATTAGCCGTATTTGATGATGTTAAACTTCCAGATTCTCTTGATTCCACCTCTGAGTTAAACCCCGATTTAAATACAATAGAAATTCTATCAGGAGATAGATGTTTATATTTTTCATCATATATTATCTGCAATATACAATCTTTATACGATGAAACTTCATTTTCTTCTTGCAAAATGCCTTTCCCTATTTCCTGCTCTCCACTAAACAAAGATATGGATATATCCGATAAGTCCCCTTTAAATGGATGATATTTATACCAAAAATGAAGTCCTGTCGGATGAGAAGCAAACTCTATTCCTTTTTCATTATATTTTCCTAAAAACAATTCACTAGGAGTAACAGCCTTAGGATTAGAACTATTACCACCATAACCATAACCAATTGTTATAATCCAGACAGCAACATTATCATTTGCCCCTATCCTTATATCTGAAACAGGTCGAGTACCCGAGCGTGTGTTATAACTATATGCAGTTATAGGGCAATTAGGTGTAGTCAATTCATTTAAAGTAGCCCAACTAGACCATTCAAACTGAGCTCCATATCCTTTCCATTTATTACCATCTTCTCCTCTTACAACAGAGTATGAACTTAAATTACCATTCTCCAACTCTATAATCGGATACGTCTTCACCTCCGCAACCTCACTTGCAACCTGTCCACGATACAAGCCACGAATGAAGTAATTCGTTCCCGGAGTTAAATCAGCCTTCCGCAAATCTGCACTTATGTCCGTCCAACCAGATTGTCCATCCAAACTAAATTGATACTTGATGTCTTTACTCAAAATCGTAAAATCTCCACTTTCCACCTGCTCTTCCATTAAGGGGTTCATTGTAAACTCCTTTGTCCAAACATTTCCCGGATAAGCATTCACTCGGAAAATCGGCTTATTACACCTCAACGTATAAACCCTATTCGGGTTTTCTTGATCTTTAACCGTTTCACTACTCCAGCGATTGTTCGCCTTCGCATCTACCTCTATCTTATTCTCTACTGTCGTACCCGCATTTGTTTGCAATTTGGAAACAATAGATGTCAAATCCAAAGAGGCTTTTTCCGCACCGATCTCGGGCAATACAATACCTAGCACCTTTTCCACTTTCTCCTTATCCGTCGGAACAGATAAGAGATATTCCTTATCATTCAAGCTCTCAAATTGCGGATCACCAAAAGTAAACTTCAACTTCAAATCTTGCAAAGCAGAGGCCGTATTAAGATTCAATTTCGCTGTTTTACTCTCTGTCTCGGCAAAAGCTAGCACATTATTCTCAAAACCTTCGGCCTCGATCTTCGGCCTAGGTAACCAATCCATCGGAATATCACTCGTGATCGTCTCCTTTTTAACCTCCACCTTAGCGATATCCAATAATAAATCATCCGACAGCTTTAAGGTCAGCTTCACATTATGCCCGGCTTCCAATATCGAAGGAAGATCCTTGTGCTTTAACTCCTCTGAAAAATCCGCACCATTCGTCTTTTTCCCCTCAAAATAAAAAGTCACCTGTTTCCCCGCTTGAAAATAAGCGCTCCTCTTGCTATCCGAAGTTAACTTACAAGAAAGATCTCCAACAACCACTTTCACCCAATAAGAAGAGAAGATCTTCTGCAACTCCGCATCAGCAGGGAAAGAGACCGAGGCCAACGCATTCGCCACCTTACACTTCAAGGAAATGCTTTTCTGCTCGCCCTCCTTAATGACTACCTTAGTCGTATCCCCGAAATAATAAGGCGCATCCCATGCCAAAACAGGATTATCCCCATAAGAGGCAGCGATCGCATAAGTACCGGCTGAAGCTGGTATTGTTTGGCTGGTATAAGCTCCCTCGTACAACGGTTCAGAGACTCCCTCCCTCACGATCTTTAATTTAAACTTATCTACAGCAGGTTTCCCTAATTCCACCGGGGTACTTTTCGTCTCAATCGCAACCTCCCCATCCTGCAAAGATATTTGGAAGCCAGCCGTCTTATCCATCAAAGCCTCCTCCTGACAAGCCGTAAAGAGAAACAATGACAGTATACAATAATAGAATTTATTTATTCGCTTCATCATATCATTAGTCGTATATAAGTTCGAAATCATCTACATACAATATGCTACCGTCACCTCCGGTAAAATAATCGCCATATTTACTGGCACTTGCCACTACGATAAGATACATATCATTGGGCTTCTCCAGCGTCTTATATTCCAAATCGATCGTAAATTCTTTCCATGTTCCATTCGTTGAGACACACTCTTTGAGAGGAAGCTCACCATAAGCTATAATATTATTATCCGTCTTAAATTGGATAAACGTCTCAACCTTGGTATTATCCACCGTATAAGACTTTTTAGCCAATGCGATATAAATCGAGCAAACATCCGGATCTCCTTTTGCGATCGTTCCTGTAGGCTGATTATCTCCTACATACCCAACTGTGGCCGGCGCATATTGAAAAAAGCCATGCAATGCGGTTGGACGAGAAGTAAACAGTTGCCCAAAATTAATCTTAGCCCCATTCATTCCGACCAATTCTCCAAAAGATCCTGTATATAGACTCGCAGCAGCGAATTTCACCTTAAACTGCGATTTCAGCTCCGCCGACTTTCCTCCTTGCGTATGCACAACATTCGTATTTCCTTGGGTAGGATTGATATTGACCGCAGCACCAAGCCCCTGTGTTGTTCCCGGATTACTCGTATCCCAAAATGATTTGCCGGACTCACCCGTGTACCATGTCTTCCCGGCTTGGTACCATAAATCAAAATTACCGTTATATAAGGCTGTAGCCTCTTCTGTGGTGAAAGTAGATTCTCCCAATACACTGCCAGAAGCATTAACCAAACGGCACTGATAAGTCGTACCCGATTGTAATCCCTCAATCTTTGCCGATGCTTTTGTACCATCAACTGTCGCTGAGACCTTACTCCAAGAACTTTCACCTTGTCTCGTATATTCAAACGAGCAATCGGAATCCGATATTTTTCCTTCCACATACGCATATTTACCCCAAGCATTCACCGACAAATCCCCAGTCGAGGGCTTAGAACCTCCATCTTCATCAGTAAGCTGGACATATACTGTCCATATTGTTCCTTCATTCGGTTTACTCCAAGCGTATTGAACCGTAAACTTTCGTGGTGAAGTAAAATCTTTCACTGTCGTTGGATCTGGGGTAACCTCACCATACGCACCTCCCAAAGCCAAAGAAGTAATATGGATATTCTTTAAATCCTGTTCTTTCCCGACATAGATAATCACACGAGAATCTGACTCGTCGATCGAATAGTCGATCATTCCCTGAGCTTCAATCTTTCGATCTATAATTTGTCTCACTTTGACTTGCCATACATACTCTTGATAAGTCTTTATGGTAAAATTGACCGGATTAGTGAAATTTATCCGGGTATTCGATGACATAGGAATACTATCCAATGAAGCAAACCCCGCAAACGGGAACTTATCAGGATTAGCGCAAAGAGCGGAATCTACCAAGACCTCCGCTTCTATCGGATTTATCACCAAACGAGTCAGTTTCAACTTAGTCATATCCACCGAATCGTTTACATATAACATGACCGTTTTTGCGGATGCATCAATAATAGCCTCCGCATCCGAGGAACCTTCCGCCGCTCGTTGCCCCTCTACACGAATATCTGTAATACCTCCATTAACGACCGGATATGGGATATCATTCTCTATCGCACATGAAGTCGCTAATAAGAAAAGGAACAAACAAAAGCCCTCAACTACTTTTTTATAACCACGATATACTTTCTCCATATCCGAATTACAAATAGAATGTCATACCTATATTAATAGAAAAAAGGTTGATCTTGAAATTACCGGATGAAGTTCGACTTGATCCCTCCTCGACTTGATTCGTCTTCTGATCGATCCACTTAAAATCAAATCCCATCACACCGACAGACACCTCTATCGCCGACCAATCCGTGATAAAGGCTGTTAATCCCGGAGCAAAACCAATCTGCAAATTCTGGACTTTTTGATAGGTTCCATCATAATTAACACCAGAACCAGTAGAGTTTTTTCCCGTACCATACCCATAAGTCAAGCGAGCCTCATTAAACAGTCCGAAGATCTTACTACGCCCGATAGGAATATAAGTACGCAAAAAACCGGAAGTCTCATACTTATGTTCCAGATAATACAAATCTTTAAATGAAATAGTAATATCACCTAAATTGGCATCCACATTCCCCAAATCCAGATAGTCCCTATGATAAGCAAAGCGAACACCCGCCGATATGTTATTCCGAAAGAAATATCCCACATACGGACTTACCGCAAAGTTATATCCCTTCCCCTCCAAATCTTTTATAACCAAAAAATTCAGGTTACTCTCATCGTGTTCGGAATATGAAACGGTACCTCCGACCATCCATGTCCCCTTAGGGATAAATACAGTCTCTTGGACCTCACGGTCGATGCGCTTGATAGCACGCTTACCTCGTTGCGCACTTACTGTACCAGCCATTATTGCTAATAATAGCAATAGGATCAAAAATTTTCTACTCATTCAAATAATTTACTCTATATAGTTATTGCTGCGTTATGCTCTATCTACGTATTCCACCACAAAGATACTTAAAATCTACTTAGCAAGGCAGATATACTTACTTGCTAAGTAGATTTATAATAAAAACTCACTGTTTCAGAAATAGATTTTCTGTTTATCGACTATTTCCCCATTATAGGCTCACTACCATAAATTAAGGAGAAATCATCGACATACATTACACTACTCTTACTTCCTGTAAAATAATCGCCATATTTACTTGCAGAAGCTACAATAATAATATATTTCGGACTTCGAGTAAGATCACGATATTTCAGATCAATGGTAAATTCCTGCCACTGTCCGGTTCCTTTTTCCTCTTCCCCTGTTATCGTTCCATAAGCGATAACATTTTTATTGTTTTCAGAGAAATCTATGGCATTCTTATACTTAAAATTGGCAGGATCATCACCTTCCAAATCACCGTTCACCACATAAGCGAACTTTTTACCGTCATACTCAAAACCTTCATTATCCACTAAAGCGATATAAACAGAGCATAAATCGCCTCCCGCATTTGTTAGGATTGTCTTATATTCACCATCACCTGTCGGATAATCTATCGTTGTCCCACGATTATACTTAAACCAACCTTTCAGTTGGGTCGGGCGAGAAGTAAAAGGTTGTCCGAAGTTGATGCGAGCTTGATAGGAACTCATATTCGCGCTACAGAAATGGCCTGTATAAATATTCCCCGCAGCAAATTTTCCTGCAAAACTGAATCCCACATACTGGGAAGCCAGCTTAGCCGCTTTACCTCCAGACGTATGAATCTCTGTTTCTTCAGGCTCAGTAGGATTTTTACTCAACATCACAGTTCCTCCATTTCCGGAATCCCAGAAAGAGAACAACATACCTTTTTGCGTATCAAAAGAGGTTGCATCTCCAGACGCAATCGCATACCAAGGAGAATTATCTTTATTTTCTTTACGCCACCATTCATCAAAATTACCATTATACAAAGCTACCTGCTCTTCCGTTGTAAATTCAATCTCACTTACTATCTCTTCCGTATCCTTACACACAAAACGATATTGGTATTGGGTAACCGGAGTCAAACCTGTAATCTTTGCCGAATAGGAATCTTTCTCCACTTCTTCTAATTGCGGCACAGAAGTCCAAGTCTCCGCGTTTGCCTGTTTATACTCCATCACCAACTTGCTCTTATCCAAATTACCGGCCTTCGAAAGCACTTGTCCTTTCAAATAAGCAAAAGTGCTCCATGCACTCGCACTTGCCGACAAAGTTGTCTTTGCCGTCATAGGTACGCCAATAGTAAAGGTATATGTTTTGATTGTTCCATCCAATGTAATATCAATGTTTGTAGAACCATTTGGCGAGTCAGCCACCTTATATATCAGCCGAACATTATCGCGAGCTTTTACCTCTCGAACGGTATCTTTCTGAGAGTTGGGCAGATCCTTTTGATTGGTTACACTCGTTGAGACAATCAGCGATTTTTCAGGAACCGGGAAATAGGCTTTTGCCTGTTCGTTCTTACCTAATTCAAATGTAAGACGAGTTCCTTCCATATCAGCAGAGTCTGCAACCACAATAGTAGCAGACTTGAAACTTTGCTTGAATTTCTCATCAAATTCCACCGTTACTAAAACATTAGCCAAGGTACAAACGACTTCAGCCGTCTTTTCCTGCCCCGCTATAACCTCTACTTCCTTAGAGCCTACGTAATAAGGCTTATCCCACGCCGCAGCCTTACCATCAAAACCATTTGAAGACGCTTTCACCGTATATTTACCCACAGGCAGAGAGAAACGCTCATTCTCCCACTCCGTATAATCATCAGTCTTCTTAATAACACCACCATCTTTATCCAAGATTTGTACTGCCAATTGCTTGGGATTATAAACAGGCTCTTCATCTCCGGCTTTTGTGACCGTAGAATTATTGGCGGCTATTTCCAAACTCAAATAACCGATGCTCTTCATAGAAACATCCTCTTCTGTTTGACAGGCAAACAAACCTACCACCAATACAAATAATAAAAGTCTATATATTGTTTTCATGATGTATTATTCTGTCACTTTTACACTCAGTTTACTTGTCTTCGATTTGCCATTGGCATCTGTTACCATTATATTAAACACATGCCCATCCGAAGATGTAGTAGCTCCCATCGGAGATATGAACTCAAAGAAACTTCCTACAGGGAATGCATATTCTTTATCTTCTGTCGTAGGTAATACTATTCCCATATTCGTTAAGATATCTGCTAAAGCTGCATTATCATTTTTTACTGTCATTAAATCAAAATCACCTAATCCCATTCCCTCTACAATAGTCGAAAAGGAATCATTACCAGCGGCTATCTGCACTCTTACACTCGTCAAATTAGCATCCGATTTTATCACGGCATTCGCAGTCTTGGCAAGAGCAGCATCCGCAGGTAGCGTATAAGCCGCTTGAGGAATCGTAATCGTCGGGCCATCACCTTCTACCGGAGGTTTAGGATCTTCACCATTACCACCACCAACTTCCACTTCTATATCGATATTCTCATTTGTCTCTTGATTAAATCCGTTAACCGTAATTTCAATACCCTCTTTATTTAACTCAACATCTTTCCCCGGTGCTAAGGAGATAAGCAAGCCATCGCCTCCCCCAAAATAAGGGCTGTCGCTCTCTTCGCTATCAGGGCTATCCTTCTTCGTCAATGTTTCATTAAGAGTCACAGTTTCTCCCGTTGATTTAACAGTTGCAGTACCTGTTACATAGATCTTATCGGTTTTAGGAGCCATTTTCCAATAAACAGGTTTCGGATCCGTATTTTCCTGCGTATAAACATCACTATGGCCAAGCTTATCATCGATCGTAATAGTCCAAGAACTATAAAAGTCAATAAATTCAGGGGTAAAATCCATAGCAATCTTGACATTTTGAATAGAACATTTCACTATTGCAGGTTTTTCTACGCCAGACATTATTTCTATTTTTTCTACGCCTCCATAATATGGATCGTTCATCTTTTCGGCAAACTCCCCCGGCGAATGGGCTTCGATCTCGTAATTCCCAATCGGCAGCTCAATCACGCCCTCCGTCTCTTCCTTGAATTTACTGAATGATTCATACTCTTTCGTATATTCAAAGCCCAACGCTTTGATCACGAGCGGAAACTCCTCCTTTTGATCGGTAGCTCCCTTTGTTTCTACAGAAGACGATGAACCGGCATTCACATCAAGCGTCAAGTAACCGGTTTCCGTAGGGATATCTTTCCCGAAAATCTCCTCTTTCATCTCACACGATATCAAGCCGGAAAACAAAACCGTACCCAACATCCATATATTGATAGCTTTCATATTATAATCTATTATTATTATATTTTCCACATCTTATCTTATACCCAATCTCCCGGAATGATAATATCAACCGGATGATCGACCGTTGTTTCATCTACAGTGATAGAGATTCCCAAATTACCATTATTGATAACCGGCTTCAACGTTATTCTCAAAGCATCTGCCGGACTTAACGTATAAGTTTTGACAGAGCCCTTGGCCGTTACGTTTTCCTTGTTTGTCAGATTCACCGTAACCCTAACCTCTTCCTGTTTACCTACCTTAAAATACACCGGGCCGACAGTATCTTTTTTCCATTCAAATGAAGACGGCTTTTGTGCCTCCGTCTCAATCTTTAAGGAATAATCAGAGAAATATTCATCCATCTTTGCGTCAAACACCACATTGATCCGCACAGAAGAGGGTTTACAAGTTACCGGGGCTTCAACGATCTTTCCTTCCTTCACTTCAAAACCTTGTTCACCATAAAAATACAATTTGTCGGTAGAAACCGGTTTCTCTTCTCCCATAAAAGCCTTCAATACATATTGACCTACCTGTAAAGAATATTCCGCTTCTAATTCCCCATATAAACCTTCAATAACAGGATTGCTCTCTTGTCCAGATTTAAACACCTGTACGGTATACTTATTTACATCCTTATACTCATTCTCATCCACAGCCTTTGTTTGGAAACCAACCTCCGGCATCAGATCTATTTTCACTAAACCTTCTCCTTCCGGAATATCCAAATCCTCCGCCTCCGAACCGCAACTGCCCAGCATCAAGCATCCGCCCAACAAACAGGCCAAACCCCAAAATCTCATTTTTTTTCTCATATACATACTTTTTCTATTACTCTTATTTAAGCAGACTTACATCCGTCCAAATTTGAATGCAAAAGAATCATTTCCTCAGAGATCTCACAAGGTCTATTTGTATTATTAGTTATTCTTTTTTTTAGATTTCGCTTTTCATCACCACACAAACAGAGCTATTTAAAAGAACCGATCTATCCTATTTTTACAAGTCACTGTTCTTTTTATCAGAATATCAGTTTCTAGACAATATATATATGCACAAAGACCTGTCACACAAAAAACGATCGCCAGACGGCCGCAAAACATGAGGGAAAAGCATTTTGACATTCTGACACTTTGTAACCCGAACCCTCCGAGAATCGATTATCTCGACCCTAAGAACGGCTCGCCTCCAAATTCGCAAGAAAAAAACAGCAATCAACTGTTGATTAGCCAGATACCTAAAAACAGCCTTTCATTCTAGCGAAAATTATTCATCCTAATTCATATCCTAAGGGTTGTTTGGACGAAATAATAGGGTTACGACCGGGCTGTAACAGGGTTAGAATGCCCATTCACGACTACTTACAACCCTATTCGCGACTATTTACGATACCCAACGGCACTACTGGTGTTGCCCAACACCGCCTATCGTACGGGGTTTCGCCGCCTAACGTGTGCCGAAAACACCACTTTTTAACATAAAAGGCCGCTTATCTGCCCAATCCTTCCTCTAATTTGGGAAGTTCGAGAAACAGCCTTGTTACGATATGCGGCTTATTTTGATCATTTTGCCGGGAAAAATGTTATCTTTGCGAGAAGAACCAATTAGGCGAACATGGAAAACGACATCCCTAAAATAGACCTGCCCCAAGATTGGGTGATCGGAAAGCTCACGGCCGGAGATATCGGACTGTTGAACCTCTACGCCAATTATCCCTGCCGGTTGAAAGCGGGGATCTTCGTGCTTTGCTTGGGCGGGGAGGTGGAGGCTTCCATCAACCTGACGCAGTTCAAGGTAGAACCGGGAAGTTTTATCACGATCTTACCGGGTAGCATTTTCCAGATTCATAAGGTAGATGGAGATCTGCAAATCTATTTCATGGGATTCTCGTCCGATTTCCTTAGTAAGGCAAATGCAAGTAAATCGGTCATAGATATGCACTATATCGTGAAAGAAAATCCGATCTATCAACCGAAAGAAAAAGCACTACCGCTGTTGAAAGATTATTTTGAGTTGTTGATCAAGACGTACGATATTTGTGGCTCCCAATTGAACAGGAATGTTATCAATCATCTGTTTGGCGGTATATTAATGGGGGTTAGCTCCATGTATAAAGATCAAATGACAGATAAGGCAAATCTCTCTAAAGCAGAGCAAATCAGCAAGAACTTCACTCAATTAGTCATGCAAAACTATACCATGCAACGATCCGTTGCATGGTATGCCAAGCGGCTTGGCATCACACAAGCGCATCTAAGCAGCATTATCAAACAAACTACCGGAAAAACTTGCATAGAGATCATAACCTCCATGGTAATCATGGACGCTAAAGCTCAACTGAAATCAACGAACCTTTCCATCCACGACATAGCCTATACGCTAAATTTCACGAATATGTCTTTTTTTGGAAAGTATTTCAAGCGGTATGTGGGCATGAGCCCACAGGAGTATAGAAATAGTTAGTCGATACTCACATTCCCCAATTCTCCCTATCCAAACTCCTATACTGTATAGCCTCCGCCAAATGCCGGACTTCGATATGTTCCGAATTATCCAAGTCCGCTATCGTGCGGGAGACTTTCAGGATACGGTCATAGGCACGGGCGGAGAGGCAGAGACGTTGCATGGCGGTTTTGAGGATGGAGAGGCCGGAAGCGTCGGGAACGGCGTACTGATGGAGTAGCTTGGAGTTCATCTGGGCATTACAATAAATACCCTCATAAGCGGCAAAACGCCTTTCCTGGATCGCACGGGCTTTTATGACCCGCTCACGGATAGCGATACTAGGCTCTGAGGGCTGTTGCTCGGAAATCTTCTCGAAAGGGACAGGGACAATCTCTATCTGGATATCGATACGGTCCAATAAAGGGCCGGAAATGCGGTTCATATATTTCTGGACGGCTCCGGGAGAACAGAGGCAAGGACGGTCCGGATGGTTGTAATAGCCGCAGGGACAAGGATTCATGGAGGCCACAAGCATAAAGCCGGCTGGATATTCCACCGTGAAACGGGCACGGGAGATATTGATCACTCGATCTTCCAATGGCTGTCGCATGACTTCCAAGACACTCCTGTTAAATTCCGGCAACTCATCCAAAAAAAGGACACCATTGTGAGCCAAGCTGATCTCTCCCGGCTGCGGGAAAGTGCCCCCTCCTACCATGGCGACATTAGAGATCGTATGATGGGGAGAGCGAAAAGGACGTTGTACCATCAAGGAGGCGCCACCTCCTATCTTACCGGCTACGGAATGGATTTTAGTTGTTTCCAAGGACTCACGCAAGGTAAAGGGAGGCAAGACCGTAGGGAGACGTTTCGCCAACATGGACTTGCCACTTCCGGGAGGACCTACCATGATCAGATTATGTCCGCCGGCGGCGGCCACCTCCATCGCACGCTTCACGTTCTCTTGTCCCCGGACATCGGAGAAATCGCAATCAAACAATTGCTGGCGGTCGTAAAACTCCTTACAGGTATCAATAACCGTAGGCCGCAATGTAGGTTTACCCTCCATAAACTCCAGCACCTCTTTGATATTCGAAGCTCCATACACTTCCAGATCGTTCACTACCGCAGCCTCACAAGCGTTTTGCTTGGGTAAGATAAAGCCCTTAAAGCCTTCTTCCCTAGCCTTGATAGCGATAGGCAATGCCCCTTTTATCGGTTGGAGGCTCCCGTCCATAGAAAGCTCGCCCATCAATACGAATTTGGATAAGTTGGATGAATCTATCTGCTCTGCCGCCGCCAGAATACCGATCGCCAAAGGCAGATCATAAGAAGACCCTTCCTTACGGATATCTGCGGGGGCCATATTAATAACGATACGATTGCGGGGGAATTTATAACCACATACTTGAAGAGCCGAGATAATGCGTTCATGGCTCTCACGAACGGCCACGTCCGGAAGACCGACTAAAAAGAATTGGATACCTTTGGAACAGTTCACTTCTACGGTAACGACCGTAGCGGAAATCCCCTGCACGGCAGCGGCATAAGATTTTACTAACATAGTTAAGAATTTTGAGTTACTAATTACAAATTAAAACCGGAATCTCCTGTTTCCAATCGCTCAGTCTTCGAACAAGTTCTCCAGTGTTTGCTTGATCTCGATTCCATTCTCTGTTTTCATCAAGATCTTATGATCCTCATCTATCAAGAAACAGCGTGGCAATACGCTTACGTTATACAGATCTATCAACATAGCCGCTTGTCCGGCCGAATCTGTTACCAAGTTCCACGCTATACTATCCTTCTTCAGTACATCCCGGACATTATCCGGATTATCGTCCAAGCTAACCAAAAGAATGTCCAACTGATCTTTCGGATATTTCATCGCTACCTTATCCAGATATAGATCCTCTGTCTGGCACATATCACACCAAGGAGCGGTAAACGTCAGCAATAAATATTTCTGCGGGAAAGAATCCAAACTTACCGTATTCCCATAAATATTCCTTACGGAGAAATCTGGGGCTTCCGCACCCAAAGCCGTACGTTTCGCACGGGCGCTATATTGCTCCAGCTCCTTCACCAGATAAAAGTCTTTCAACCTTGGATTCAATAACGCCAACAACTCATCAATTTTACGAGTATCATCGGGATCTGAGAAAAAAGATTGAATCAAGACAACGGATACCTCTTCATCCGGGTTCTCTTTTACGTACCGGATCGCTTCCTCGCTCAATTGCATATTAACATTCGCCAAACGAGCGGCGATATCCGTCTCCTCGATCGTATCGTTCAAATCCTTGCTATTTAAAGAATTTGATAAATTTGTCAATTCCGTCAATAAAGGAGCGATTTTTTTCTTAAAAGCGGTCAACTTATCATTTGTCCGTCCCCCCTTTACCTGCAATAGCAATGGAGAGTTAGCGTCGCCCGTGATTTTTACGGTTTCTCCCGGTTCCAGATAAGCCGTAACCCAATGCTCTTTATCCGCAAAGAAGATAGTCACACAATGGAAACCCGCTTCATTTTGATCGATCTGGAACTGCCCGGGTTTCGTACAAACCACCGTATCAACCACTTTATAATTATCCTTCTCAAATACAGCATATACGGTTTGATCTTCCAGATTAGAAAGTTCCCCTTCAATCCGATAGACATAATCCTTGCCACAAGATGACAAACAAATTATAAAGCCAATAATAAGTGCCAGTTTTTTTATCATTACTCCTTTTTAAGCTCTTCTTATAACAGATAATCCGGTCTAAAGGTAGGAATATTTTTTAAAACTACTTCACATTTATAATAAAATTAACGCAGTTATCATAAAAAAAGCGCAGAATTAGTAATTCCACGCTTTTTTATAAAGATATTTTTAAACCTTGACCTTTTTTGATCAAGGTTTTTTAAGCAATTATAACTGAGGACCAGCAGCAACCAATGCCTTACCAGCTTCGTTGCCCGTGAACTTAGCGAAGTTCTTCTGGAAGCGAGCAGCCAAATCCTTCGCTTTCTCATCCCATTGAGCAGGATCAGCATAGGTATCGCGAGGATCTAAGATCTTCGGATCTACGCCCGGTAATGCAGTCGGAACCTCGAAGTCGAAATACGGGATCTTCTTTGTCGGAGCCTCGTTGATAGAACCATCAAGGATAGCGTCGATGATACCTCTTGTATCTTTGATAGAGATACGTTTGCCGCTACCGTTCCAACCTGTGTTCACCAAGTAAGCCTTAGCGCCAGTCATTTCCATCTTCTTAACCAACTCTTCGCCGTATTTTGTCGGGTGCAATGACAAGAAAGCAGCACCGAAACAAGCGGAGAATGTAGGAGTCGGTTCCGTGATACCACGCTCTGTACCTGCTAATTTAGCGGTAAATCCAGACAAGAAGTAGTATTGAGTTTGCTCCGGAGTCAAGATAGATACTGGAGGCAATACACCGAATGCGTCAGCAGACAAGAAGATAACTTGTTTTGCGTGCGGGCCTTTAGAAACCGGCTTAACGATGTTCTCGATGTGATAGATCGGATAAGAAACACGAGTGTTCTCTGTAACTGACTTATCAGCGAAATCGATCTTACCATCAGCGGCAACTGTTACGTTCTCAAGAAGAGCGTCACGTTTGATAGCGTTGTAGATATCCGGCTCGCTCTCTTTATCCAAGTTGATAACCTTAGCGTAGCAACCACCTTCGTAGTTGAATACACCTTCGTCATCCCATCCGTGTTCGTCATCACCGATCAACTTACGTTTCGGGTCAGTAGACAATGTAGTCTTACCTGTACCAGACAAACCAAAGAAGATAGCAGAGCTGGTTCCTTCCATGTTAGTGTTGGCAGAGCAGTGCATAGAAGCGATACCACGAAGCGGGTTCATGTAGTTCATGATAGAGAACATACCTTTCTTCATTTCACCACCGTACCAAGTATTCAGGATAACTTGTTCTTTAGTCTTCAGGTTAAACACTGTAGCAGTTTCAGAGTTCAAGCCCAGTTCTTTATAGTTGTCAACTTTAGCTTTAGAAGCATTGAAACATACGAAATCAGGTTCTCCGTAGTTAGCAAGTTCTTCAGCAGTCGGACGGATGAACATGTTAGTTACAAAGTGAGCCTGCCAAGCTACTTCCATGATGAAACGTACTTTCATACGAGTTGCTTCGTTAGCACCACAGAAAGTATCAACAACGAACAGACGTTTGCCTGACAATTGTTTTACAGCTTTAGCTTTCAAATCAGCCCAAGCTTCTTCAGTACAAGGTTTGTTGTCGTTTTTGTATTCGTCAGAAGTCCACCATACAGAATCAGCAGAAGCTTCATTCTTAACGAAGAATTTATCTTTAGGAGAACGACCGGTATAGATACCTGTCATTACATTAACAGCACCTAATTCAGTTACTTGACCTTTTTCAAAGCCTTCCAGACTCGGTTTTGTTTCTTCAGCGAACAAAACATCATAAGACGGGTTGTGCAAAATCTCGGTCACACCTGTGATACCGTACTTGCTTAAATCTAAATTTGCCATTTTCTTTGAATTAATTAAATTGGTATTTTGTTTTATTATCTCTTCACCTTTTGACTAAGAAGGGGATTGAGGAACGCCCCCTTGTAAATCCGGGTACAAAAGTAACACTTTCTTTGGAAAGCAAGAAGGGATTAGAGAAATTTTTCCCTAATTGAATCTCTTTTATAAATTCCTAACAATATCTGCAAACTGAATATTGCAATTTGAAAGATTATCATTTACTTTGCAAGTCAGTATGCTATCAATACTATGAAAATGAGATTAAATTATGATTAAACTATAATATGAAAGTAATTGATTTTAGCAAAACAAATTCGATTCTAAACCAGTACATATCCGAGATCAGAAATGTAGAAGTTCAGAACGACCGCCTGCGTTTCCGCCGTAACATCGAACGGATCGGAGAAATCATGGCTTATGAAATGAGTAAAGAGTTTAAATACTCGGTAAAGAACATCCAGACACCACTGGGAATCGCTCCGGTCAGTACACCGGACAACAATTTAGTTATCAGCACTATCTTACGTGCAGGCCTACCCTTCCATCAGGGCTTCTTGAGTTATTTCGATGGTGCGGAGAATGCGTTTGTTTCCGCATACCGTAAGTATAAGGATACGCTAAAATTTGATATACATATAGAATATATCGCTTCTCCCCGTATTGACGACAAAACGCTGATCATCACCGACCCTATGTTGGCAACAGGCGGCAGTATGGAACTGAGCTATCAGGCAATGCTGACCAAAGGTCACCCTGCCGAAATCCACGTTGCTTCCATCATCGCCAGCCAGAAGGCTATCGATCATATTATAAATGTATTCCCCGAAGATAAGACAACGATCTGGTGTGCTGCTATCGACCCCGAAATCAATGAACACTCCTATATCGTTCCAGGGCTGGGCGACGCAGGCGATCTTGCCTACGGAGAAAAAGAATAAATCTTTAAAGACTCTTTCGATATTGCTGCGGTGACATCCCCACTTGCTTCTTAAAGAATGTACCGAAATAAGAAGCATTGGGGAAGCCGAAAGCATTCGAGATTTCCTGAATGTCCTGCTGAGTATTCTTCAGCAACGAGATACTTTTACGGATAATCGCCTTGAATACAAGTTCCTGTACTGTATACCCGCATATACTTTTTGAAACCGCAGAAAGATATTTAGGAGACAAACAGAGTTTATCCGCATAAAATTCCACTCCCCGCTCCTGCATATAATATTTCTCAATTAACTGGATTAAACGGATGAAGACTTCATTTTTCCGTCCTCCCGCTTCTTCTCCATCATTCACTAATTTACGATTATACATGGAACAAATCCTGTATGTTAATGCAAGTAGAAGCAGTTTTTGTTCGTAAAGTTTAAATGGATTTTCTTCTACCTCCACAGCACTGTCGAGCAGAGACATATATTTCGTGATTTCTTCTTCTTCACCGGTGGTCCACACACAACTAGGCTCATCAGGAGTAATCCGCGAATACATATACATAGTCACAACCGCATTGCCCATAATATCCCGTATGGGCTCTATCTGATAGATCAGAATCTGTACTTCCATATCTTCTGATTCCTGAAGAACCTGAAACGCACCTTCTTCGGGAATAAACAGGCTTTCGCCCGCCTTAGCAGAACAGACCTTCTGATTCAAGGAAAACTGGAAACTCCCCCGGTGACAAATAATCACCCCCAATCCTTTCATGTGGAACAGTTTTTTTAAAGAAGACGGAAAAGTCACAAGTACACCTCTCGAACTACATATATTTTTCCCGCTCAACAAGTCGCGGTCAAATTGCAATAAACGATCTTGCTGTGTATCCATAATACCAATACATTATATAAATCATTATCAAAAACGACGCTAAGTTAGCAATTTTCGTTTAGGATAAGGAACAACAAGCACAAATATCATACAAATTAACCCGCCATAGATCGTCCAGCCTGCCATTTCTTTGAGGGCGGAAAGCGTGGCTTGCACCTGAATCCGTCCCTTAGTAGATATAGCTGCCATATTACGGGCTTCCGTCTCACTTTTCCCTTGATACTTCATCCCCTGCACCGTACCAAGAAAAGAAGTAGAAGCATCCGGATTTAGCAAATCTACATTTTGCGCATAACGGGTGATGTAATGTTGCTGCCGTTCCTGGAGCACATTCGAATAAATAGCTCCTCCAATACCGGGTCCCAGCACCATACGCACGGTGAGCATGATGCAAATCCAGGTAGAAAGGTATTTGAAAGGCATACGCTGATTAGCATAAGCTGCCGTCAGGGCATACAAAATCATCATACCAATAGCACGGATAATGACTGCATACTTCAAACGTTCATACATCCCTGCTGTCTGTACTTCAAAATACATGAACACAGCCGATAAGGACAGAAAGAAAAAACCAAGAGCAAAAAGATATTTGAAATGCAATCCTTTGCTCCCCAACGCCATAGCAATCACTGCACCAATAGTATATCCCACCATGCACCAATTGCCCAACGAAGCATTCTGCAAATTATCAAGATGCATCCCTACACCTGCGAATACATTAACAAACATGGCACTGGAATTGATGATCATCAGCAGCAGATAAAGCAAAGCGCCCATACGGATGGTGCGTAGTTTGAATGCATCCAACAAGACATAAGGCGACCGGCGGGTGACATCCATATAGAGAAAGATCCCGGCAAAAAGTATGCTGACAGCAGTTGCCCAACGGATAGACTCATCATCGTACCAATCGAGCACTTTACCGTAAACCAGTACATAAGTGAGACACGTCAGCGAAACACAGAAGGCAGTGACATTACCGAACTTACGGAAGTTGATAGGAAAGCGCCCAGGGAATTTGTAATTGGGCATAGTGATAAATATGATTAAGATAGAAACCAGTAGAATCCCCATCATAAAATAATACACATACTTCCACTCATATTCAAAGGACAGCCAAGCCGTGAGTGCCGTACCCGACTGTCCCAGAATCATAAAAAACAGATAAACCGCCGGCTGGCTCACACATCTTTCAATATCCAGTTTGTTCCAACCGGCTGCGTCTTTCGGTTCCAGCCCCGGAGTGATATTACGGGTAGCTTCCATGCCTCCGGCATACCAAATAAGGGTAAACAGATTGACCATCATCAACACCATACGCAGAAAGCCTGTCAACAGGCTACAAAGTGCTAACAGGAATACGCTATCGGTCTTGGCACAAATATAACTGAATATATACATCAATGCGAATCCGACAATGCACATCATCTTCTCTCGGCGCACACACACCAGTTCGTACAAGAATGGAGCAAAAGCCGCCATACCGATCGAAGTCACAAAGTTAGCAAACTGAATATGTTCGGAAATAATGCCAAGACCGCTCATCATCTCGGTACTATTCACCGAATAAACCCCGCCTACCGTAAGAATCGGCAGGAAAAAGAATAATAGGATGATAATCCCCAATGGCTTGGGCATCCAGTTATAAAAAGGATAGTTTTTAGGATATGAGGGCATTTGTGTAAATCCAAATTACTGTTTACAAATAGTTAATCACACTTCACGGACAAGGCAAAATGAAACTAAAGCCGGGCTTTAACCACGACCATCATACCAGCTGCCAGTCGTTCGTTATCTTCTTTGGATAAATTAGTAAAATCAATACGTACAGGGATACGCTGTTGTATCTTTACAAAGTTTCCGGCCGAATTATCTGTCGGGACTAATGAGTATTTAGAACCTGTGGCCCCTGAAATAGATGTCACCTTCCCCGTAAACTCTTTATCACTAATAGCGTCTACCGTAACAGATACTTCCTGTCCGATATGCAGATTCTCAATTTGCGTTTCCTTATAATTGGCTACAATCCATTTTTGAGTATTAGGAAGAATATAAGTAATCGTTTGTCCGGCGGAAATAAATTGTCCTTCCTCCAACGAACGACGACCGAGCTTTCCATCACAGGGAGCTACCACAACCGTATAAGACAGATTCAGGCGTGCCATTTCAAGTGCCGCCGTTGCCCGTTGAATAGCAGCTTCGGTACTCACACGACGATAAGACACCTCATCCACACCGGAAAGGGCAGCTTTCTTCTGTCTTTTCACAGCTTCCAGCTTCTTACGTGTAGCCTCATAATCCGTAATAATCTGTTCAAGCTGAATAGGAGTCGCTGCATTTCGTTTCACCAGATTTTCATATCGTTTCCGATCTTTCTCCAGTTTAGCCAGGCGCACTTCGATTTCAGCAATAGAGGCATCATAGACGGATGCAGTGGTCTGTGTAGTATTCAACGTGGCATTAATTATTGTGGCACCGGCTTGTGCATCCTTCACCCGGATTTTATATTCACGATCGTCGAGCACCATCAGAGTATCCCCTTTATGTACCTCCTGATGCTCGGTAAAGTAAATCTTATCAATATATCCCGAAGCACGCAGGTTGATAGGCGATACATATTGCTCGATCTGGGCATCGTTGCTGGTTTCCGTCTGGCTATAATTCAAAAAGAGACAAACCACTTCAATTACTCCCCAGACAATAATAGCCACTCCTAAAAGGCTGACTGCAATCTGCCAACGACGAAGTTTCTTCATTTTCTTCGCTTTCTCCTGATGAGTAGCGGAAGGAATATTATTTTCCATTGTTTCCATATTTTATGATTCGATTGTTAGTTGCATATTATTTGACTAATGATTCTATCTGCCCGGTCAGTTTGAGGAGCATCAGGTTGGTGACCCGATAATTATAATGTGCATTGATATAATTGTTCTGCGCTTCACTCATCTGCATTTCGTCTTGCAGCACCTCAGTCATTGAAGCGATCCCTTCGCGATAACGGTCAGAAGTAACGGCATAGACATCTTCCGCCAACAGATAGTTATCTTTCTGTTTTTTAAAATTACGCTGGTTATTCATCAGGTCGTTCACCGCATTCAAATATTGGGTTTGCAGATTTTTCCGGGTGTCCTCCCATGCCAGCTTGCGATTCTCAATGTCGATCATCGCTTTCCTTATCTTATAGGTTTTATCCAGTCCATCAAAAATAGGAATGCGCAAAGTCAGCCCCAGTCCATACGAACGAAACCAATGATTGGACGGACCGGAATGGAACCAATGATAACCTTTATCTGTGTAGGCAGCATATCTCCAGTTCCCTGTCAAACTAAGAGAAGGGATATAGCCATTAGTAATCATCCGTTTTTGCCGTTCAGCCAGTTCCAACTGCGATTGCGTGAGTTGCAGTTCGTAGAGGTTCTCCGACAAACCGGTTAAAGCGACCGTAGTAATGCTATCAGTATTAACCGGTGTCAGGGCTATTTCTTTTTCAGCCGGATAATCCATAATGTATTTCAACATATTAAGTTGCTGCTTCATCATTGCCTGTGCATTGTCATATTGCACTTTCAGGTTCTCCAAATTGATATTTACTCTTTTCAGGTCGACTTCCATAGACATACCATTATCAAAGAAAGCCCGGGTTATATCCCGCAACTCTTCCAGACGGGTGATATTCGCCTTTATCAACACTATTTGCTCGGCTGTTACTTGCCCCAGATAGTACATCTTGCTGATTTGAAGAATAATGTCCTCCCTCGCCTTACCATAAGACAAGCGGCTGATCTCCTCCACAACTTTAGCAATAGACATAGAAGTATAAAGAGTCTGGTTGAAAAGCGGCATTTGCATTTCCAGGCCTGCATTAGCAGAATGTTGCAATGTTTGAGTAATATTATAGGGAACTCCGTAAGATGAACCGTCCGTCACAGATACCGGAGGATCAAAATTATTACTATAACCGGCGACAGCACTAATCTGCGGCAACAATCTTGCCCGATTTTCAGATACACCATATTTGCTTTTCTGTATTTCTCTACGCTTGCTCTCCAACGACAAGTTGTTATCAATACCTATCCGAAGGCAATCTTCCAATGTCAAGGTTTCTACTCCTTGCGCTCTCCCGTTTACAACGAACAAAATAAAAAAGGTAAAAATGAACAGTAGTCTTTTCATAATATATGCTCTATAATCGGCTACAAATTTAGTGAGTTAGGACAAATGAAAGCTACCCATAAACCGACTCTTTATATTCATATTTTCCTTTTTCAACAGAACTTTTGATAGACAAAACTCCGTACTTAGTCGATTTTATTTTCATCTATCCCAGTATCTGCTTAGTTTTGAGGTATTAAAACAAATAAAGAATGATTAATCAGCATATTCAAACAACCAAATAGCGTTTGTTTTTCATAATTTTTTAGTGAATGCAAAACGGCTCTCTTCGGGAGGAAGAGAGCCGTTCTTATCTAATAACCTTATCTATTCTATGCAATAAGGTAAGCATTACATCATTTCATTCAAGATTTCTTAGAGATTCTGCTTCTACTCATCCATACCAGAATCATCACTCCAATCAACAGCAAAGCCAATGCTGCGTAAGCAATACTTTCCGTCACATGTATGCTCTGCGGATCAAACCACATCTCAATCGTATGTTCACCGGCCGGAATATTCATTACACGCAACACATAGTCCGCCCGGGCAATATCCACCGGCTGACCGTCAATCGTTGCCTGCCATCCCGGATAATATATTTCAGAGAAAACAACTACACCGTCTTTAGCGGAAGAAGTCTTATAAACCAAACGATTCGGCTCATAGCTCGTCAAACGAATGGCAGACAGAGAGTCCTTATATCCTTCCGTCACACCCTTCAGTTTTTCCTTAAACTTCGCATCTACTACAGCGATTTCCGTAGGAAGAATATCATTCAAAGCATCAATTTCCTCATTTGCATTATTCACATACTGCACCTTATCCACAAACCAGGCATTACCGTATGCATACGGATTTTCCACAGGAACAGACTGCCCCTGTTGTCCGGCAGGGAAGATAAAGTATTTCGTGTTCAGCATATTCAGCACACGAAATTTAGAAGCATCCACGCTGTCCATTTTGCCACCGGCAGCAGCTACTTCCTGATAGGTCGCCTGCATTTCCGGAGTAATATGATGATCGATCATTTCCTGATAACGGCGCAACTTGGCGGCATGATAACCACCGACACTCTTATGCCAGTACGCTGTATTATTCTCATTAAATGTATTGCCGGGGAAACCTACAAAGTTCAATACCCGATAATATAAGGTCGTATCTTGAAGAATAATTTCATCCGCCTGCGTCTTGACGAATGCTTCTGCTTGTTTGGACTTCGGAACAAACAGATCGTCATACAAATAGCGTTTGTTGACACTCCACATATCTATCAGACACAGAAGTACAATACCTCCTAAGGTGAATGAGGCTTTCAACTTCTTCTGTTGATATAAGAATAAAAGCAGGCAACCTATAACGATAATAAAAAAGCTACGCCATGCATCCGAAGTTAGTATCGCCTCACGCATATCTTTCAGGCTGGTCATGACAGGAACAAGATGTTCCGCCGGAAGCCCTTGCTTCAAAGCAGCCATTTCCTGTCCTGAACTGAAGTTGGAGAAGAAAACTCCCGGAGCAACAGCCAGAATCAACGCAACACCGGCTGTAAGCACCAACGTGACAATTACTCCTGTACGGTTCTCTTTCAGCTTCAGGATATCCGGTTTGCTCAGAATCTCTTTCAAAGCAAAAATCGCTAACAACGGAATTGTAAATTCGGCTATTACAAGAATGGAGGATACCGCACGGAATTTATTATACATCGGAATATAATCGATGAAGAAATCAGTCAGCCCCATGAAGTTCTTTCCCCACGAAAGAAGGATAGAAAAAATGGTGGCTCCCAACAGTGCCCATTTGAGCGGGCCTTTAACAATAAAACATCCCAAAATAAACAGGAACACAACAAACGCTCCGACATATACCGGCCCGGCAGTCCACGGCTGATCGCCAAAATAGGGCGTCAACTGCGAATAAAGGTTTCCGTACATCGGGTTTGCTTTTGCCATAGCAGTTTCATTCTGTGACAAAGTAGTAGAACAGCCCCCTCCCTTAACGTTGGGCACTAATAGAGTCAGTGTTTCACCTATGCCATAGCTCCAATTTGTAATATAATCGCGGTCCAGTCCGCTACTGGTCTGGTTGGCAGCAGGGCCTTCCTGTTTCAGTTCGCTCTTACCGCGCATGGTCTCCTTACTATACTCGTAAGTATGGTACAAGTTGGAGATATTTACGCAAACTCCTACCACAGCAGCTAATGCAAGAATAGCGCTAGCCTTAAAGAAATGCGGCAATTCCTTCTTTTCATAAGCATCAACAAAATAAGCTATTATAAAGAACAGGATCACAAACATGAAGTAATAACTCATCTGAATGTGATTCGACTGAATCTGAAGAGCAATAAACAAGGCTGTAATAACCCCTCCTAACAAATATTTCTTCCGATAAGCCAATACGACACCGGCAATCGTAGGCGGAATATAAG
>OHRG01000673.1_pt1 | contig 23064 bp, 15 predicted proteins | sample 1578351 | NCBI WGS metagenome assembly OHRG01 (sample SAMEA3879599, study PRJEB24766) | human gut metagenome | biome: human-associated habitat; feature: feces | place: USA | collected 1985/1987
TACGCTTTTCTCGGTCCGTTTCTGTCTGGTACTTACGATTCAGGATAAGTCCGAGATCGGAAGCCTGAGCACGGACGCTCTTAGTCTTTTCAATGGGGAAAGTAACCGTTTTACCTACTTCCAAATCCGTTAAAGTTGGACGTACTTTTACTTGATTTTCTGCCATTTTATTTGTTTTTTATGGGTTATTGTTTAACTTTATAGTGCAAAACTAATATATTTATTCGTGGCGAACAAATATTTTCGTCATAAAATTTAGTGTATGCGAAATTAAATATTAGTTGACTAATTCAAGTTCCTGTAAATCATGAATTTAGAAATTGTTAGAAAATTGAGCGAAAACAGAGGTGGTGGATTAAAGAAACTTGCTGCTGATGTTGGAATGAGCGAACAAAATCTACATAGATGCATTAGAAACAATAAGATTCAAGCGGCAGACTTAGAGAAGATTGCTTTTCTATTAAAAGCTGACATACGAATTTTTTTTGATGATGAAGTATCAAGACTATCAAATAATACAGTTGAAACAAACGGCGATTTTAGTCCTGCTTCGATGATGGGCAACGTGTCTGTAGGCACAGATGCTATTCTTGTAGAACGAGTGAAGCATTTGGAAGAATTGTTGGCTGAAAAGGAGAGGTTGATTAAGGTTTATGAAAAGTTAGTAGAGGGAAAAAAATGAGATATATAGTTGGAATAATATGTCTTATTACTTCTTTACTGTTATGTGCTTGCAGTGAAGATGACGAGAAAGGCGCTGAACGCTATTCGGGTGTATTTTTGAGTATGGAGGCTATAGATGCTATTACTCCGGAAGATTCTTTTTCTGATGTCATATTGCATAATGTTGAGTTTGAAAAAGTGGAAGTAGGAAAAGGAGAGCCTATAGAAGCTGGTGATTACACTGTGAAGACAGAAACTACTTACGACTTAATCATGCAAGAATCCGAAGCTGATCTGTATATAAAAACAGAAAAAAGAACAGATAAAATGTTTGAGGCAACTTATGTATATAAATATGTTTTTAAGCAGGGAACTTACGGAGTGATTGAAGTATCAGAAAATGCTATTACGGTCAACGGATATCCATATTGTAAACTTCAAAAATTTACACTAATACGTACTGAACCAATTGGAGAAAAATATTCCAAACAAGATACAGAGACAGAAAATTACAAGGGAGTATTCTCCTGCAAAAGCAATGGTAGAAGCATAACTTTGTCAAATAGTGATTATATGTTTGAAGCCGCGCTTGATGGTAACGAATGTAGGTTAACAGAATTATCTCCTGAACATAAAAATATCGGCACATTAGAAAAGCAATGAACGGAGAGTACCCATATTGTAAAACAGAGCCTTTTATGGATGAATTGAAAAAAGCCGCATTCAATGCTATCTACAAAGATGGTTGTGATAATTGTGGAGATTGGATAGATACATTGGTAAACTGTTATTCCGAAGAAGTGGTGGACACTCTTGGGAATAATCCCAATGAGGTTTATGCAGAATTGGAAGATATATGGGAAACCATGGATTATGAAGACCCTCGAACCGGTATTTGCCTAACTTATCAGAATTGGGCAGAATATTTCACAGGGGAGTTTGCCCATACAATCTACAATGAATTGATTAAATCAAAACAGGTGAACGAACGTAAATAATCCGTTTTAAAGCGTTCAAACCTTTAAGATGATAAAAGTATCGTTTTTCGTATTTGTGTTGATTGTGGCTTATCTATTTGCCTTAAATGGGTAATATATCAAGACTGGTAGCGGCGAGTTCTTCGATAAATGGACGAAAACATTAATCATAATAGACAGATACGAAGAAATTGAATAAACGAATATTGTTGAGAAGTATTATATAACTCATTGAAAAGTATCTTATTTTGGCAGCGGCGCAGGCTGCGGTAGAAGAAGCTTAAAAAATAGCTAAATATTAAAAAAGGTCAGGCGGTTAACCTTTATCACAAGGTATTATCGCCTGACCTTTTTTTAGTATGTTTGTTATGTAGAACGATATACTTCCCAAAGTCTTTCAGAAAGTCCTAAGTCTTTTTGAGAGAGATGAAAATCCTCATCAACTATTCGTCACACAATGTATCAGAATTTCCGCCACGACGCGGACTGGAAGATAATATCAGCACTTTCTTTGCCATAATTCGTATTTTAAGAGTTATTTTTGTTTCTTTTCCAACGGCAAAGATAAACTATCCGCCAATAATTTCTGTAGATAATTTACAGATAAAATAACCTCGATTACGGATTCTTCTTTCCTCTTATCTAAAATTCGTAAATCCCTCTTGCAAATAGGGAAATTCCCTATATAAATAGTAATATTCTCTTTATAGTATCATTTTCCCCACCTATTTTTGCAGTATAAGAAAAAAACAGTAAACTAAAATCAAATGGATTATGAAAACAAAGATAAGAGAATGCTTCGGTCTATTGGTATTTGTCCTAACCATGCTTAGTTTGACTTCATGCGAAGTAGAAATAGATAGTTGGTATGATAATGATGATTATAGTGAGGTATATTATAGAAAGACACATGAACTGTGCAGCCGTACATGGCAGGAAAGTTGGGAGCAAGATGGAAAATATTACACTCAGCGATTGGACTTTTATGAAAATCGGACCGGAAAAGACTATATACGAGTGGAGTATCGAGATGGCTGCGTAACTGAAGACATATATTACTTTGATTGGAATTGGGATAACAATACACAAACATGTATCCGTATGAAATACGGACCGGATGACGTCTCTTATTTTGAACGCATCTGGATGAGCGACAATACACTAAGTGGTTTGCTTGACGGTACAGAAGTTTATTTTAAAGGAAGGTATTAGGAAAAAAGAACGAGGTGGCTGTCAAAAGGCAGTCGCCTCGTTTCCATATCAGTACTTTCTTTGATAATGTAGATAAAGTTATTCGTTCTTCAGACTGAGAATGGGGTTTTCGTTGGCTATCCGCCATGACTTGATAATCACACAGCCCACGATGAACGCCAAAACAACGATGAATACACCTGTATAAAACAGCCAATCGGTAGTCATTACATCCCGAAACTGCGACTTCCATACCATTCCTGTATAGTGCGAAAGAACAACGCCTATCAATATGGCCGGTACAGCGATACGGATGACATCTGTTGACAACATCAGCAAAATGCCTTTCACTTCCGCCCCATTAATCTTGCGGATGGCAATTTCCTTACTCCGACGCCGTATCTCATCATTAATATAACCTACCAATCCCATCAGTGTGATGGCTAAGATAGCAATGGTTGCCAAAATGATAGAATCCCGAAAAACGCGTTCTGAATGGAAAGAACGTTCCATCTGTTTGGCATAAGAGGTAAACTGTACATTATCTTGCGGATAAAGTTTCTTCATTTCTTCGTTCAAGCGTTTGAGGTTATCATCAAACGGTTCTTTCAGCCTCACATGCATTACATTGCCACGTCCGCTGCTCCAACGAATCTCGACCGGCTCCATTTGCGCCGCATCAATAAATCTGAACCCATCCAATATACCTGTCACCGTACCATGTTCGGGTACATACTCACCTACTCCGTTATTGTCCCACTTCATGGCACGCACAAATTCTTCGTTGACCAGTATTTCCCCTTCGGCTGTCGGTGCTTTTCCCGTTTTCAACCTCATCCCTATAAAATTAAAGAACTCCCTGTCAAAGAAAGTCAGGCGCGGAGAAAAAATCATATTGCCACTATTGTCATTCACCGGATAAGGAGACGGAAATCCCAACATTCCGGCTTCTGCCGTAGCAGCCCCTTCCACGTATGGCAGGTTATGAAGCAAACTGAGTGTGTTGTCCACATGCTCATACGAATCATAAACAGACGCCAACCGTTCCATATTGTAGCCTAAATCTTTTGACATCGTATAATGGTATTGAGAAAAGACTACACACGTCATCCCGACTAAGAATGCCGTACCTGCAAATTGCACAAAAAGTAACGGATACTTCCAGCGTTTCTTGTTTTCAGTGTATTGGCGGAAAACCTGGGTAACAGGAATTGAAGAAAAGAACCGTCCCGGCATGATACCTCCTATGAAGAACAGAAACAGCACCACCAAAGCAGGAGCCCAAATGTTTTGCAAGCTAAACAGTTCTCCGACTGGTGTCTGAATCAGTTCTTCTATTTTTTCATTGAAATTGAGAATGATAAAAGCAATCAAAGCTAAAGATATACATACGATTATGGCTGTTTCCCACAAAAACATTCCGAATATGCCTCCTGTACCTGCCCCATTGCATTTGTGTACGCCAATGGCTTTGGCACGGTAAGCCAGCGAAGAGAGAGAAATAAGCACGTAATTCAATGTCGCGGTGAACAGTAATGCTATTGCAAGTATACCCATAATATAAAGCATTTTCACTGTATTCCAATTGTCGAGATGCAGTCTGCGCAATGGAGAAACCATTACCTCAATACCTTTTACTCCAAACTTTCCATAGTGGTCCATGGGCATATATTGGCTCATGATGATAGACGTTATACCTTTATTGATAATTTCCGCATCTGCTTTTGAATGCTTCAGGCGGACAAAAGCCTGATAATTGCCACCGGTGTTCCATCCCAATCCGCCTTTGTAATATTTCGTGCGATTGGCAATAGAGATAACGGCTTTCGGGCGATATAATGTGGTATTCAGAGGGATATCGGCATAAATACCTTTGACTATAAAAGGCTGATAATCTCCACCAATATTGTATAACAATGTTTTTCCTACCGCACCATCACTTCCGAAAACCTCTTTGGCAAAGGATTCGGACAAGAATATCATATCCGGGTTAGCTAAATCAAGCGCATTGCCTTTGTATAAAGGAAGCCCCATTGTTTGAAAAAAAGCAGAATCGACCATAAGAACCGTTTCCCTATAAGCTTTATTTCCATGAGACATCTTCCCATAAGCCTCTGTTACTGTCGTAAAACTTTCCACTTGAGCGGAAAAGTGCCGGGCAATCGCAGCAGCAGTAGGATAAATGTTATTGCCATGAAGCGGCTTTCCACCATCCCACCCTGTTTTTACCACATACAGCTGTTCGTTGTCCCGGTAAAAATTATCATAGCTCAATTCGTATGCTACTTTAGCAATCAAAATAACGGAGACAAGCAAACCTAAAGTAATGGATACCACTTTGACTATATTTGAACCTTTTCCACGAATGACATTTTGGATAGCATATTTCAATTGTTTCATTGCATTATGGTGTTTTATTTATGACTACTCAATACTAATTACTAATTTATTCTGATTTGATACTCTTTACCGGATTTTCATTAGCAATGCGCCACGCTCTGATTACCACACAGGTCACGACAAGCAACATTACGAACAAAGCAACTCCAATAAAATATAAAACATTCAAATTTATCTGTTCCGGAAATTGTTCAAGCCATACTCGTCCGGTAGAATAAGCTATTAAAGTTCCTATACATACAGAAGGTATCGATACATTCAATATGTCACGAATCAACAAGCGAAGAATACCGGTAGCTTCCGCACCATTCACTTTGCGAATGGCAATTTCTTTGGAACGGCGTTGAGTTTCGTCATTCACATAACCTATCACACCCATAATAACAATAAGAAGAATGAATCCCGAAGTAATCCACACAGAATTACGGAAACGATAGACATCTTTATAAACCGTATCCAACATATTGCTTACCAATTGAAACTGCAAGGAAACATTCGGATAGGTCTTGGCTACAAATTCATCCAGTTTTTTCTTATTCTCCACATACGGTTGTTTCAGGCGGACGTTGAAGGTGTTGCTCGCATCTTTGACACAAAGTAAGGCAATAGGCGACTGTTCATGAAGAAAGGTAAAGTTACGCACATCACGAAACACACCGACAATGGTTCCTGCTTTAGAAAAATTATTCAATCTCTTTCCAACGGCTCCATCCGACCATTTCATCAAACGCACCACTTCCTCATTAACCAGCAAGTCTCCCGGATTCTTCATCGGACTTCCTTCTATTATCTTTATTCCCATTACATCCGTATAATCGGAAGTACACGAATTCCAATTCAAGTTTCCAATACGTTCTCCACTGTTACTAACTAGCGGACGTGTCCAATACTCACCGATTACATTGCAAGTAGAGCGTGCAACACTTTCCACCATAGGCTGACGACGGATATTGTCGGCTATGTTTTCAGCTTCTTCCGGTTGAAGAGAGACATTAGCCGCAACCAGTCCCGGAACTTTTATTCCCATATCGCGGTTCATCAAATGATTATATTGCAACAAGGTTACCAATAATAAACCTAATACAAAAGAGACTCCTGTAAACTGTACAAATAGCAAAGAACGTTTCCAGCCTTTTTGGGCATTCGTATATCGTCGGAACACCTGTGTGACGGGAATGCGTGCAAACAATCTTCCCGGCAATACTCCTGTCAGCACAAACAAGACAAGAATGGTTAATGCAGGTACCCATAAAGTTTCCCATGTAAAAAGGGCAGGCAAAGTAACTGACAGCAAATCTTCTATAACCTCTTGTGCATTGATTATTATGAATAAACTGATGACAACGGATAGAAGAACAATGATACCTGTCTCCATCATGAACATCCCGAAAACATTACCGGTACTTGCTCCGCTACACTTATGTACACCAACCATTTTAGCTCGACGACTCATGGCAGCAATAGCAATCAGCATATAGTTCATGATAGCAACAAAGAAAATAGCAAACCCCAAGAAGCCGTATATAACAAGACGTTTGACTGTATCCAAACTTTCCAAATGGTAGTTAACCAGCGGAATAGCACTATACTCACAGATAAAATTATAAAAGCCGGTTGATGTATATTTCTCTATCACACTCTGAATCCTTTTATTCACAACTTCAATATCGGAAGCATTGCGCAAACGCAATAATGAAAGAAATACATCATTACCTTTCCATCCGTAACCTGCTATATAACCGTCTTTGTTATGGATAGAGATTACCAAATCACAATAAAAGATAGTGTTTTTCGGAATTTCCTTGTATACTCCCCGTATTGTCACTTCGATTTGCTTATCCAATGTAAGTGTTTTCCCTATCGGGTCTTCATCGCCAAAGCATTTACGTGCAAAACGTTCGGACACATAACCCGAACCGGGTACAGCCATATCTTTCACATTACCTTTCAGCATCGGAATGCCCAAAGTCTGGAAAAAGCAAGTGTCTGCCAATAAGTATTTGACGTTATTCAGCAGTTTGTCTTCTTTATATAGATTCCAGGCATTATCGGGATAAATGCAAGTGGCACTTTCGATTTGTTCGGGTAGATTTTCAGCCAGCGCTGCTGCTACAGGAGCAAATAATGTATAATCATAATTATCTCCATCATCCCCCACTATTTTTCCCGATTTAGAATCAATAAACAGTTCACGAGCTAAAGCCAGACGTTCTGCATCGGGATAACACTTCTCATAGCTTAATTCAAAAGCAATTTGCGAGAATAACAATATGCCGATAGTCAGTCCGAGTGAAAGAGAGATGAGCTTCGTCACATTACTTCCACGCCCGTGAAGAATCGTCTGGATTGCATAATATAATTGTTTCATCTGTGTTGTCTTGGGCTGTTACTCTTTGACGTTTGCTACAATGCTACCATCAAACAAATGGATAATTCGATGCGCAAAACTTGCATCGTGTTGTGAGTGAGTCACCATAACAATGCTGGTACCCTCTTTATTCAGTTCCGTCAATAAATTCATAACTTCGCTTCCGTTCTTTGAGTCCAAATTACCGGTAGGTTCGTCCGCCAAAATCAGTTTCGGATTAGTTATCACGGCACGTGCAATGGCAACACGCTGTTGCTGACCTCCCGATAACTGTTGAGGGAAATGCTTGGCACGATGACTGAGATTCATACGTTTCAATATTTCGAGGACACGCTCTTTGCGTTCACTCGCCTTAATACCCAAGTAAGTCAAAGGTAGCTCCACATTTTCAAACACATTCAGCTCATCTATCAGATTGAAGCTCTGAAAGACAAAACCTATTACTCCTTTGCGGAGTTGTGTACGCTCCTTCTCTTTCAATCCTGCCACTTCCTTATCTATCAACTTGTAACTTCCTTCGGTTGGGTTATCCAGTAATCCCAAAATATTCAGCAGAGTAGATTTGCCGCAACCGGAAGGTCCCATGATAGCAACAAATTCTCCTTCTTTGACTTCCATACTTACGTGGTTCAATGCTATGGTCTCCACTTCTGAAGTGCGAAACACTTTACTCAAATTCTCAATCTGTATCATATTCGTTTTTATTGTTTAATTATTCACTTTTAATACTGTTCACCGGATTATCATTTGCTATTCTCCATGTCTTTATCACCACACAACCAATGATAAAAAGTAAAGAGACAAAAGCTATCAGGATATAATAGTATATCGGAAATTCAGCCGTTTCAGAAAACTGGTCCGTCCACAAAGCTCCCAAATACCAGGCCCCCAATGTTCCGATACACACCGCAGGCATTGAAGTCCAAAATATATCTTTCGAAAGCAAAAGCAAAATAGAAGATGCCTCTGCCCCATTTACCTTACGAATGGCTATTTCCTTACTGCGACGTTGCATCTCATCATTAATATAACCAATCAATCCCATCAAGGTAACAAAAAGGATGGTTATGGTGGCCATTAGCGCAACACTTCGAAAATCGACCACAGTGCTGATTTGTAGTTCTGTTGCCCGTGTTTCAGACACAAAATTCAAATCTCCATCCGGCCAAATATTCTTCACATCTTCATTGAGTTTCTTTAAGTTCTCATCAAACGGCTCTTTCAGCTTTACTTGAATACAGCCACTAAAATCAGAACGATATTGGAATACAACCGGTTCCTCTGGCACGAAAATAGGATTAGATGAACGAAAATCTTCCGTCACTCCCACAATAGTACCCAATATCTCATCATTGTTACGAACCTGGCGACCGATAGGATTCTCTTTCCAATGCATAACTTCCAGGAACTTCCGGTTAACCACAACTTCATCCTGTTGCTTCAGGTTACGTCCTTCTTTCAGTTTTATTCCCACAAACGGAAGATAGTCTTTGTCAATTGCATTGCCTCGCATACTATATTGCTTTCCACTTTCCGTAGTAACCAGACAACCACTCATTCCTTCATATAGGGGCATACTGCTACTTGCAACAGCTTCTACATAAGGCAAATTTTGAAAAGTAGAGCGTGCGTTTTCAGGATTACTGAAATAGTAATAGGTAAAAGCCATGCGTTCTGTGCTGAAACCTCGGTCTATATTGGTCATGTGATTGGATTGCACCAATACAAGCGCCAACAATGCAAAGATGAATGCCGTACCGGTAAATTGGATGAAAAGTAACGGACGCTTCCAGCTTTTCTTGCCTTCCGTATATCTGCGAAAGACCTGCGTAACCGGTATTCTTGAAAATTGTAATCCCGGCAATACACCACCCACTATGAAGATAAATAAAACGGCACAAACCGGTGCCCATAGATTCTCATAAGTAAACATGGCCTCCAGACTGGCATCTGCCATTCTTTCAAGCGGTTCTTGGAAATTAAGCATAAGGAAAGCCATCAATAGGACAGAGAGGAAAATAAGAATCCCTGTTTCCCACAGAAACATTTTCATGATTCCCCAATCTGACGCTCCATTACACTTGTGCACACCAATGATTTTGGCACGGCGACTCAGTGAAGAAATGGAAATTAGCACATAGTTCAATGTAACAGTAAACAATAGAATACCTGCTAAGATAAGCAATACCCAAATAATACCCATGCCATCATAATTCATAGCCAGTCTTAAATCCGAAAAGGGAATCAGGCGAAGCGACCAAGTATAATTCTTATCCTTATCTTCCTGCGGAATATATTTTTCCAACATTTGGTCTATGCGACTATTTATCGTTTCCATGTCGGAGGGATGGCGTAAGCGAATATAAGCAAAATAACTGTCACCTCCATTCCACCCCCAATAGTCCCAGCCATATTTTCGTGTGGTAGCCATAGATATGATAACCCTCAAATCATAAAATGTAGAATTCTCAGGATAGTCTTCATAAACACCTTTTATGGTCATCGGCATGCTTTTATTCAAATTCACAACCTTGCCGACAGGATCAGTCCCGGCAAACATTTCTTGTGCCAAGCTCCGGCTGATAAACAGTATATCGGGATTATTCATTTCCGAAGCCTGCCCTTGCAGTATCTTTGTTCTCATTGTCTTAAAGAAACAACTGTCGGCTATCAATACACCCGGACTGAAACGAACGTCATCCTTATAAAGAGAAGTTCCTCCCCACCAGAAATGCGTTGTTGTGGCACTTTCCACTTCTTTGGGAAAACTTTCGGCTATGGCACCGGCCATAGGGCCCATTGTCATAAAGCCGGTGTCCTTCTCCCCGTTATGATTCCATTCAATCTGCACGGCAGCCAGACATTCGGAATCCTCATAGCAAGTATCATAATTAAACTCGAAGGCTTCGCGCGCGAATATCAAGATACTGACCGTCAAACCCAGAGTCAGCGAGATAACCTTTATAAGATTAGCCCCACGCCCATGAATCAATGTCTGAATTACATAATAAAGTTCTTTCATATTTTATTTTTTGTTTCTATTCGTTCTCTTAAAGAATAATGCAGAAAACGTGCCAAAGTCACAGTCCTCTATAAATAAGAGCTTTAGTTATTTCATTCCGCCCCGATAGTGTCTAATAATTAGACAGCAGTGTATGATAATTAGACAACAATGGTTTATTGCTGTTCCAAAAAGCTTATGTCTAATAATTAGACACTGCTTAGGAGGTTAGGCGCCAAATACTTATCTTTGTTTCAAGAATAAACCAAAAGATTATAGATATGCAAGGAACCATAATTGTGGTAGACGATAATAAAGGGGTGCTTTCTGCCGTTAAGCTGCTGTTGAAGAATAGCTTTGAGCGTATCATTACCCTCACCTCACCTATCACACTGCCTGCCGTGCTGCGTGAAGAGAATGCACAGGTGGTATTGCTTGATATGAACTTCAGCAGTGGGCTTAATACCGGCAATGAAGGGCTTTACTGGTTGCACGAAATAAAAAAAATGCAACCGTCATTACCCGTCGTGCTATTTACTGCTTACGCTGATATCGATTTGGCTGTACGTGGTATAAAAGAAGGAGCCGCGGATTTTATCGTGAAACCTTGGGATAATACCCGATTGGTAGATACACTGTCAGCTACATGCCGAAACAGTTCTAAAGGAAAGAAAAAAGCAGAACTCCGCAGGGTGGTATCATCAATGTATTGGGGTGAAAGCAATGCCATGAAACAGTTGAGGACACTGATAGAGAAGGTAGCCCAAACAGATGCAAATATCCTGATTACCGGAGAGAATGGTACCGGGAAGGAAATGCTGGCACGCGAAATCCATGCGCTTTCCGAACGATGCCGGCGCAATATGGTAACGGTGGATATGGGTGCCGTTACTGAATCTTTGTTTGAAAGCGAATTGTTCGGGCATGTAAAAGGTTCGTTCACCGACGCCCATTCCGACCGGCAAGGAAAATTCGAAGCGGCTCATGAAGGTACTCTCTTTTTGGACGAAATAGGCAATTTGCCTTATCACCTGCAATCCAAGCTCCTTACTGCCATTCAACAGCGTAGTGTGGTGCGTGTGGGCAGCAATGATCCCATTCCTGTAGATATCCGTTTGATTTGCGCCACTAATTGCAATTTGGAAGAGATGGTACTCAAAGGCAGGTTTAGGGAGGATTTATTATACAGAATAAACACCATCCATATTGAAATTCCTCCTTTACGTGACAGAAAAGAAGATATTATCCCCCTTGCCGAACGGTTTATCGACCGTTTCTGTAAGCAGTATGACAAAGGAAATATCATTCTTTCCTCTTCCGCAAAGGACAAGCTGCGCGAGCATCCTTGGTATGGGAATATTCGGGAACTGGAGCACGCCATTGAGAAGGCTGTCATCATTAACGAAGATGGAATATTGAATAACGAACATTTTCACTTTCCCCGTAAAGCCGGCACGCCTCCTGCCGAAGCTGCCGTCTCCACATTGGAAGAAATGGAGTTGCAGATGATTCAAAGAGCCATGGAAAAATGTAACGGAAACCTTTCGGCCGTGGCTGCCCAACTGGGAATAACGCGTCAGACCTTATATAATAAAATGAAGAAATTCGGTTTATGATGAAAAAAGTGACTGCCTCTTTTATCTTCCGCCTACTTGTTGTTGTCGCATTGGCGACATCCGGTTTATGGCTGTATATGCACCACAATTGGTTATGGTTATGCCTTGTCGTTCCCTTATTCTTCGTTTCAATATATTGGTTTCATCGCCTGTATACCTATAATACAAGAAAAGTGGCATTTTTGCTTGACGCCATTGAGAATGACGACCCGGCTGTGCGATTCTATGAACATAGCCCCGACAAAGACAATTCATCGGTCAACATGATGCTGAACCGCATAGCGCGAATCTTATATAATGTAAAACAGGAAACAGCCCAACGTGAGAAGTATTACGAGCTGATTCTTGACTTCGTGGAAACAGGAATCGTTGTACTCAACAGTAAAGGTGCTGTCTATCAAAAAAATAAAAAAGCAACGCAACTATTGGGAATGGACGTCTTTACACATACCAAACAACTATCCCGCATTTCAGACGAACTGAAAAAAGTGATGGAAGAAGCTCTTCCGGGAGATAAATCACAAGTACAGGTCAGTACGGAGCGCGGTACAATCAATCTGGCACTACGCGTGTCGGGCATAAATATCAAAGAGGAAGAACTACGTATTATCGCTCTCAGCGATATCAACCGCGAGTTGGACGAACGGGAGATTGATTCATGGATTCGGCTTACCCGGGTTTTAACTCACGAAATCATGAACTCCCTTACTCCCGTCACTTCGTTGAGTGAAACCTTGCTGCAATTACCGGGAGCTGAAAACGAGGAGATGCGGCAAGGATTGGAAACGATTCACACGACAGGCAAAGGACTGATAAATTTCGTCATGTCTTATCGCAAACTGACACGTCTTCCTTCACCGGAACCTTCACTGTTCTATGTACGTCCCTTCCTCGAAAGAATGATAAAACTGGCGTGTCATCAGCATCCTTGTCCTCATATCAGCATTTCCCTGCATGAAGCGAAAGACGATTTGATTGTCTTTGCCGACGAGAACCTCATTGCTCAAGTGGTGACTAACCTGCTTAAAAACGCCATTCAAGCAATTGGTGATACACCGGACGGACTAATCACCCTGAGAGCATACTGTGACGAACAGGAAAGTGTACATATCGAGATTGCTAATAATGGTCCTGTGATCGACCCCGAAGCTGCCGAACAGATTTTTATTCCTTTCTTTACCACCAAAGAAGAAGGAAGCGGAATCGGTCTGAGCTTGAGCAAACAAATTATGAGACTTAGCGGTGGCACACTGACATTGTTGCCTTATAAAGAAGACAGGCAGACTACCACATTTGCATTGGTGTTCAGTTAAACTCTTCTCTTGACCCAAAATCAAATAAAAAATCTCCTTTCACTACTGTCAATCAAAAACTATATTTCAGTTCTTTATGACAGCAGAGAAAAGAGATTTATATCTAAAAAGTATTTGAGTATTTTTTAGTTCCCTGATTTTTACTTAGCCACTTTTTCCAATCTCTTCATAATAGAGAACATAAATAAAGCAGCAACCAGACAGCATACAATCAATACACTCCATACCATCCACAACTGCATTTCACCCCAAATCTTACCAATTTCACCAACCAACTTATTACCTAATGCAGTAGCTACAAACCAACCACCCATCATCAATCCTTTATATTTGGGAGGTGCAACTTTAGAAACAAATGAAATACCCATTGGTGATAGCAGCAATTCAGCAAAAGTCAACACCAAATAAGTAGAAATCAACCAATTAGGAGATACTAATTGAGAAGAAGAAATACCATTCGCTTCCACTTCCGACGGTGTGGGAAGTCCCATAGAACCCATAGCCAAAATAGCAAAACCAATCGCAGCAATAAGCATACCAAACGCAATTTTACGAGGTGCGGAAGGTTCTTTTCCGGCTTTAGCCAAAGAGCTAAATACAGCTAAGGATACCGGAGTCAAAGCAACAACGAAGAAGGGGTTGAATTGCTGGAATATCTGGGGAAGAATAGGCAGAGTTGCATCCATCGTACTATAATTTACTCCCAAAAGAATAATGACAGCAACTGCTACAATACCTGAAATAGTTTTGCTTTTACTAATTTTAGATTGAAAGAAAGAAAAACCAGCGTAAACCAATACAATCAGTAAAGTAAGATTCCATACACTAAAGCCTAACCGATCGAGCCCTTCAGCAGAATGAGCTGTATAGTCACGGGCAAAGAAAGTCATGGTAAGACCATTTTGATGGAATGCCATCCAAAAGAAAATAACGACAGCAAATACAAGACACAAAGCAATAATGCGTTGTTTTGTCTCAGCTGGAGTAAGTTCTTCGGAAGTAGCAGCCTGTTGTGTACTCTTATTGGCGTTAGCTTGTTTTGTATTGACATCTGCATGTTTAAACGTAGAACGGAATGCATAATAAATAATGATAGAAATAATCAATGAGATACAAGCTACACCAAAACCATAATTATAAGCTTCCCCCAATTTATCAATATATGTAGAACAGAATGATGCAGTATCACCAGCAAAATTCTGAGCTACTTTCAGGCTTTCAAGTAATTGTGAACCCTCAGGAGTTATGGTTCCATTTTGAAACTGGTGTGCCAAAGCCGGAATCTGTCCATCGTATGTTAAGTTAGATTTTGCCAACATCCAGTTTGTTATTTCTGTCGCCATTGTAGGGGCATATAAGGCACCGATATTAATAGCCATATAGAAAATACTAAATGCCGAATCGCGCTTACTTCTGTATTCAGGAGCATCATAGAGATTTCCTACCATTACTTGCAGGTTACCTTTAAATAAACCGGTACCTAATGCAATCATTGTCAATGCACCGAACATCATCCATTTAGCGATATCATTTCCTGCAGGAATAGAAAGTAGCAGATAACCGAAAAACATGACAAAAACACCTGTGGTCACCATCTTTCCATAACCAAATTTATCGGCTAACCAACCACCGATTAGAGGAGTAAAATAAACACCAGCCAAGAATGTAGAAAAAATCTCGGATGTTTCGGCTGCCGTATATCCAAACTTAGCTTGCAAAAAGAGTGTGAAAATCGCAAGCATTGTGTAATAACCAAAGCGTTCGCCGGTATTGGCGAGAGCTAACGCATATAAGCCTTTAGGCTGTCCTTCAAACATAAGTAATAAGATTTATAATTAATAGTTAATATTGATTTTTTGCAAAGATATAACTTTTAGCCAATCTGAAAAAAAAAGAACCACGAAAGTGGCTCTTTTTGCATGATTATTCGATGAAAAGGGATGTTACTTCCGCTTTAGCTTCTTTTATAAGGTCATTGGGAGCAATTTTAATTTGTAATCCCCGTATGCCGGCACTGATATAAATAAACGGATATTCAGTGCATGTTTCATGTATATAAGTGGGAAAGTGTTTCTTCATGCCAATGGGAGAACAGCCGCCACGGATATATCCCGTCAAAGGAAGCAGTTCTTTCATCGGAATCAAGTCACATTTCTTATTGCCCGATACTTTGGCAGCCAGTTTTAAGTCTACCTCGTGTTCTCCGGGGATAACACAGACAAAATGCCCTGTTTTATCTCCGTGAAGTACCAAGGTCTTAAATACCTGCTCTATATTTTCTCCCAAACTGGCAGCTACATGAATGGCACTCAAATCATTTTCATCCACCTCATAAGGAATCAGTTCATAAGAAACCTTAGCCTTATCAAGCAGACGCGCTGCATTTGTTTTTGCTATTTTCTCTTTCATACCGAATAATCTTAATTCTTTAATTCTTCTTTGATAAATCGGGGTGTATAGCCTTTACTACTCTTAGCTACTTCTTCGGGAGTACCTGTGGATAGAAGTTGTCCTCCGCCGCGTCCTCCTTCCGGCCCCATATCTATAATATAATCCGCCAGTTTGATGACATCCAGGTTATGTTCGATAACGATAACCGTATTTCCTTTGTCCACTAATCTGTTGAGCACGGTCATCAGCACACGGATATCTTCAAAGTGCAAGCCGGTGGTAGGTTCATCCAATATATATAAAGTTTTTCCCGTATCGCGCTTGGAAAGCTCTGTCGCCAATTTCACACGCTGGCTTTCTCCACCGGACAAGGTGGTGGAAGGTTGTCCCAACTTGATATACCCCAGCCCTACTTCCTGCAAGACTTTTATTTTATTCAGAATCTGAGGTACGTTCTCAAAGAACTCCACAGCCCGGTTAATAGTCATATCCAGCACATCGGCTATGGATTTTCCCTTAAAACGCACTTCCAGCGTTTCACGGTTATAACGTTTGCCATGACATACTTCACATGGGACCAGGACATCAGGCAGGAAATTCATTTCAATTGTCTTGTAACCGTTACCGCCACAAGCTTCGCAACGTCCTCCGGTCACATTGAATGAAAAACGTCCCGGTTTATAGCCGCGTATCTTCGCTTCGGGCAGATTGACAAAAAGATTTCTTATATCCGAAAAGACTCCGGTATACGTTGCCGGATTGGAACGGGGTGTTCGTCCCAAAGGAGATTGGTCTACGTTCACCACCTTGTCTATATTTTCCAGTCCTTCTATGCTGTCGTATGCCAACGGGTCTTGCAGGGAGCGATAAAAATGCTGAGACAGGATAGGTTGCAGAGTATCATTGATCAAGGTGGATTTCCCACTGCCCGACACCCCTGTCACACAGATAAGTTTTCCCAATGGAAACTCCACATCCACATTTTTCAGGTTGTTTCCCCTCGCACCCTTCAGCCATAAGGATTTTCCGTTTCCTGCCCTTCGTTCAGATGGAATCTCCAGCTTCATCTTCCCGTTTAAATATTGCGAGGTAAGTGTCTCTGTCTTAACCATTTCCTGCGGAGTTCCGGCGAATACTACCTCCCCCCCCAAACGGCCGGCTTTCGGTCCCATGTCCACTACATAATCTGCGGCCAACATCATATCCTTATCATGTTCCACCACAATGACAGAGTTGCCTGTATCCCGAAGTTTCTTCAATGAATTGATAAGTCGGAGATTGTCGCGCTGGTGAAGTCCGATACTCGGCTCATCCAATATATAGAGTACATTCACCAATTGTGAACCGATTTGAGTTGCCAAACGGATGCGCTGGCTTTCTCCTCCCGAAAGAGACACCGAGGTGCGGTTCAATGACAGATAGTCCAAGCCCACATCAAGCAAGAAACGCAAACGAGTACGAATTTCCTTTAATATCTCGCTCGCAATTCTGCGTTGTTTATCCTCTAAAAATTCATCTACCTTCATCAGCCAATCATACAACTCATTGATATCCATACTGGCCAATTCATAGATGTTCTTATCGTGTATGCGGAAATGCAATGCCTCCCTGTTCAATCTGGCTCCCTTACATTCGGGACAAACATCGGTCTTGGCAAACTGCTCCGCCCATTTCTGAGCTGTAGCGGAAGCATCTTTTTCCTGCATCATCTGTATGTACTTCACTATTCCTTCATACGTCACAAAATAGTCGGAAGAAGTATGGATGAGGCTGCTTTTTATCTTAATCCGCTCATCGGAACCATAAAGAATTTCATCAATGGCTTCGTCTGTCAAGTCCTTGACAGGTGTCTTTATGCTGAAATCATATTTTTCAAGCAATGCTTCTATCTGCCAGAATATCATTGCATTTTTATACTTGCCCAAAGGTGCTATGGCACCTTCATAAATAGACAATTCACGATCAGGAATCACTTTGTCTACATCAATAAGGTTGACATATCCCAATCCTTTACATCGCGGACAAGCTCCTTGCGGAGAATTAAATGAAAAATTGTGGGGAGCAGGTTCTTTATAGGACAATCCTGTAACCGGACACATCAGGCGTTTGCTGTAATGGCGTACCGTTTCTGTTTCCGCATCCAATATCATAATCAGTCCATCCCCTTGCTGCATGGCAGTTGCAACACTTTGCTTCAAGCGTTTCTCATCCTTTTCATTTACAACCAGTTTATCAATGACCACCTCTATATCATGGTTCTTATAACGGTCGAGTTTCATGCCGTGAACAATCTCACGCACTTCCCCATCCACACGCACATACAAATAACCTTTCTTCCTCACCTGTTCGAAAAGTTCTTTGTAATGACCTTTACGTGTACGCACCAACGGAGCCAGCATAAAAATCTTTTTGCCTTGATAATCTTTATGAATCAGTTCAAGAATCTGTTCTTCGGTGTATTTCACCATTTTTTCTCCCGAGAGATAAGAATATGCAATACCTGCACGGGCAAACAACAAGCGAAGATAGTCATACACTTCGGTTGTTGTACCTACGGTAGAACGCGGATTCTTATTCGTTGTTTTCTGCTCTATAGAAATCACCGGACTCAATCCTGTTATCTTATCTACATCAGGACGTTCCATTCCACCCAGAAAATTACGGGCATATGCAGAGAATGTTTCTATGTATCTGCGTTGTCCCTCAGCAAAGATAGTATCAAATGCCAATGAAGATTTACCGCTACCGCTAAGTCCGGTTATCACAGTCAGGCTGTTACGTGGAATTTCTACATCTATATCTTTTAAATTATGCACACGGGCACCGTATACATTAATTAATTCTTTATCTTCAATCATATATTTATGCTTTCAGCTACTTTTGGCAGGCAAATTTAATGCTTCTGGACGAAATAATTAATTAAAAAGCCTAATATTATTTGCTATTCTTTCCATATAATGTGAATAAAACAGTTTTTTTTGTACTTTTGCCCCTTAGTATAATCAACACACTACAAATGAAATTTATTCAAGCATTATATCTGGTCGCAGCTTTGTCTGTTGCTCCAGTCGGAATGATGGCTCAGACGCATTCCTCTGACAGCTATTTTCTGCACACTATTACCAAAGGGCAGAGTTTGTATTCGATAGCCAGTATGTATAACGTTACTACTGCCGATATCATTAAACTGAATCCGGGAAGCTCGGAACAAATAAAGGCCGGTGAGAGATTGAAGATTCCGCAGAAGAACGCAGGAAGCGGACAACAAACGTTTCACACCATTCAGGCCGGAGAAACTCTGTATAAGCTTACGCAGCGATATGGTGTCACTGCACAACATATATGTAAGGCCAATCCGGGACTTAGTGCGGAAAACTTCCGTATCGGACAGGTTATTGTTATCCCTGCACAAACAGAGAGCAGTGAGGAAACCATTATCAATGAAGTAAAATCGGCCGGAGCTGTTTCTTCCGCTTCCACCCCTTTAAAACCTAAATGTCGGGATATGCATCGGGTGGAAAGAAAAGAAACGATATACAGCATCAGCCGTCTATACGGCATTACGGAAGCCGAACTGATTGCAGCCAATCCCGAACTCCGTACAGAGAAACTCAAAAAAGGAAAGTTTTTGTGTATCCCCTACACATCTGCCGGAAACAGCCAAAAGGAACAGGAGCAACCTGTATCGCCGACTACTATACCGACCGACAATGAGCTCTTTGATAAGAGTAAGAAGGAAAATCCTAAGATTGCCACCATAAAAGCAGCCGTTATGCTTCCGTTCATGACCGACGGCAGCGGTAATCGTGATGAACAAATCCGCATGGTAGAGTACTATGAAGGTTTCTTGATGGCAGTAGACAGTTTGAAAGAAAAAGGTGTTTCTATTGATATATACACTTATGATACATATAATAATACCTCTTCGGTAAAATCCATTCTTGCCAAAGATGAAATGAAAAACATGAATATCATCTTCGGTCCTGCTTATCCGGAACAGGTTAAACCAGTGGCGGATTTTGCCAAGAAAAATAATATCCGCTTAGTGATTCCATTTACTTCAAAGGGTAATGAGGTGTTCAACAACCCGTCTATTTATCAGATTAATACTCCTCAATCTTATCTATATTCGGAAGTATATGAGCACTTTACCCGCAAATTTACCAATGCCAATGTAATATTCCTTGATGCAGAGGATGGCGATAAAGACAAAGCGGATTTTATTAAGGGACTGAAAGAGGAATTGAAAGGCAAGCACATACCTTTTACTGAATTAAAAGGTGAGGCCATTACTCCCGAATCATTAAAGGGGGCCATGAATGCTACTTTGGACAATGTATTTATTCCTACTTCCGGTACAAACATTGCTCTGATTAAATTATTACCGCAGTTAATTGTTACCCTGCGTGACAATCCTGATTATCGGATGCAATTATTCGGCTACCCCGAATGGCAAACGTATACTAACGACCATTTGGCCAGTTTTTATGAATTGGATACTTATTTCTATTCTTCTTTCTATACTAACAATTTATTTCCCGAAGCTATCCGATTCTCTTCTGCCTATCGCAAATGGTACAGCAAGGATATGTCGAACACATTCCCCAAATATGGAATGTTAGGATTCGACACAGGCTATTTCTTCCTGAAAGGGTTATCACAATATGGAAGCAACTTGGAAGACAAGCTGAATAAAGTGACAGTCACTCCTATTCAGACAGGTTTTAAATTTGAACGCGTAAATAACTGGGGAGGCTTTATCAACCGGAAAGTGTTCTTTGTTCATTTTACGAAGAACTATGAATTGATTAAACTCGATTTTGAATAATGAAGAACTATAAATATATAGGTATATTGGTTCTGGCATGGTTATTCACCTTGCCGGCAACTGCACAATTAGGTGAAGAGCGACATAATTTTGCAGTTGGAATAAATGGAGGACTGAACATGAACTCTGTTAGTTTTGATCCTAAAATCAAACAAAATACCTTGAATGGCATGGAGATGGGTGTCACCATGCGCTATATGTCCGAAAAATACTTCAAGATGATGTGTGGAGTGCAAATGGAAATCAATTACTCACAACGCGGTTGGAGTGAAAAGATTGAGGATGGCTCCGGAAATACATACAGCCGCACCATGAACTATGTTGAGATTCCTCTTTTGGCTCATCTTGCTTTCGGAAAAGACGCACTGAACCGAGGAGTAAAGTTCTTTATCAATGCAGGTCCCCAGATCGGTTTCTTTTTAAGCGATAAAGAAGAAATGAGTGATAATTGGGATACTTCCCAACGCCCCAATGGGGTAACAGAGCAATACGGTAAGGCTGTAGAAAATAAATTTGATTATGGTATTGCAGCCGGCGCCGGACTGGAATTAAGCACAGGTATCGGACACTTCTTGTTGGAAGGGCGTTATTACATGGGGTTGGGAGACTTTTATAAGAGTACAAAAAAAGATTATTTCGGTCGGTCTGCCCACTCCTATATAGGCGTAAGGGCAACTTATTTATTCGATATAACCAAATAAGGCAGGCTCATCCGAAGAAGATATTGCCTTTCGGTCAAAGGTCGCATGACACGTATATATGTGTAGGGCTACACATATATACGTGTTGCTTTATACATACGTATGTGTAGCCTCATGCGTATATACGTAAAGACCGATACATACGTATGTGTGTCCCGGTCATTTTCTTTTTAACTATTATTACGATTTCATTTGAAACTAAAAGTTAATTATTACCGTCTAATCCGATAAACAGTATTAATTGGTCTCCGACCAAGAAGACACGAAAAAAACTACATCATGAAAAAAATTGGTATTTTAATGACCGTATGCTTATTGGCAGGTATATGCCATGCACAACAAATACGCATATCCGGTAAAGTATTGGAAGCAAGCACTAAGCAAGCGGCGATAGCAGCCAATGTGGTCCTGCAAACCAATGATTCGACTTTTGTCAACGGTGCCGCAACCGACAACAAAGGAATTTTCCGAATAGAAAAAGTGGCGGAAGGAAGTTATAAATTGGTCATCTCTGCCATCGGTTTTAAGAAAAGCGTCATTGACCTGCAAGGACTTTCCCAATCTGTCGATTTGGGTACGCTGGAACTGGAAGAAGCCTCCCAACAACTGGAAGAAGTGACGGTTTCCGCAACCAATGTGGTCAGTAAGTTCGACCGAAAATTAGTGTTTCCCAACAAGCAACAAATCACTGCTTCAAATAGCGGTGTCGATTTGTTACGCAATCTGATGCTTCCACGACTGAATGTAAATCCTCTGGATGGCAGCGTTTCCCTGAATGACGGAAGTTCTGTACAACTGTGTATCAACGGACGCAAAGTGGGGAAAGAAGAAATTCAGGCACTTATCCCATCGGATATCCTCCGAATAGAATATCTGGAAGACCCCGGACTGCGCTACGGAGATGCAGGAGCGGTGGTAAACTACATTGTCCGCCGTTATGAACTTGGAGGTTCTGTCAGCACCTCGGCTCAGCAGTCGCCCTATGTGATGTGGGGAAACTATAATGTGTCGGGAAAAGTGAACTACAAGAAATCCGAATTCGGAATATGGTATGGCGCATATTCACATAAATTCGAGAATGCATGTATAATCCGCAAAACGAAATGTTTCGACTTTTGGGAACGAAACGTTCTTTTTCCCAAAACGAAACGTTCTTTTTTTCGCACCCCTAAACACCCCCTACCCTGCCCTTTTCCGCTTAATTTCTCACTTCTAATTATTACTAAGAAATTTGGTAATCTCGCCAAAAATCGCTACATTTGTATAGTATAAATTGGTGTGTTGTGCACTCTCTCACACATACTAAAGCACTATCAAATTTCATTTTCTTAAAACATTTTCGACCGGCTTACGCCGGTATTTATAATAACACGAACGGTGTTCGGAAACCATCCGAACACCGTTCTTTCGTTTTAGTCGCTTCGCTCCACGCTTTGGCGCTTTGCGCTTACAACACTTCGCGAATCGCTTTATACGCTTCCACGCTTTCCGCCCGAACGAGTTTGCCGCGGAAGGCCAGACGAGAACCGATGCTCGTGTACGTATACGAGGAATCGCTGCTCGCATACGACATCGAAACACCGCCACTCGGGTAAGCGTAGTAGTTGCCACGATA
>OHRG01000700.1_pt1 | contig 22350 bp, 17 predicted proteins | sample 1578351 | NCBI WGS metagenome assembly OHRG01 (sample SAMEA3879599, study PRJEB24766) | human gut metagenome | biome: human-associated habitat; feature: feces | place: USA | collected 1985/1987
AAATAAAATGATAGTTGGTAGAAATAAACTATTTTGAGAATAATGACAAAAAAATATTGTAAATTCTTAGGATTTATGCTAATATGGCACTAACACGTGGACAAAGTATTAGTTACTTTTTGTAATTAAATAAAAGAAAAGAAAGAGGGATGAATTGTGAGTAAGCCATCATCAGCCGGAACTTCGGGAGCAGCGCTCCGGAGAAAAAAACGGCGCATTAATTTGTGGTGCTGGGTATTTATGCTGCCAACATTGATTTTATATATCCTGTTTCAGGGATATCCGATTTTGTCCAGTATTTTTTACTCCACATTGGACTGGTCCGGAATGACCTCCAACGCGCTTTTTGTCGGATTAGACAACTTTAAAGAGCTTCTAAAGGATAAGTACTTTTTTAACGCCGTACTCAACAGTTTTAAATATATGATTATGGCAGTTCCTATCCAGCTGGCGTTATCTCTTGCATTGGCTTACATATTTAACAGCATTATTAAGAAAGGCGCCGCTTTCTTCAGAACCGTATTTTTCCTGCCGGTTATTACAACGGCTTCCATTGTCGGCATTATTATGATGTTTATTTTCGGAGGTACAGGTTCCATTAACCAGCTTCTGGCAATTTTCGGAATAAGAGGCCCTAACTGGCTGGGAAATGCCCAGACTGCTCTTCCGGTAGTTGTGCTGATTGGCGTGTGGAAAGATGCCGGAACGTATATGATTTACTGGCTGGCTGCTCTTCAGAGCGTTTCCCAGGATGTTTACGAGGCGGCGACGATAGACGGAGCAAATAAGTGGCAGACCTTCCGCCATGTGGTATTTCCATTGATTCTTCCGATTGGCGGCGTGATTACGGTACTTTGTATTATCAGTTCCCTGAAGGTATTTGATTTGATTCAGACTATGACAAACGGCGGTCCATTCTATGCGACAGACGTTGCGGCAACCTTTGTATACCGGACGGCATACGCCAATTCTTCCGGTATGCCGCGGCTTGGCTATGCCAGCGCTGCTGCAATGATGTTTGGAGCTTTGGTTGTCGGCATTGGAATTATCGGAAATACTGCAAAACAGTATTTCCAGAAAAAGAGAACAGTGTAGGAGGAAGACATGGAAAAAACGTCAGCAGTTAGAAAGTTTGGAAAAGTTCTCCTGTATGCTGTGCTTGCGGTAATCGCATTCCTTTGGATTTATCCGTTTTTATGGATGGTTTCCGCATCTTTTAAAACACAGAATGAATTTTTTGCAAGCGGATTAAAGTTAATTCCGGAATCCTTCCGGATGGATAATTTTATCAGAGCGTGGAATAACGCAAATTTTGGAGTGTATTTTAAAAACTCCATTATCGTTACCGTATCGGTAGTAGTAATCGTGCTTCTCAGCACGTCTTTGGCTGGTTATGTACTGGGACGTTACAGCTTTGTGGGAAAAAGCCTTCTGATGAAAATCTTTATGGCAAGCATTACCATTCCGCTGGTATTTACGGTAATCCCTATTTATGAATTGCTGAAAAATATGGGACTGTCCCAGAGCCTGGTAGGACTTATTTTGGCAGAATCCGGCGGCGGCCATGTGATTTTCCTGATGCTGTTTTCCAGCTTTTACGCTTCTCTTCCAAAAGAAATGGAAGAGGCGGCAACCATTGACGGCGCTAATTTTGTACAGACTTATGGAAAAGTCATGTTTCCTCTGGCAAAGCCGATTATGGTTACAGTAGTGATTATGCAGTTTATCTGGACCTGGAACTCCTTCTTGCTGCCTCTGATTATTACATTAAATAATCCTTCTCTCAGAACCCTGGCAGTTGGTTTATATGCGCTGAGAGGAGAAAACGTGGTAGACTGGACGGGTATTGCAGCCGGAGCCAGCATTGCCATCCTGCCGGTTATTTTGGTGTTCGTTGCCCTGCAGAAATACTTTGTAGACGGTATCGCAGGTGCGGTAAAGAGCTGATGTTATTTAATTTCACTTTTTTAAAGGAGGATAAACATGAAAAAAAGAAAAGGATTATTAGCGGCTGCTTTAACGGTTGCCATGATGGGAACCGTATGCGGATGCGGCGTAAATGTCACAACGGATAAAGATGCTGCTGCCGAGACAACGAAGACAGAAACCTCTGCAGAAGCAGGGGAAACAAAAGCAGAAGCAGGAGAGAGCGCTGCTTCTGACGAACAGATTACCTTAAAGGTTATTGACTGGAGCGACAGCACCAAGGCCCGCAGAGAAGAATTCCATAAAAAATTTATGGAAGAAAATCCCAATATCACCATTGAGTATACCGTATTAACTGCCGATCAGTTTAAGGAAACTGTAGTTTCTGCTATTAAGGCAGGAAATGCGCCGGACTTATTCCCGATTCCATCTGGAATGAAGTTAAGTACCGTATTAGATGAAAACTGGTTTATGCCGTTAAATGATTATGTAACAGAGGACTTTTTAAACTCTTTTGCAGACGGAGCATTAAATGAGGGCATTACCAGCATGGACGGAAAAGTATACGTGCTTCCAGAATCTGCAAATATTATTAATACATTAATGTTCTACAATAAAACAGTCCTGACCGATGCAGGCGTAGACGTTGAGAATCTTCCAAAGACCTGGAGCGAGTTTATCGATGTCTGCAAGCAGGTAACAGAAGCTGGAAAAGGCAAATATTTTGGAATTATTGACAGCGGCGCACAGACCAACCGTCTGGAACTGGCTCTTCGTTCCCTGGCCAGCTTAGACGGCGCAAAGTGCAGCGATATTTCCCAGATGATCTTAGTAGACGGACAGAATACCATGAATACCCAGGCGATGCAGAATGCGTTTGAGTTCTATGATACTCTAGTAAAGGAAGGATGTTTCCATCCAAACTCCGTATCCATGAAGGCTCCTGAGGCAAGAGCGCTGTTTGCGCAGAACCAGGCTGCATTTATTATCCAGGGCGCATGGTGTATCTCTACCTGGCGTCAGGAAAATCCGGATTTAGATTTTGGCGTTATGGCTCTGCCAGTTCCGGATGACGGCATGAAGGGCAAACTTCCTTATATTGGAGCACAGCCATGGATGGGCATTTCTTCTCAGTGCGAGCATCCGGAAGCAGCAGCAAAATACCTGATGGCTCTGTATTCTGAAGATTATCAGGCAGGTCTGGTAGAAGACGGCGGTTTCGTTTCTGTTATTGATTCTGTTAACAAAGAGCACATGACCGATCCGGCTATGTTAGAGTACTACCAGATTAACAATGAGCAGGCTGCTCTTGCTCCAGACCCAATCGTAGCAAATCCAGATACAGCTGCTGTATATGCACAGGCTGCTTCCATTTCTCCAAATCTTGGCGAAATTGCACAGGGAGTGTTAGCCCAGAATATTGATTACAAAGCAGAACTTCAGACATTATCTGAAAAGACCCAGGAAGAGTGGATGCGCGCAATCGACGCGGCAAAAGAAGCCGGCGCAGATGTAAGTGCAGAAGATTTTGAGTTTACAAACTGGGATCCAATGGAAAATTATACAAAAGACTTGTATGAAGCCAGATAAGTAAAAGAAAAAGGCTGTATACAACAGGAGTCTGCCGCATGGTTTGTGCGGCAGACTTTTTGCTGTACGGAAAAAAGAAATGTCCGATAAAACAAAAGACCTGGGATTGTGATATCCCAGATCTTTTTATGAATTTAAATCCTGATTAATCTAAAACTGTATAGCCGTAGCTGTTTACGATAGCGTCCAGTTTGACGCCAGCCTTGCAGTCTGGGCAGTTGTCCGGCTCAGAAAGTCTAAAGCCTTCCAGATCAGAAGCCTCGAATACGGAGTTGACCGGATGTCCTTCAATCTCGCTGATAGCGGAGAAAATACAGGAAATACCTTCTACAATGCCGCCGTAGGAAGAAATGCAGCGGAGACTCTTTGCAATGGTATGTCCAGACATTGCGGTAGCTAAAACAACCAGAACGTGTTTGCCCTTTAACATTGGCTTAATGTTTTCACGCACTACCATCTGACCGGCGGAGTCAAACTCTGGAGTCAGAATGTAGGTGGTTTTGTGGGTATTGGTAGTAGCAATTCCTACTTTTGAGAGTTCCTTTGCAACGTAAGCGCCAATGGTTTCACAGCCATCCATGCAGATAATCGTATCAATCGGAGCCTTGGTTGCGTTGGCAGCAGCCATTTGATTTACCATTTCGGAGGCAACACCGATAACAGGACTTAAATTTACGCGCCTAATGTATTTTTCAACAATTGCCTTAGCAACTTCTTCTGCATTGCACTGACGCATTTTTAAATCAGTCATGTCAATGTAATAATTGATATGGAACCGATCAGAAGAAAAATGGCCTTTTGTTACTTTTAATGCAAGATCAGGGTGCTCTTTGGAATAAATCTTAATTGCTTTACCCATACTCATGTGGAAAACCTCCTTAGCGTATTCAAAATTATGTTATTAACAAGCATCTGAATTTATTATACTGGATAGATTGGTCAAAAAATATAACTGAGGTTAAGTTTTGTGAAAAAAATATCCATTTTTTCCGGATTACTCAAAATGGTAGGCTTCTAAAAGCTGGTTTTTGATATGCCACAATTCATGGGAAAGGTCGACATGAACTTTGTGGGGATTAACCAGACGACGGGACTCATCCCATAAAGTATCCAGTTCTTTTTTGCAGTAAGCCTGAATATCCATAACGGCAGGAGATTCATAAACGCATTCCCCGTGAAGGAATACTGGAACCATCAGATCACGGATAGCATAGCTGTGAGGCGCCAGATGGGTCTTTTTCCAGGTCTGGACCGGATCAAAAAGCAGCAGAGAGTTGTTTTCGTCAAACTGTTCATGGGTCAGGCAGATTAAATCGGCGATGATTTTTCCGGTTTCTTTGTTGTAAATTCGTTTAATGGTCTTGTCGCCTGGGTTGGTAATTTTTTCCACATTTTCAGAAAGCTTAATCTTTGGAATGAATTTGCCGGTGGCTTTATCGCGGATAGCAGCCAGCTTATATACGCCGCCAAAGGATGGGCAGTCCTTGGATGTAATCAGATTGGTGCCGACGCCCCAGGAATTAATGGTAGCGCCCTGAAGCTTCAGGCTGTTGATCAGCTCTTCATCCAGGTCGTTGGACGCGGAGATGACAGCATCCGGAAATCCGGCAGCATCCAGCATCTTTTTCGCTTCTTTCGACAGATAAGCCAGGTCGCCGCTGTCTAAGCGGATGCCGTAGAATGGCATAGGAATGCCGGCTTCGCGCATTTCTGTAAAGACTTTGATGGCATTGGGAACGCCGGAATTTAAGGTGTCATAGGTGTCTACCAGCAAAATGCAGGCAGAAGGATAGAGCTTTGCATAAGTACGGAACGCAGTCAGCTCATCTGGGAAACTCATAATCCAGCTATGGGCATGGGTTCCTTTAATCGGCACATTGAACATTTTGCCGCAGAGCACATTGGAAGTACCGATACATCCGGCAATCATGGCCGCACGTGCGCCGTAAACGCCGGCATCCGGTCCCTGGGCGCGGCGCAGACCAAATTCCATGACGCCATCTCCCTGGGCGGCATGGACAATACGGGAAGTTTTGGTCGCAATCAGGCTCTGGTGGTTAATAATGGTTAAAAGCGCAGTTTCGATTAACTGTGCTTCCATGATAGGAGCAATTACTTTGACCAGAGGCTCTCTTGGGAATACAACCGTTCCTTCTGGAATCGCGTAAATATCGCCGGAAAATTTGAAATTAGCCAGATATTCCAGAAAATCTTCTCCAAAGATTCCCAGACTGCGGAGATATTCCACGTCTTCCTGGTCAAAGTGGAGGTTTTTAATATAATCAATGACCTGATCCAGACCGGCGCAGATCGCAAATCCATTGCCGCAGGGGTTGTTGCGGTAAAACATATCAAAAATAACGGTTTCGTTGGCATCCTTTTCTTTGAAATATCCCTGCATCATGGTTAGTTCATAAAAATCCGTAAGCAGTGTTAAATTTTGCTGATTCATAATTGCTCCTTCTCCCTAGTAGTTTTTTAGATGTTTCCTTATTATACCATGAGTAATCAAAATAACAAATAGATTGATAAAAAAATAACAAAAAAGAACGCAGGGAGCTAGAACCATCATGGCAAAACAGGAAAATCAGAAACTTTCCGGTAAAGCTGGCGGCTTAACACGCAGGCGGTAATGGTTACCAGAATTTCCAGAACGCTGTTTACGATCCCGCAGACAAGCAGAAGAACCATGCTGACGGCAAAAGAACCCCATAGAATCCACATCAGGCTCCGGAAACGGGCCGGCTGCGCCCGATAATAGCTGTGAATTAGAAGAACCAGGCAGGTAAAAAGAGAGACGCTGGAGATAAGGGCGCAGAAAACGTGCATTCTGGCCTGCAGAGGAAGGTCGGAAGGCGTGTATGGAAGAATGACGGTAGCAACCAGAAAAAAGAGCGCCTGGTTTAAAAGAAAAAAGCAGAGCGTTCTGCGGCTGGCTCTTTTGTGCCTGGACTGGGGGTGGGAAAAGGGAGCTTTCCCGATGACTGGAAACAACATACGGTACAATGTGGTGCTTAATAAAATAGCCCAGACAGAAAAACGGTTTTTCTGTTCCTCCAGACTGCCGATGACGGAAAAGTTGCTGGAAAACAAGTCGGTTTCCCGTACAAACAGCAGGGTATAAAGGGGAATGACCAGATAAGATAAAATCGAAAGAATCATGCTGCGCCTCCTGTTTTTTGCAGAAAAAAGAATCAATTATTCTTATTGTTTTACACATCGTCCAAAATATGTATCTAAAAATCATGGAAAATGCATAAAAAGCCTTGGAAAGTCCTGTTTTCCTTGACTTTTGGTACTGGATTTCCTATAATAAGGATTGCTACAAGAAAAAAGACTTAGATGGAGACAGTAAGGCTGACCAAACGCTTCAGCGAGCCGGAGATGGTGAAAGACCGGTGTTAGTAGGGCAGTTCCAAAGATCACTCCGGAGTCGCTGGCTGAAAGAATCGTATCTGTAAGCTAAGCCGTATTTCCTACGTTATCGGGAACTCATATAACAGTATGCAGAAAATGGGTGGTACAGCGAAGTGCGCTTCGTCCCTTTGCGGGACGGAGCTTTTTTATTTTCTGCTCAGCATTTACAATTGATTGGAGGAAGCGTCATGTATGAGAAAGTATCTACAAACATGAATTTTGTAGAGCGAGAGAAAAAAATCGAAAAGTTTTGGAAAGATGAAAATATCTTTGAAAAAAGTATTGAGAGCCGGAAAAAGGGAACGCCGTATGTGTTTTATGACGGACCGCCTACTGCCAACGGAAAGCCCCACATTGGCCATGTACTGACCCGCGTTATCAAGGATATGATTCCAAGATACCGTACCATGAAGGGCTATATGGTTCCGAGAAAAGCCGGATGGGATACCCATGGCCTTCCAGTTGAACTGGAAGTAGAAAAAATGCTGGGATTAGACGGCAAAGAGCAGATTGAACAGTATGGTTTAGAGCCGTTTATTGAACACTGCAAGGAAAGCGTCTGGAAATATAAGGGAATGTGGGAAGATTTTTCCTCTACCGTTGGTTTCTGGGCAGATATGGACAATCCATATGTTACCTACCATGACGACTATATTGAGTCTGAATGGTGGGCATTAAAGCAGATTTGGGAAAAGGGCCTGTTATACAAGGGATTTAAGATTGTACCTTACTGCCCGCGCTGCGGTACCCCGCTGTCGTCCCACGAGGTAGCGCAGGGATATAAAGACGTGAAAGAGCGTTCTGCCATCGCCCGTTTTAAGGTAAAAGGCGAGGATGCGTATATTCTGGCATGGACCACGACTCCATGGACCCTTCCAAGCAACGTGGCGCTGTGCGTCAACCCTGATGAAGATTACGTAAAGGTACAGTCTGCAGACGGATACGTTTATTATCTGGCACAGGCGTTATGCGATACCGTATTGGGATCTCTGGCAGACAAAGATTCTGATAAACCGGCTTATGAAATCCTGGAAACTTACAAAGGAAAAGAACTGGAATATAAAGAGTACGAGCCGTTGTTTGACTGTGCGCTGGGAATCTGCGAAAAGCAGCATAAGAAAGCCTATTATGTGACCTGCGATACCTACGTTACCTTAACAGACGGTACCGGCGTGGTTCATATTGCCCCTGCATTTGGTGAAGACGACGCCAATGTAGGCCGTAAGTACGACCTGCCGTTCGTCCAGCTGGTAGACGGAAAAGGCGAGATGACGAAAGAAACTCCTTATGCAGGCGTATTCTGCAAAAAGGCAGATCCGATGGTATTGGAGGATCTGGACAAAAAGGGACTGCTGTTCTCCGCACCCAAATTTGAACACAGTTATCCTCACTGCTGGCGCTGCGGCACTCCTCTGATTTACTATGCAAGAGAATCCTGGTTCATCAAGATGACTGCAGTAAAAGAAGATTTAATCCGCAACAACAACACCATTAACTGGATTCCGGAATCCATCGGAAAAGGCCGCTTTGGCGACTGGCTGGAAAACATCCAGGACTGGGGGATTTCCAGAAACCGTTACTGGGGTACTCCTTTAAACATCTGGGAATGTGAATGCGGAAAGCAGATGGCTATCGGCAGCAGAGAAGAATTAAAATCATTAAGCAAAAATTATCCGGAAGGCGGCGTAGAGCTTCACCGTCCATTTATCGATCAGGTTACCATTACCTGTCCGGACTGCGGCAAAGAGATGCACAGAGTTCCAGAAGTAATTGACTGCTGGTTTGACTCCGGAGCTATGCCATTTGCACAGCATCATTATCCATTTGAAAACAAAGAACTGTTTGAATCCCAGTTTCCTGCCCAGTTTATTTCTGAGGCAGTAGACCAGACAAGAGGATGGTTCTACTCTCTGTTGGCAGAATCTACCCTGCTGTTTAATAAGGCTCCTTATGAGAATGTAATCGTTCTGGGACACGTTCAGGATGAAAACGGCCAGAAGATGAGTAAGAGCAAGGGAAATGCGGTCGACCCGTTTGACGCGTTAGAGACTTACGGAGCAGATGCAATCCGCTGGTATTTCTACATCAACAGCGCTCCGTGGCTTCCAAACCGCTTCCATGGAAAAGCAGTTATGGAAGGACAGAGAAAGTTTATGGGAACCCTGTGGAATACCTATGCGTTCTTTGTACTGTATGCGAACATTGACAATTTTGACGCCTCCAAATATACCTTAGAATATGATAAGCTGCCGGTTATGGACAAATGGCTGCTTTCCAAAGTCAACTCTATGGTAAAAGCAGTGGATAATTATCTGGGCAATTATCAGATTCCAGAGGCAGCAAGAGCTCTTCAGGAATTTGTAGACGATATGAGCAACTGGTATGTCAGAAGAAGCCGCGAGCGTTTCTGGGCAAAGGGAATGGAGCAGGATAAGATCAACGCGTATATGACCCTTTATACAGCGCTGGTAACCATGGCAAAGACGGCTGCGCCTATGATTCCGTTTATGACAGAAGACATTTACCAGAACCTGGTCAGAAGCATCGATAAAGACGCTCCGGAAAGCATCCATCTGTGCGACTTCCCAACAGTAAAGGAAAAATGGATTGATGAAAAGCTGGAAGCAGACATGGACGAAGTATTAAAGATTGTGGTACTGGGACGAGCTGCCAGAAATACCGCAAATATCAAGAACCGTCAGCCAATTGCAAGAATGTTTGTAAAAGCAGATCACGAACTGTCTGAGTTCTACCAGGAGATTATCGAAGACGAATTAAATGTAAAAACCGTAGAGTTTACAGATGACGTCCGCGCATTTACTTCCTATACCTTTAAACCTCAGTTAAAGACCGTAGGTCCAAAGTATGGAAAGCAGTTAGGGGCAATCCGCCAGGCGCTTTCTTCCTTAGACGGCAACGAAGCGATGGATACCTTAAATGAAAAAGGCGCTCTTACCTTTGAATTTGACGGAACAGAAGTCGTTCTGACGGAGGAAGACCTGCTGATCGATATGGCTCAGAAGGAAGGATTTGTTACAGAAAAAGATAATTATGTAACAGTTGTATTGGATACCAATCTGACGCCGGAACTGATTGAAGAAGGCTTTGTCCGCGAGATTGTCAGCAAGATTCAGACCATGCGTAAGGAAGCAGGTTTTGAAGTAATGGATCACATTCGGGTATTCCAGGATGAAAATGACAAGATTGCAGATCTGTTAAAGGTTCATGGCGATGAAATCAAGGGAGAAGTAATGGCTGACAGCATTTCTCTCGGACAGATGGGCGGATATGCCAAGGAATGGAATATTAATGGCGAGAAAGTGATGCTGGGAGTAGAAAAACTGACCAGCTAAGATTTAGGAGGAAAAGGATTCATGAATCAGGGATTTGATAAGGAGACATTTAAAAAAGCGGTCATTTACAATGTTAAAAACCTGTTCCGCAAAACGGTAGAGGACGCGACAAAGGAGCAGATGTTCCAGGCAGTGTCCTATGCGGTAAAAGATGTGATTATTGATGAATGGATTGCAACTCACAAGACTTACGAGAAGGAAGATGTCAAGACTGTTTACTACCTTTCTATGGAGTTTTTAATGGGCCGCGCCCTGGGCAACAATATTATTAATATCTGTGCGCAGAAGGAAATCAAAGAAGTATTAGAAGAGTTAGGCATGGATTTAAATGTAATTGAGGATCAGGAGCCGGATGCAGCGCTTGGAAACGGCGGCTTAGGCCGTCTGGCTGCCTGCTTCTTAGACTCTTTAGCAACCCTGGGCTATCCTGCATACGGCTGCGGCATCCGTTACCGTTACGGTATGTTTAAGCAGAAAATCGAAAACGGTTATCAGAAGGAAGTGCCAGATGACTGGTTAAAGAATGGAAACCCATTTGAGGTACGCAGAGCCGAATATGCAACAGAAGTTAAATTTGGCGGTTATGTAGAACCCCAGTGGGATGGCAAGAGAAACCACTTTGTACAAAAGGGCTACCAGTCCGTTATGGCAGTTCCTTATGATATGCCGGTAGTAGGCTACGGCAACAACGTAGTAAATACGCTTCGCGTCTGGGATGCACAGCCTGTGGAAGTGTTCCGCTTAGACGAGTTTGACAAAGGAAACTACCAGAAGGCAGTGGAGCAGGAGAACTTGGCAAAGACCATTGTTGAGGTATTATATCCAAACGATAATCATTATGCAGGAAAAGAACTGCGTCTGCGCCAGCAGTATTTCTTTATCTCTGCCAGCGTACAGCAGGCAGTTGCAAAGTACATGGAGCACCATGATGATGTGCGCAAGTTCTATGAAAAGAACGTATTCCAGTTAAATGATACCCATCCGACTGTAGCAGTAGCAGAGTTAATGAGAATCCTGTTAGACGATTACAACTTAGAGTGGGATGAGGCATGGGAAGTTACCACTAAGACCTGTGCTTATACCAACCACACCATTATGGCGGAAGCTCTGGAAAAATGGCCGATTGAGCTGTTCTCCAGACTGCTTCCAAGAATTTACCAGATTATCGAAGAAATTAACCGCCGCTTCATTGCTGCGATCGAGGCTGCTTATCCTGGCAATCACGAAAAAGTGCGCAAGATGGCGATTATCTACGACGGTCAGGTAAAGATGGCTCACCTGGCAATTGCAGGAAGCTTTTCTGTAAACGGTGTTGCAAGACTGCACACTGAGATTTTAAAGCATCAGGAATTAAAAGATTTCTATGAAATGATGCCGGATAAGTTCAATAACAAGACCAACGGCATTACCCAGAGAAGATTCCTTCTTCATGGAGATCCGCTGCTTGCTGACTGGGTAACCGGAAAGATTGGCGATGAGTGGATTACTAACCTGCCTCACATCAAGAAGCTTGCAATTTATGCAGATGATGAGAGAAGCCAGCAGGAATTTATGAATATTAAGTACCAGAACAAGATCCGTCTGGCAAAATACATCAAGGAGCACAACGGAATTGAAGTAAATCCACGTTCTATCTTTGATGTTCAGGTAAAACGTCTTCACGAGTACAAGCGCCAGCTTTTAAACATCCTGCATGTGATGTATCTGTATAATCAGTTAAAGGACAATCCAAACCTGGATATGGTTCCAAGAACCTTTATCTTTGGCGCAAAAGCAGCAGCCGGATATAAGGTTGCAAAGCTGACCATCAAGTTAATCAACGCAGTTGCTGACGTAATCAACAATGATAAGACCATCAACGGCAAGATTAAAGTGGTATTTATTGAAGACTACAGAGTTTCCAATGCAGAAATTATTTTTGCAGCAGCCGATGTCAGCGAGCAGATTTCCACTGCCAGCAAAGAGGCATCCGGTACCGGCAACATGAAGCTGATGTTAAACGGTGCTCTGACTTTAGGAACTATGGACGGTGCCAACGTTGAGATCGTAGAAGAAGTAGGCGAAGAAAATGCCTTTATTTTCGGTATGTCTTCTGACGAAGTCATCAACTATGAGAACAACGGCGGCTACAATCCAATGGATATTTTCAACAATGACCAGGAGATCCGCCGCGTGCTGATGCAGTTGATCAACGGTTATTATTCTCCTCAGGATCCGGAGCTGTTCCGCCCAATCTACAACTCTCTGCTTAACACCCAGAGCAGCGATAAGGCAGACCGCTACTTTATCTTAAAGGACTTCCGTTCTTACGCAGAAGCCCACGAAAAGATTGACAAAGCGTACCGCGATGAAAAGTGGTGGGCAAAGGCAGCGATTTTAAACGTAGCCTGCGCCGGCAAGTTTACTTCCGACCGGACCATTGAAGAATACGTTCATGACATCTGGAAATTAGAAAAGGTAAAAGTTGAACTGTAAGTAAAAAAATCCCCTTAAGAGGCTGAGGCAGCTGCCAATGCCCTTAAGGGGATTTTTTGTGTCAAGATTTAGCAGATAGCTGTGATTTATTTGGAAAATCGAGGCGGGGGGCGGTATAGGAGCGTGGCAGACAGGAGAAGAAAGTGATTCAGTAAATCTTGTAAAAGTAAGAGATTCCATTTATACTGGAAGAAACAGTAAGCGAAAAGAGAGGAATTACCATTGAAAGAACTGCAAAAAAGTAGAAAACAGAATAGAGTGGAGAAAAAAAAGCCTGTTGCTCCTAAGAAGTCTGGCGCTTCTTCGAAGTCTCTTTGTCCGGTGGAAAAGCGCTGCGGAAGCTGCCAGTACCTTCATCTGACGTATCCGCAGCAGCTGAAGGTAAAGGAAGAAAAGCTAAAGGAGCTTTTAAAAGGAATCTGTCCGGTAAAAGGGATGCTGGGAATGGAACATCCCTACCATTACCGGAATAAGGTGCATTCCATCTTTGGCTGCGACCGGAAAGGCCATCCGGTTTCCGGCATTTACGAAGAGGGAACCCATAACATTGTGCCGGTAAAAACCTGTCTGATTGAAGATCAGAAGGCAGATGAAATCTTAGAAACCATCCGTCAGCTTCTCCCCAGCTTTAAAATCCGTCATTACGATGAAGATACCGGATTCGGCCTTTTGCGCCATGTGCTGATTAAGAGAGGATTTGCGACGAACCAGATTATGGTGGTGCTAGTTACAGCTTCTCCAGTATTCCCGTCTAAAAACAATTTTGTAAAGGCTCTTTTAAGCCGCCACCCAGAGATTACCACAGTCATCCAGAACATCAACGGAAGGGGAACCAGTATGGTTCTGGGAGAAAAAGAACACGTTCTTTACGGTCCAGGCTATATTGAAGATGAATTATGCGGCTGTACCTTCCGGATTTCTTCGAAATCTTTTTATCAGGTAAATCCGGTTCAGACAGAGGTGCTTTACCGTAAGGCCATAGAGCTGGCAGGACTAACAGGAAGGGAAACCGTAATCGACGCATATTGCGGCATTGGAACCATTGGAATCATTGCCAGCAGACAGGCCAAAAAGGTGATTGGCGTAGAGCTAAATCCGGATGCAGTCCGCGACGCTGTAAAAAATGCGAAACGGAACAATGTGAATAATATTTCATTTTACTGCAATGACGCCGGAAAGTTTATGGTAAAAATGGCGGCAGAAAAGCAGAAAGCCGATGTTGTCATCATGGATCCTCCAAGAAGCGGAAGCACCAGGGAGTTTATGAATTCTATAGCAGTTTTGAACCCAAGCCGGATTGTCTATGTGTCCTGCGGCCCAGATACGCTGGCAAGAGATTTACGCTATTTCAAGACACTTGGTTACGAAGCAAAAGAAGCTTGGGGAGTTGATTTGTTTCCGTGGACGAGGCACACAGAATGTATTGTGAAACTGTCGTATTGCGGAGAGAGACGAAAATTCTGATAAAACACAATAGATTATGAGACAGGAAGCAGAAGATGCAGACGGGTAAGGTATTCGGTGAAAGCTGAGAAAGAAAAAGGGGAAAGACTAAAATGATCATACAAACAGGAATGCGGACAGATATTCCGGCATTTTATTCCAAATGGCTGATAAATAGAATAAGGCAGGGATTTGTGCTTGTACGCAATCCGTATAACCCAATGCAGGTAACCAGATACCGTCTTTCGCCGGATGTAGTGGATCTGATCGTGTTTTGTACAAAAAATCCGGAGCCTATGCTGACGTATATGGAGATTTTGAAGCCATATGGACAGTATTGGTTTGTAACCATTACGCCCTACGGAAGAGACATAGAACCAAATGTACCGGAAAAAGAAAAGGTCATGGATGATTTCAAACGATTGTCAAACCTTGTGGGAGTGGACAGCGTGGCGTGGAGATATGATCCGATTTTTGTGGATAGCGTTTATTCCATAGAGAGCCATTTGGAAGTATTTGAAAAAATGGCCGCAACGCTTTCTGGTTACACAAAAACCTGTATTATCAGCTTTATTGATATTTATAAGAAGGTAGAGCGGAACTTTCCGAAGGCAAGAGAAGTATCTCCAAAAGACAGAATCCTTCTTGGAAAAGAGATGATACGGATTGCGAAGCAGTATGGAATGGTGTTGAAGACCTGTGCAGAAGGAGACGAACTGGCGCCTTATGGAGCAGACTGTACAGGCTGTATGACGGTAAGGACGTTTGAAACGGCGCTTCATGCAAATCTGGATGTGCCCAAGAAAAAGAATAACCAGCGAAATGGGCAGTGCGCCTGCCTGTTGGGGGTGGATATAGGAGCGTATGATACCTGTGGACATTTGTGTAAATATTGTTATGCAAATACAGATGCGGTGCTTGTGAAAGAAAATATGAGAGCGCATGATCCGGCGTCTCCATTTTTGCTGGGCGGTTCTATGCCGGAAGATGTTATACATGAGGCACAGCAGAAAAGCTGGATAGATGGTCAGATGAGGCTGGATATATGCAGAGAAAGTTTTGTTTCTTATTGAACTGCAGGGGACTTTTTCGTATAATATTTAGTAACTGGCAGAGTTTTCTAAGAAGAAATGAGGTGCTTTGTGTCTCTGATTGAAATTTCTATTAAAAATTATAAATCTGTAGGCAGCTGCGTATTCCGGATCAATGGCGTTACTGCCCTTTTAGGAGAAAATGGAACGGGGAAAAGCAACATTCTTTCTGCTATCAGATATTTTTATAATCATTTAATTTATCGGTCAGAGTCAGACGATATTTTTGATCATAATAACCGGCTGAATAATCGGGTAGAAATAGCGCTGACTTATGATTTGGGACGTCTGAAACGATATGCCCGCGCAAATCTTAAGGATGAAGATACCAGATATTCCAGCTATTATGAAAAAATTATCGGAATATCTTCAGAAGATATTGTGACTGTGCGGATGGTTAAGATTCGCGATATGCCAATCCGTTGGAGTCATAATGCGGAGATAAGAAAGCTAATAGCCGGTCTTTTTCCCATCTATTTTGTAGATGCAAGGCAGATAGATTTAGTAAATTGGGACATACTTTGGAAGCATATCGGCGATTTAATGAAACTGGAAAATACTGTGGGCAAAGAACTCAGGGAGAAACTGAAGGCCTCTATCGAAGATTCAAGCAGTCAATTAAAGGCTCGCATGGGACGGTTAGAAGACGGGTTTGAAAAACAGAATGTGAAGATTGCCCAGTATTCCAAGAATGAATTTGCGGCAATCTTATCAAAAGTTTATTTTTCAGGGGAACAATATCAGTTTGATGAAAATTATTTATCCGAGTTTTCCAATGGAACAAATGCGTTCAATTTTACGCGGCTATTTATTTATATTTTAAAGCTGATTGCAGAGACAAAGATGAAAGAACCTGTAATCATACTGGATGAGCCGGAAATTTCTTTACATAACAATATGATAGATAATTTGACGGAGATATTTTATCAATGCAGGTATTATGTAGGATTTTTAATTGCGACTCATTCAGCAAGACTGGTTCGGAATATTTTGACTCAGGATAATGGAGACAACCAGTTATATCAGGTTTACCGTAAGGGAGAGGAAACTTTGCTTTCCTGTTTCCAGATGTTTCGTCAGAATGCAGAACAGCGGGAGCGATATTTTATTACGGATCAACACGTCAGTACGTATTTTGCAAAGGCTCTTTTTCTGGTGGAAGGAGAGACGGAATTAGAAGTGTTTCAAAGCCGTTTCCTAAGAGCAATTTTTCCACGAATGAAACAGGTGGAGATAATCAAAGGAATGAGTGATGACGTGGTATATCGTATTGTTTCTCCGAAAGACAGAGGGTGTCATATCCCCACAATGATTCTTTTGGATATGGATAAGATTTATACTTATCCAGAAAAGCTAAAGACAAAGTATTTTGATATGTGCAGTACGGGAGAAAATTATTACTTTTTTAAAAAGAAGGACAACTCTTTTTCGTCCAGAGCTTGTTTGGCGGCCAGAAGACACCGTATTTATCAGATGGCTGAAAAATGTAAATTTCACTATGTAAAGCCTTTTTATCTGGCGGCAGATGAAAACTATAGGGAATTTATTAGGCTGATTCAAGATTATTTTAAGCAATATGGGATATTTACAGCTGCTACAACCATTGAAGGAATGCTGGTAACAGAGGAAAATTTATTCATGTTTTTGTCCTTTTTAAAAGAATATTTTCCCAAGCAGTATAAAAATATTTATCCGTTTGACAGAACTCTTGTCAAGAAAGAGGAAGAACTCACATTTATTCGTCTGCTTCTGGGAGGAGAATGCGACTATGGAATGCGATATAAATGGATTAAAAATAACACACAGTCCATGAATGCAGGGATTCAAAAACTGCTGGAGGAAAATAAGATTTCTAAAACTTCATGGGCGGCTGACTGGCTGCGGTTTTATTTCTGTTGTAAGACGGGATTAAAAGGAAGGCCAGAAGAGCTGGAACGCTTTTTAAGGGAAATTGAGAAGCCGGACAGGAAGGAATGCATAAAGAATAGTTTTGAACGGGATTTTCCAGAACTGGGAGAATTGATGAATATGATTTGCCGGATGGTTGCAGGATAGAAAAACTGATAGACAGCACACAAGAAAATAAAGGCGGGCAGCAATTTGTTCTCGATACTAGCGTAGAGGCAAACCCTGAGGGAGCGACAGTTCCATAAACCAGGGTGAAAATGTTACTTTTTGACTGTGGAACGAACAGACAGATACAGAGTCTGCTCAATTATTAAACACCATACGAATTTTTAAGACAGTGCCCGCCAGATGTGATGGAAAAATGAAAAAAATATACGGATGGAATTATTATTGTGAAAAGATTCTAAGGAAAAATGAAAGCTATATAGAGAATAGTCTGGAAATAAAAGAAAAAAGTTATGTTTCTTTTGAGATGAGAGATAGAGGAAAGGTAAGAGAGATTCATCAGGTGGATCGGGAAAGTGGATTGTATCAGCTTCAGAACAATCTGAATAAAAATCTGCTGTCCAGAATTCCGCTATCTAAAGCAGCGGTAGGTTTTGTAAAAGGAAAAAGCTACCAGGAATATTTGCGGCCTCATTGCGGAAAACGTTTTCATATGCGACTGGATATTCGCCATTTTTTTGATAATGTGACGGAAGAGCAGGTAGTAAAAAGTCTGGAAGAATTTGTTCAGGATGAAGAAATTCGTATAAATATCGGTCAGATTACGACACTGAACGGTTGTCTTCCCCAGGGGGCAGTCACTTCTCCAGCTATGTCCAATATTGTTTTCCGGCAGATTGACCAACGAATTTTAAAATATTGTCAGGCGATCCGAACGGTAAAAAAGGAAAGAAATATCGAATATGATGATATTATTTATACGCGATATGCAGATGATATGATGTTTTCAAGCGACTATCTGGATTTTCGGAAAAAATTGTCCTTTTATAAAATGATCAAATACATTTTATTGGAAAATGGTTTTCACCTGAATTACGATAAAACCTATATGACGGAAGGGGAAATTTCGTTATCTGGTTTTGTAGTGGGAGGAGAGGAGTACAAAGGTGTGGTACGGCCTTCCAGAACGCGTATGAAAGAGATTAACCGGATGCTGAATTACTTTGATGAAAGAGAAAACCATAGATGGCTCTTCTTATCAGGTAAATGTGGAAAAGGTAAAGGATCCTCAGGTAGTAGATAAAATAAACGCGCTATTTCCTATGGGGCAATTTGTACGGTTTCATAATAAAAAGTCAGTAATTAACTATCTTTGCGGTTATCGGGCGTTTTTGATCACTTTTTTAAAAGGGGAAAGTGATGAAACATCTCAACTAAGGGCGTTAAAACGGAAGATAGGAAATTTGGAAAAGTTAATTGACCAGTGCCAGAGATGGTGGTTTGGATTTGAATAAAAATCCATAAAACTTGAAACGTGTTTCTTTTACGGAGGATAATGGAGATGGACGGAGCAAGAGTCAGACAGTTTATGGAAAATGAAGTAGAAGCAATGCTAAAGACGTATGAACAATTTCAGATTTTGATACCGGCAGAAGGAAAAAACGGAGCAGCTCATCCAGGCGAGGATGGGATATATGTGGAAGCGCTGCTGAAAGGTTATATTGAAAAATTTCTTCCAAAAGGATTGGAAGTGCTAACTGGCTTTATTCTTCGTCCTGCGGTAAAGACCGGAAAAGGGAAAAGCGAGAGGAGGAAGGATGCGGATACGCACTCTTCCCAGCTGGATTTGATCATCTATGATTCCGCTTCTTATCCAGTATTTCTTAGAATGGAGAATCATGTGATTGTTCCTCCAGAGGGAGTAATCGGCGTGATATCGGTAAAAAAGAATCTCTATTTCTCTCAAGTAGATGAGGAAATAAAAGCGTTGGAACAAGTAGGACAATTATGTACAGGAAAGAATGCCATGGGACAGGAGGTCAAGGGACCATTTTAGCATTAGTGGCGATGGACACAGCAGAAAGCGGAACGCTGGAAACACAGGGAAAAAAGATGTTTGAGCGCTTGGAAAAGATTTTTGCCCAAACGGGTACGAACCGATATGATTGGTTTCCTGGATATATAGGAGTTTTAAATCAGTGGTCTGTTTATAAAGCAGCGCCTAAGAAAGCAGATAAAGAAATCGAAAAGAAGGCTAAGTATTGTTTTTATAAGCATAAGAAAAGTGAAAAATATCTGGGATTTTCTCTGATCATCAATGGAATTTTGAATGTTTACTATGATAAAACAAGAGGAAATGAAAGGCGGCTTGGATTTGCACTTTTGAGTTCCGGAAGAGGCTATGACGAAAAATTAGGAGAAATACCTTACCAAAAAGAACATGGAGATCGAAAGTTAAAAAATATGGGTAACATCAACCGAAGATAAATACTAATAAGTCTTCTTTCCGTTTTTAGACGTATATTGTCGGGAAATGTCGATACTAAAATAAGAATAGTTGAGATATTTTTTCGTTATACTTATTTAAACGGACAGAATAAGGCTAATCTGTCTGGTGTATTTAGTCCGACTAAGATACCAGTTAAAACCAGAGGGGCTTTGTTTTGGCCGGAAGTGTCTGAAAACGAAAAGGAGACGTTGGTATGGACGAAGATTTTATCCGGAAACGCATTACAGAGCTGCGAACAGCCCGAAATATTTCAGAATATAAAATAAGTACAGACTTAGGATTCAGCAAAGGATACATTCAAAGCATTACATCAGGACGTTCCCTCCCTTCCCTGCCAGCTCTGCTGGATATTTGTGATTATTTCGATATTACGCTGAAAGACTTTTTTGACGAAGGAGTCGAGCCGGAATCGCCGTTGATTCTGAAAATTCTGAAAAATTTAAAGGGGCTTCCGGAAGAAAATATGGCTGCGTTGGTAAATCTGACAGATAAGTACCAATTTTATCGAATTCAGAAAGAACGGATGCTGTCCAGGAGAAGATGACAAATAGACATTGCTGGAGGAGGAAATGGATAAGGCAATCTTATATATTCATGGAAAAGGCGGCAGCCCGAAAGAAGCATCGTATTATAAACCGTTATTTAGAGAGTATGATGTAATTGGTTTTGATTATAAGTCACAGTCGCCTCAGGAAGCAGAAAAAGAATTTCCAGAATTACTGGATGGGTTTTGTCAAACCTACAAATCTGTGACAATCATTGCAAACAGCATAGGAGCATTCTTTGCAATGAATACTTTGGCAGATAAAAAAATAGAAAAAGCATACTTTATTTCTCCGGTTGTAGATATGGAAAATCTGATTGGAAATATGATGCTATGGGCCAATGTAACAGAAGATAAGTTGCGGGAACAGAAAGAAATCCAGACGTCTTTTGGAGAAACTCTTTCCTGGGACTATCTTTGTTATGTAAGAGAACATCCCATAATATGGAACATTCCAACCCATATTCTATATGGAGAAAAGGATAATCTGACATCGTATGAAACAATTTCCAGATTCGCAGATAAAATCGGAGCAACTCTTACGGTTATGAAAAATGGAGAGCATTGGTTTCATACGAAAGAACAGATGGATTTTCTCTCGGACTGGATTACGGCGAGTTTTTTGCAAAATGGGAAGATATGAAAATGTGAGATCCTTTAAATAGGTTTTCTTTCAAATAAATACGATTTTGGATAAGGAAGGGTAAGAAGTCTGGAATTCAGACGGCTTATCCTTTTCTTTGTACGTTATATTGATTTCCGTTTTAAAACGATTATTGTCGAATGATGTCGATATTAAAATAAGAATGTTTAGGATTTTTCTTCGGTATACTTATTTAAATGGACAGAATACCATTAGTTCGTCTGTTGTATTTAGTTTTCAGATGTCTGAAAATGAAAAGGAGAAATTGGTATGAATGAAGATTTTATCCGGAAGCGTATTACAACGCTGCGCGTAGCCCGAAATGTTTCGGAATATAAGATAAGTGCAGATTTGGGATTCAGTAAAGGATATGTACAGAGTATTACATCTGGCCGTTCCTTGCCTTCCTTACCAGCATTGCTGGATATTTGCGATTATTTTGACATTACGCCGAAAGACTTTTTTGATGAGGAAATTGAGCCGGAATCGCCGATGGTTCTGAAGATTTTAAAAAATTTGAAGGATCTTCCAGAAGAAGAGCTATCTGAAATTTTGAATATAACAGAGAAATATCAGTTTCATAAACTTCTGAAAGAACGTATGGCGGCGAGACGAAAATAGTATTGCTGCAATATTGTCAGCAAGGAGATTTAAATTTTAAGAAAGTCTGCGACAAAGGCTGGAAAACAGTAGATGGTGCGAATGGGCAGTGAACAGGGAATTCCTGGGAGATTCGCACCAAGAAAATGGAGACAAACAGTAGAACAGGGAATTTCCTGTTGGATTAAAAAAGAAAAACTTGCTGGAATTTGGCAAAACTTGACAAAAATGTCGTTATATAGGAAAATATGATTGTGAAAGTTTGCCGTCTAGCTCCGTAAGGAGCTAGTGAATTGAAACAGTCCTTTTATCAAGTTAGTTAAGCCGGCATAAGTCTAGCTCCGTAAGGAGCTAGTGAATTGAAACTGCACAGACCTATATAAAAACGGCTACGAAGATGGTCTAGCTCCGTAAGGAGCTAGTGAATTGAAACACCCGTCCCTGCTCCATGGGAAACTGTTAAATGCGTCTAGCTCCGTAAGGAGCTAGTGAATGGAACCTCATTCCGGCCACTCCTCTTCTGGAACCTTTGGGTCAGGTTTCGCAACATCAGGTAAACTGAAATCGGCTGTAAGTTGTATAGTAAGCGGAGAAATAATCAATAATACGAGAATGACAAGCTGCTTAGTTCTTGAAAGTTAACTAAATAATAAGCATATCTATGTTGTTATTAGTATGGAGAATAAGCCGGAGGTATGAATGGTAAAATTTTACAGTTACTTGGATATACCAAGTAAAATGAAAGATGCTGTTTTAGAACAGCTGCTTTAAATTGTTTTTTCGCCTGTTTAGCATCCGTATACAGGGGTAACACGCCTCAAAGAGGGATAATTTCCCCATTTTCTGTGTCATCCTCAATCAGCGTACATCCAGTACGCTTCATTCGTCTGCCTTAAAAATGGGGA